>Ga0172363_10000798_pt1 | contig 24625 bp, 26 predicted proteins | sample LakKivs2_kivu2a2_FD_114541 | JGI IMG/M metagenome (GOLD analysis project Ga0172363, IMG submission 114541) | Sediment microbial communities from Lake Kivu, Rwanda - Sediment s2_kivu2a2 | ecosystem: Environmental > Aquatic > Freshwater > Lake > Sediment | place: Rwanda: Western Province, Lake... | reverse complement strand
GCTGCTCTTTTGATATTGAACTACCAATGAACTCTGCAGTCTGTTGAAAGTTTTCATCAGTATTATATTTTATAACATCAAGCTTACCAAACTCATCGATTTCCTTAGAATGCAAGGATTTCTTATGAAAATCTGCAATAGCCCTGCCAATTCTCTGGATATCATCTGAAGTAACAATACCTTTTTTAAACCTTGTTTTAAGCAAATCTTCATCTGACAGCCGTCTCATTTTAACAGCATAGTCAACAACATCGCCTTTCCCGTTTATCGAATATTTTCTACCATCATAGGTAATAGGGTAAACACCAAGATAAACATCCTTGGAAAAACGACTATTTAGCTCAACTTCTTTATTACAATAATATTTTCTTTTCTCCAAAGTAGAAAAATCCAAGAAACCAAAATTAACTGGTTTTTTAATCTTATAAACAAACTCATCACAGATGAAAACAGCAGATATATGTGTTTGTGCTAAAGTGATTTTTTTTGTTTTTTCAGGATAAACTAAAGGATTCATTAAATCTTTAATCATTGACTGTTTCATATGTATCAAGCAAAAGCTGTGCTTATAAAAGTTTTATCTTTATATTCTAAAAAAATAAAACAACAAATACAACTTGAACAAGTAATAAAAATATTGCTGCTGGTATGAAAATTTTGTACATACGTGTTGTATCAGTTTTCAAATAATCACTACTTAGAACATTACAAAGATGAATAGGTGAAATAAGATAACCAACAAAAGAACCCATAAAGATTATACTTGTTAAACCCAAAATACTTACATTAGTTAGACCAAAGAAAGGTTGCACAAGGAAATAAGATAAAGCTATTGCACCAAGGTTATAACCTGTTAACAATCCTAATAGAAAAGGCATAATAATAACTATTACAATAGCTGGGAAGGCAAGACCACTTATTGCATCAGCAATAACAACATTAGCTTTTGAAACCTCAAACATTTCCCTAAATATCATAATCCCAAAGATAGCTAACGCAAGCTTAATTGTAAATGAATTTTTAATAAAAACTAGATACTCTTTTAGTTTAGATTTTGTTAAAAAATATAAAAGAATAATACTAAACATCACACCAATTATAAAAGATCGGACTTGAGGGAATCCAAAGAATTGTAAAATTATATAGAAAAAAAGTGGTGTTACTGGGGGTAGGAGATAGATAAGACCGCTGTATTCTTTTTCTGTTTTTGTTTTTTGTTCAGGAACATTTTTAATGAATTTTTTAAGTAAAATAAATCCTATAGACACGGATGTGATAAATGAAACAAAATTGGCAAGAATTAAGGTGTAAATATCTATATTTGAGAATTCAACACTACACACTAGAATCATCGCTGAAGAAATAGGGTAAATAGGAAACCAGATATGTCTAAACCATATATTTAGTAAGTTTTTTTGATTATTATTAAGACTATATTTTTCTCCCTCTTCAGCAATCATTGGTGCAGAAAACAGTGCACCTCCAGGTACTGGCATAAGTCCATATACTGCAGGTATTACTCCAAGAGTACCACCTTTTGAGAAAAACGTTCTCAGACTGTCAATTAATTTTTTTATGGCACCTGTTTCTTGCATGAGTTTAGCTAAGATATAAATCAAAGTCATAAGTGTTGCAAGCTCAATTGTCTCTGTAACAATCTGCTTTGTTTTAAATGAGTAAAAAGATGCTTCTATCATAGCCTTTGGGATTTCAATAGGTTTTATTTCCTGAAGTGAAAAAACACCGATAATAAGTGAACCTAATATAAGAGAAAGACCGAAAATATAATTTTTTATAAATGGGAAAAAATCAAATTTGCTGCGGATTAGAATAATAATTACAACGAATGCAACGATTACTCCTATCAGATTCAACATGATTTACCAGAAAACACAAGACGTTTAATTAATTACCTGTTTAAATATTTGAAGAAAAAATATATAGATTGTAGTTATTTTGCTTCGTCGAACTTCATTTTTGTCCCATCAGCCCACATCTCTTCGAATTCCTGGTTTAATCGCTCAACAATTTCTTTTTCAACAGTCCAAATACCCATTTCATCTTTTTTCATGGGGCCTGAAAGTATTAACACCCTGTCATCACCTATAATGTAGTTTCCTCTTACTCCTGAATGTGTTTTTGCATCTAAACCCGCAAGCAAATTTTTGTTTTTAAATTGATTAACAACTACTTTAGAATCCTTTGGAAGTTCTGCATCTATTAGGTATTCTGCCATAATACGTGGATTTGGTATCTCTGAGAAATCCCATTGTTTTGTATGTTTCGAGGCTGGTGTCACTTTAGTTGTTTTTTTCGTACTCATCTCAATTGCAATACTTACAACAATTACACCTATAGCAAATCCTATAACAAGTGCAATTAAATCCATAGTCCATCCATCCAGTAAAGTGTATCTATATTCTAAGATATAATAGTTTGCCTTATAAACCATAAGAGCAATCTTTATGATTAATAGTTATATATGGGCAAAGAAAAAAAACAAGGTAGGTCTATAATTGGATACAAAAATCATAAATGATATCTTAAAACTAAAAAAGAAACAAAATGCCATAATACTCGTGCACAACTATCAGATACCAGAGGTACAAGATATTGCTGATTTTCTTGGAGACTCACTGGATCTGGCAAAAAAAGCAACAAAAACAAATGCAGAAAATATTATTTTTTGTGGCGTTGATTTTATGGCAGAATCAGCAAAGATCCTTAACCCTGAGAAAAACGTGATTCTCCCAGATATAGATGCTAAATGTCCAATGGCAGCAATGATTAATTATAATAATCTTAAAAAACTAAAAAACAAGCATCCTGATGCAGAGGTTGTAGCATATATTAACACAACCGCAGAGATAAAAACATTATCAGATATCTGCTGCACTTCTGCCAATGGTGAAAAAGTAATTAGAAACGTACCTGCAAAAAAAATAATTTTTGTTCCAGATAAAAACCTAGGAGCATATATCCAGAGATCTATTCATCACAAAGAACTAATAATATGGCCTGGTATGTGCTCAACACATCATAAAATCCGTAAAGAACAAATAATGAAACTTAAAGATGAACATCCAAAAGCAGAGATATTAGTTCATCCTGAATGCAGACCAGAAATAATTGACATTGCTGATCATGTGTTCTCAACAAATGGCATGGTTAATCATGCTAAAGAATCAGATAAAAAAGAATTTATTATTGGAACTGAAGAAGGTATTTGCTATAGGTTAAAAAAAGAGAATCCTGGCAAAGAGTTTTACCCTATAAAATCAGCTATTTGTCCTAATATGAAAAAGATTAACCTTGAAAAAGTCTTAAATAGTCTTAAAACTTTAGAACCAAAAATAAAACTATCAGATGAAATAATGATAAAAGCTAAAAAACCTCTTCAACGTATGATGGATATTGGTCGGGGGGACTAAAGATTGAAAAAAATTTACATGGATTATGGAGCATCAACACCTGTTGATAAACAGGTTTTAGATGAGATGATGCCATATTTCGATAAACACTATGGTAACGCTTCATCTATTCATATTTTTGGTAGAGACGCCTTTGATGCTGTTGAAAAAGCCCGTGAGCAGGTTGCTAAACTATTAAATGCTAAATCTGATGAAATAATTTTTACATCAGGTGGAACAGAGTCTGATAACCTTGGTATAAAAGGTGTTGCTTTTCTAAATAAGGACAAAAGAAAAACAAAGGGCAATCATATTATCACATGTGCAATTGAGCATCCTGCGGTTCTTGAAACCTGCAAACATATGAAAGAATTAGGTTTTAATGTCGAGTTTCTCCCAGTGGATAAATATGGTTTGGTTGATCCTGCAAGTCTAGACTCTGCTATTTCTGATAACACTTTTCTTGTAAGTATAATGTTTGCTAATAATGAGATTGGGACTATTGAACCCATGGAGGAACTGGGGAAAATAACCAAGGAGCATAATGTACTGATTCATACTGATGCTGTTCAGGCTGTAACAAAGGCTCCTATTGATGTTAATAAACTAAATATTGATCTTCTCTCTATTTCAGGTCATAAGATTTATGGTCCTAAAGGTGTCGGAGCCTTATTCATTCGTAAAGGAGTAAAATTGCAGACTATACAGCATGGTGGTGGTCATGAAAAAGGGCTGCGCAGTAGCACGTATAATACTCCTGGTATCGTAGGTCTTGGTAAAGCCTGTGAGCTTGGTGCTAAAAGGTTTGAAAAAGATACTACTCATATGAAGAATCTTAGGGATAAATTGATAAAAAATGTGCTAAATATTGAGGAGAGTTTTTTAAATGGTCATCCTAAGATGCGCCTTGTGAATAATACGCATTTTCGTTTCACAGCAATCGAGGGTGAATCACTTAATTTGATGCTTGATGATAAAGGAATTTCAGCTGCCACTGGTTCTGCCTGTTCATCTAAGAAACTAAAGGCATCTCATGTGCTTCTTGGTATCGGTCTTAAACCAGAGGAGGCCCATGGCTCTATTAGATTAACACTTGGGAGAACAAGCACAGAAGAAGAGGTAGCATATGTTTCAGATGTGCTACCAGGTATTGTTAAAAAACTTAGATATATGTCACCGCTTTGGAATAGATAGAAATATGGAGTTTTTGTGTTATGAGTGATATGTACACCAAAAAGGTCATGGAGCATTTTCGTAACCCTAGAAATATGGGTAAAATGAAGAACCCTGATGGTATTGGAAAAGTGGGAAATCCAACTTGTGTGGTACCAGATACTAATATAATTACTAATCCATCTACAATTCAAATAAATGATATAAGTATCGGTGAAAAAGTATTATCACATGATGGAAAATATCATAAAATTACTAAAAAGTTTGAACGAAAATATGAGAAAAATATTTTAATAATCAAAAATAGGCTAGGAAAAACAATCCTTACGCCTGACCATTTGGTTTACGGTTTTCAAGTACCTACAACTCATAACTATTGTTATAACAAAAATAAAAGAAAATTAGTAGAATTTAGTTCATGGCTTCATTCAATTCACTTGAAAAAAAATGATATCAGTATTTATCCAATACCTTCTGAAGTAAAAGATATAGAATACTTAGAAATTAACAAAAAAATAAAGAAATACGATTTCAAAAGCTTTGATATACCAACAAAAATAAAATTGGATGAACAGTTTATGCGTTTTTCAGGTTATTTTTTAGCAGAAGGGTCTGTTAGATTACAAAAATGCAAGACATACACAACGCTATGTTTCAATATCTCTGAAAAAAAATATCTCCAAGACTGTGTAGATATTATTTATGATCTATTTGGTCTTCATGCAAAAGTTGAGAAAACACCTTCAAGAAATACTTCAAAAATTCAGATATACAATGTTCATCTAACTAGGTTTTTAAAAGAAATGTTTGGAACAGGTGCAGATAAAAAGAAAATACCTGATTTCATGATGTTTTTACCATTAAAAAAACAGGCCGAATTAATCAAAGGACTTTGGTATGGAGATGGTTATGTCGATCAAAGCAGGTTTCGAGCAAGTTATTCTACCGTTTCTAAACAACTTTCTCAGCAAATTAAATTGTTGTTGTTAAGGCAGGGTATTATTCCATCTGTTTATGAAGAAAAACCAAGAACTTCAAATGATGTTAATCACAAAAAATCATATAGAATCTATGTGCTTGATACACCATCTATGAAAAAATTAGCATCTATCCTTGATATTGATTTTAAAGTCAGAGAAAAAACATCTTGTAATGCATGGATTGAAAATAATTACTTGTATACACCAATAACAGAAATAAAAGAAAGTAATTACAATGGATATGTTAACAATCTTGAAGTAAGTAACGCTCATTCATACACAACAAATTCTTTATTATTACATAACTGTGGGGATGTTATGGTAATGTATATTAAAGTCAAGGATGAAAGAATAGTCGATATTAAATTTCAAACTTTTGGCTGCACTGCCGCTATCGCCAGTAGCAGTATAGCAACAGAACTTGTTAAAGGGAAAACTTTAGATGAAGCAATGAAGCTTTCTCGTGATGATGTCGCAAATGAGCTAGGTGGTTTACCAGCTATTAAAATGCATTGTTCTAATCTAGCGGCTGATGCATTACGTGAGGCGATAAAGGATTATAGAAAGAAAAACAAAAAGTGATGTCTTATGAGTTCATATATAACTATAGATGGTTGGAAATCAAATATTCGTTTTTCATCAGCTCATATTATCCCTGAGTATGAGAAATGTGGAAGACTCCATGGGCATACCTATGCAGTTCATGTAAAAATCGATGGAAATCCTGATAAAAAAGGGATAATAATGGATTTCTCATTGGTTAAACAAACTCTTAGAAATATTGTTAATGAGCTTGACCATAAGATACTGATACCTGAGAAAAGCAAAGTTGTAATAATTGAAAAAGATCGCAAAAGTGTTAAGATTAATTCCCTTGGAAAGAATTATGTTTTTCCATTGGAGGATTGTGTTTTTTTACCAATAAGTTCAACATCTGCTGAGAATCTATCAAAGTATTTACTTGAAAAATTTATACAAAAAATTTCTACACCAAACACAGTTGAATATATTGAATTAGGTGTTGATGAGGGTTATGGTCAAGGCTGCAGAACTTCTAAAAAATTCTAGTTAAAGTTTCCTTATTTTATTGGAATTGAAAATCATTTGGCATAAGCTCTCGTAGAACATGCTCAAACAAGAAGATAATATTATCATCATCTAATTTTTCTTTACCTTCCTGGGAAATCTTAAAATTACATTTTCCTGAATCATCAGATTCATATTCTATGATTACTTTACCCTTTCGCATATGTTCCTCCCCAGATATTAAATAGCAAAATCATATAAAAAGTATTGTATTATAATTTATGTTAGTTAAAAGTGATGTTTATGACCGAAAAAGCAGTTTGTTTAATCTCAGGTGGTCTTGATTCCTGTGTTACAGCACATATTGCAAAAAAAGAAGGATATAAGATATACGCTTTATCTTTTAATTATGGTCAGCGTCATAAAAAAGAGATAGAATGTGCAAAAGAAATAGCCTGTTCAGTAGATGCAGTGGAACATGTTGTATTTGATCTGGATTTAGAAAGACTTGGTCGTTCATCTCTTACTGATAAATCGATACGCATCGAGCAGGATAATAGACTAAAAGATATTGGGAAAAAGATTCCCTCTACTTATGTTCCTGCACGTAACACTGTTTTTTTATCTATTGGTCTGGCTTATGCAGAATCAATTAATGCTGATGCTATTTTTATTGGTGTTAATGCAACTGATTATTCTGGTTATCCTGATTGCAGACCTAAATACATAAAGGCTTATCAAAAGATGGCAGATCTTGCAACAAAAAGAAGCGTTGAGGGTAAAAATATTCAGATAAAAGCTCCTTTGATTAATCTTTCAAAAGCTCAGATAATAAAAAAAGGTTTAAAGCTGAATGTTTCTTTTGATAAAACCTGGTCTTGCTATAAGGGTGGTAAAAAAGCTTGTGGGCGTTGTGATTCATGTCTTTTAAGGCTTAAAGGTTTTAAAGAAGCTAGATTAAAAGATTCTTTACAGTATGATTTTATTCCTGAATGGGTAGATGATTAAAATTTTTCATCGATGTGTTTTTCTATTTCTTCTGATGATGGATCAATTTTATTATCTGGATAAGTTTCAGGTTCAATATAATCCTCATCTATAGGTGGGTTTTTCTTCTTGTTTTTGTAATAATCATATGCATCTAAAATTATTGGTATAGATATTAGAATTACAATAAGTATGATTAAACATTGAATGCAATCACCAGGAACATTGCTAACAGTATTGCCACCACTTGTTATATCATTGAAAAATAGATTTATCGTTCCAATCCATGGTATTTCTAATCTGGCTTTACCAGATATCCATTCTACTTTTATTGGTTCTGTGCAGAGCTCAGGGCTTGCCTGATCACATATCTCGTTATTGTCTCCTTTTGTGATAAAACCTGAATGACTTGGTTTATAATCCTTCAGACCTAATTCAGATATAGTAATTGATGGCTGATTAAATATACTATAATCAGAAACGTTATATGTTGTATCTACTCCATCTTTGTTAACTTCAACCCAGCACATAGCCCTGTGGATTATTTGATCAGTATTTTTCATTCCATATGGGTGATATACAATAACGTCTCCATAATCACCATAAAAATAATTTTCTTTATCTTCTCTTTCCATGGTTCCATGTATAGAACTGCCCCTTGGTACAACATCGCTTTTAGTATTTACTTTAACCAGCAGTACCATGTCACCAGCATCTATTGTACCATATCTACCATAAGGCTCATTTGGATGCATCATGCTACCTGATTCAATAGCAACCATTGGTGCACCCCACCATTGACCAGTGTATGCCCATAAAGCAGTTAATAATATTAAGACTAAAAGTAAAGCTATAACAATGTCTCTTACTAAAGACATTTTACCACTATCTGTACGCCAGAATCGTATAAATTTTTGTTTTATACTTGATTTCTTTTTTTTATTATATTCATCATTCATTAAGTATCACATTTTTAGATATTTTTTCTCCTTGATACTATATTTTTTGTCTCATCACCACAAATAGGACAGATTTTTATATTTTTTTCAAACTTTTTACCGCATCCTCGACAACGATAAACCCATTTAAACCTTTTCTTAATTCCAAGCTGAGTAATGCTTTCAAATTTGATATTTAAGCTATTTGCCACATTTTGAATAGAGTAATCATCCGTTAAAATGACAGGTTCATTATCATTATCTAGGTCTAATGCAAGAGCTAATGTTTCAATATCTGTTGCAGAAAGTCTATCTATATCACCAGTTTTAATTGAAATCTGTTTTATTTTATCTATAGCCTCTTTTGAAGGAGCGATTATATTTAATCCTTTTTCAATTAAAAATTCAAAAACCCGATAGTCTTTTCCTCCTGGTTTTAACTCTTTTGAAACTCCAGGAACCGTAGTAACTCTAACATTATCAAAAACAATTGGTTTACCTGATAAAATAGCAGATGTATCAAGTATAATGATTTTTGATTTCTTTTTTGACTCCATTTAAATTGGGGTAAGTACTCTTTTAATATTTTATTTTAACCCACAAAAAAATATGTTAGTTAACGATATGATTTATGTCTTTTATTTTAACTGTTTCTTGTTTACCAGTTTTCATATCTCTAATTGTTACAGAGTCTTTTTCTAGCTCATCTGGCCCAACAATTATTGCTTTTTCTGCATTTATTGAGCTTGCATATTTTAAGGATTTGCCAATACCTCTTCGCAATAAATCAACATCAGCTGAGATGCTTTGTGTTCTAAGTTTTTGTAATATTTCCAATGATTTATTTATCATATCATCGTTCACAGGTATAACATAAACTCTTAATTTTTCAGAGGGAAAATCATATTTTTCAGATTCCAGTGCAAGAACTGTGCGATCAAAACCTATTGCAAACCCTGCTGTTGGAGATTCTTTACCACCAAAAAGTGAGATAAGTTCATATGCTCCACCACCGCATAATTGTTTTTCTGCTCCTAGAGCTGGTGCTTCTATTTCAAAAACTATTCCTTTGTAGTAGTCAAGACCTCTTACTATACTAATTTTTATTTCGTAATTAGTAATCTTAAAAAATTTACTTAAAAGTGTTAGTATTTGTTCAAGCTTTGATAATTCATCTAAAGCTGTTTTATCATTTTTTATGTATTCTTGGATTTTTTTAACATCTGTGGTTTGTAGTATTTCTAAAAAACTTGTGGCATCTTTAGGTGTTATATCAAAGTCTTGCAAAGCAGATAGTACATCTTCAAATAGAGATTTATCTATAAGTGGTACCAGATATTTTTGTTTATCTTTTGGTAATTTTATAATATTAAACATAGAGGATAAAATATTTAGATTACCGATTTTTAGTTTAATGTTTTTTAAACCAACGTTTTCCAATATTGTATACGCCATTGCTATAAGCTCAGCATATGCCTCAGGTGTATCAGTACCAATTATTTCACAACCAGCCTGTCTGAACTCGCGATATCTTCCTTTTTGTGGTCGGTCGTATCTGAAACAATTTCCAAAGTAAAACAGTTTTAATGGTTTTGGTTCCATCTGTAATTTATCAACATAAAATCTTATCACCGGTGCGGTTAGCTCTGGTCTTAAAGTTATTTCCCTACCACCTTTGTCTGTAAATGAGTATAACTCTTGGATTATTCCTTCACCTGATTTAGCAGTGAAAAGCTCAAGCTCTTCAAACATAGGTGTTTGGACTTCTTTATATCCAAATAATCCAAATGTTGATCTCATACGTTCTTCGACGTATCTGCGTTTCTGCATTTCTCCAGGTGTGAAATCTCTTGTTCCTCTTGGTTGTTTAAACATATTTTCTGATTGTATATCACTTATGTTTAATATTGTTTCGACGATTTTTTAAAAAATATTTAGTATTTTTAATTTTATCAAAAGACAGTCTTATAGTAAGCAAGTGTTGCCGTCTAGATTATTCCATTCTATTTTTCCTGATGTCTCGATGTTTTTTTAGAACGTTTTCAATTGTATTAGTATCACCCATGGCTAATTTAAAAAGACCATGGTTTAAATCAAACAAGGCTTTGTCTTTAGATAGACTCATAACGCTGACTTGGGCTGGTTTTTGTGATTGTAATTCTCGTCTGATTTCATCCTCAGTTACAAGATAACGAAATGGTTCTTGAGTAGTATCTTTTAAAGTATTATCCTCATTTTTATGTCTAGCAAGCACTTTATCAACTAAATCATCAATGGTCATAGTCATCATCCTCTAAAATAAGAATAGAGTTCATATTTTTAATAATTGTTATTACATTATATTGATCACTCGAAAAATATGATTTTGTTATTTTCTTTTTAATCTAAGTTTCATGAAGGCTTCTAAGTTATCAAAAGCCGCCTCAAGTGTTTTCATATCTGGTAAAATAACTGCTCTGAAATGGTCTTTTCCATAAGTTTGGCAAAAACCTGAGCCATGTACAACTAAAACATGTTTCTCATGTAAAAGATCTAAAACAAAATCCTTGTCATCCTTCCATATCTTGCTTTTCATTGCTTCGATTTTTGGGAATATATAAAATGCGCCCTGCGGTTTTGCAGAGGAGATACCTTCTATTTCATTAAGTCGCTTATATGAAAAATCACGCCTCTGCCTGAGCTTATCATTAACTTTCTCTATATGGTCCTGTGGACCTTTTAAAGCAGCAATACAAGCTATCTGACAAACAGAGCTAGCACAAAGACGCGAACGGGCTAAACGCATAAATGCATCTTGTATATCATCAAGTTCACCATTATGATAAAACATTACATAACCCATACGCCAGCCAGGTACTAGATATACCTTAGAAAAACCATTGAATGTTATAACAGGTACATCTTTAGCTAGTGATGCTGTGGCCTCTTGTTTACCATCAAAAACCATGTCATCATAAATCTCATCAGATATTACTGGGATATTATGCTCACCTGCGATATCAATTATTTCTTTGATTACTTTTCTTGAGTATAAAGCACCAGTAGGATTATTAGGGTTTATTAGAACAATACCTTTTGTACGATTTGACACATGCTTTCTGATATGATCTACATCTGGTTGCCATCCATTTTCCTCAAGACAACGATAAGAGATTGGTAAAGCATTGTTTATTTCAGTTATAATCATATATTGAGGATATGTAGGCCCTGGTATCAGAAGCTCGTCATTAGGATCTAACATTGCAGTTAACAACAACTGAAGGGATTCTGTAACACCTGCTGTAATGCAAATATTATCAATATTGTAATTAACTTTATTCCTTGTTTTCTCACGTTGTATTATTGCTTCTCTAAGCTCTTTATAACCTTCAGATGGAGCGTAACCATTATCGCCTTCTTTTGTAGCTTTATATAAGGCTTCTTTCATATGATCAGGGGTGTCAAAATCATATTTATTAGGGTCCCCAATATTTAGATGCAAAACCTTGATTCCTTTCTTTTCCAATTCTTTAGCAGGTAAAACAACATCCCTAATTGCATAGCTTACTTTTTGTGTACGTTTAGATGCCTTTATCATATATACCCACAGCGACAGGATAATTAAATAGGCAATAAAAACTTGATGGTAATAAAAAAAATTACCATTTTATAGGTGTTTTATGTGATTAATCCTCACGTACAATACATTTAAACGTATTTTTATCCTTAAGATATTGTAGGTTTTCATAAACAAGAATAGAAGAACCATCCTTTCGTTTATGAATTGTTTTAAAACTAGTAACACCATCTTTTTTAGCTTTACTTATTTTTTTTGCAATATCTTCTTTTGATTCTAAAGCATCAAAATCAGTAATATTAAGAGATAACATCTCACTTTTACTGTAGCCTAAATTCTTATACATGTTTTCATTGCAGTCAAGAATATTTGCATTTTCATCAAAGATAAAAACAGAGTCAAACTCTTGTTCAGACCATTTTTCATCAGGTCTTTTACTTGTAGCTTCTATCTTATCTGTTCTTTTAAAATCCTGATGATCATGTTCATTTAAAAACCCAGTAATCTCCATTTTAAGATTAGAAAGATCCTTGTTTAACTTCTCTATTTGTTCCTCAGCATTTATTTCACGGGATATATCTATATCTACTCCTCTATAGCCTAGTAAGGTACCGTTATCATCAAAAAATGGCACACCATTTGTAATCACATAAATTTTTTCACCATTCTTGTTAACATACCAATTTTTTAGATTATTAATAGGCTTATTTTTCTTTGCTGCTTGATCAAAAACACTTCTTGTTTTTTTATTATTTGCAGGCGGGATAATATCAAAAATGTTTTTACCAATCATCTCCTCAGAGCTATATCCTAATATTTTATCTATATTTTTAGAGCAAAAAGTAATAACTCCTTTTTCATTTGTTTCCCAAGCCCAACCAGCAATACTATTAAAAATATCCTCCTGTTTTTTTTCGAAGAATTCCTTTGCTTTAATAGCATCTTCAAAGATTTCTCCTTTTTTTACACCAACTTTATGAACTGCAAGTTTCAGACTAACCATAACCCTGTTTAGAGATTTTGTTAAATTGTTTATTTCATATATTTCACTATTTTCAAGTTTTACATCTAGTTCGCCTTTTGATATATTATCTATTTTTTTTGTTAGGTTTTCGATAGGACGAGTGATTAGATATGCTATTACTAATGAGATAGAAAAGGTAACAAGAGCAATAAGACTGATAAGATAAAAAGCAGATTTAAAACCTTGTAAACCACCGATTATAACAATAGGAATCATTGAGATTGTAAGACACATTATAACTAGAAGTGTTTTTAATCTCATCCAATCACCTTCTTCCTATTGTTTTGAATAAGGATATCTTTTTCGTTATTTATACTTCCTCTTTTTTCACCGAATATTTCCCCAATCTTATTTTTAAAATATAACCCATAATCGTTATCAAGTATGAAATTCTTTGTTAAAGAGTCAATATATCCAAATAAATCATCTTTATTCAAGGAGTTTTGGTTTTTTAATTCGTTGAACTCTCCAACTCCCAAAGGACCAAGAACTGCTTTGAATTCATCCTGTATTTTATTTTCGATTATACTTCTCTGAGAGAATAAAACTTTTATTGGCTCTATTTTTCTAACAGGTACTAAGGGGACAGTAAAATAAAATGTGCTTCCTGCTCCAAGTTGACTATCAACCCATATTTTACCTTTTTGTGCTTCTACAATACCTCTACATATTGTAAGTCCTAGACCTGTTCCACCATATTTCCTGCGTAATGAGTTATCTACCTGATAGAATGGTTCAAAAACCCTGATCTGATCATCATTAGTCATTCCAGAACCATAATCTTTTACGCTAAAAAGGATATGGTCATCTTTTGCTTTAGCATAAATCTCAATTTTGCTAGTATCATTGGAAAATTTTATAGCATTGCTAATAAGATTTCTTAGCACCTGGCTTATTCTATCAGGATCTGCTTCTATTATTGGGAGTTTATCAGATTTTAAGATAAGTTCTATGTTTTTTTCTTTTGCAAAACCTTCCATAAATTTGACGGTATCCTTTAAAGTTGTTCTAAGATCTATTCTAGTAAACTCAAATTTTAATCTAGCTGCTTCAATTCGTGATATTTCTAAAAAGTCAACAACTATTTTATCAAGTCGGTCAGCGTTTCGTATTATTATTGAAAGACTTTCTTTTTGATCTTTGTTTAGCTTTCCAAAATAGCCCTCTTCCAGCATTTGAAGTTGTGCCTTCATAGGCGTCATAGGGGTTCTAAGTTCATGTGAGGTTATACTTAAGAACTCTGTTTTTGCTCTGTCTATTTCTCGTTTTTCATTTTGCATTTTACCTAGTGCTGCTGTTGTTCGATTTAAGGCATTTCCTAACTCTGCGATTTCATCATTGGTGTTTATATTTACTCTTATATCATAATTACCTTTTTCAACTTCTTTAGCTGCCATATATAATTGTTTTATTGGTTTAGTAATTGATCTTGAAACTAGATAACCAATAATTCCAGCATCTACAGCAATTAAGACTATTATTGCTATAGCAGCTGTTTGGAATAAAACATCTAAATCATTTAAAAGAGCTTTAGATAGAGTTGAGCTGGTGATAATATAAAAATAATAAATCCCAAGTATTGGAGCAATTAAGGATACTATAATAAAAAGAAGCGTGAGTTTTCTATTTATTTTTGAAAGTATTAGTTTTTTAAAATCGAAACCTTCATCATCTAAATTAGATGACCTCTCTTTAACTTTAATGTGCATCCTTATTTCAGCAATCCCATCATTTCGTATTTTATTTTTAATACTAGTGACTGTCTATTCTATTTTTTAATGATCCTCATTTAAAAGCATTTCAACTCTTGCAACTAAATCATTTAAATCAAAAGGTTTTTGTAAAAAATCTACAACATTACTCTGATCGCATAGGCCTTTGTTTTTAGCATCATTTTCTCTTACAATACTCATAAAAACGATTTTAATGTTTGTCACTTGTTTGATTATATCTGAAACTGGTCTACCTGGCATCATGATATCAAGTAGTATAAGATCAGGGGTTTCTAGACTTAATTTATCTAGGCAATCATCAGCATCAACTGCTGTTATAACTCTGTATCCATTAATTTTTAGTATCATTCCTACGCTTTCACGTATATCTTCATCATCATCTACAACAAGTACTGTTTTCATATTAATCCCTTCCTTTTTATTAATCACCTACATGTAATTTAACCCTTGAAATTAAATCATCAACATTAAAAGGTTTTTGTAAAAAATCTACAATATTTTTCTGATCGCATAAACCTTTTTTTCTTGCTTCTGATATTCTTACAACGCTCATAAAAGCTATTTTTATTTCTGTTATTTGTTTTACAACTTCAGCTACTGGTTTGCCTGGCATCATGATATCTAACAGTATTAGATCAGGTGTTTGTTCTTTGATCTTTTTTAAACAGTCATCTCCATCTTCTGCTGTTATTACTTTATAACCATTTGGTTCCAGAATCATTCTAACGCTTTCCCTTATATCAGGCTCATCATCAACAACTAGTATGATTTTCGTTTTTCTCACCCTTTTTTCTGTTTCAACCTCTTATAAAGTGAGATTTTATTTTTTTCATCCCATCAGTTTACAATTAATTTTAATGATATAAGAATATTTTTTTTATGTATAAAAGTTTTGGTTATTTAAAATTAAAATAATTTTTCAGAAAATTGTTTGAATTTTATTTCGTAAAACTGTCATTTTTACATTTTGTTATTTTGTCTTTATTGAAGTTTTTCCAGAAAACCTTTAAATAATCTCTATGTCAAATGTTAACAAGATACTTAGTATCATTATAATGGTGGATGAAAGAAAAGATGAAAAGAATAATAAAAAACATACTGAAACTATGCATTTTTATATCATTAGCCAGTCTACCATTCATAACCGCAATACAACTACTTAGCATGGATACTTTTCTGGATTCATTTGAAAAATCTGAATATTATATCTGCCTCGAAGGAAAAAACGATCTTATTCAATCGACAGCTAAAGATGGAGATTATATAATAATCCAAAAATCGACACACCCTGATTTCAAAATAGAGGATAACGACAATATAATATATATCAAAGACAAAGACCATCTTATTTGTAGTAAGATACATCATTCAAATTGTATTGGTTCAATAAAAAGATATTATACAACAGATGAGAACAACAAAATTAGCAATGATCCCATATACGAGGTTCAGATAGTAGGCAAAATTGTAAAAATAGTTGATAACAATTTGTGGAATTCAATTTCGATGAAAATATGGGATATATCAATTCATGAGCTAAACGTTAATGCCATGTTTACTGACTAGTCTAATTTAGCCAGACTATTTTTCATTTTTTATTAAATTTTTATAACAGGGGAAAAAATTCTCAATAGACTCTAATTTCCAAAATAAAAGACCAATTTCATCTATATCCATAGTTCCCCCATCAGTCTTTAGGATTCTGTCCATTTCTTTTATCCACCAAGTATAGTTTCTATCTACTACTATATATAACTTTCTTAGCCATTTTAAGATAAAAAAATTTTTATGTAACAAATTTTAATATTTATTTATAAAAAAGTATGATTTGTTTCAAAAGAAGATTTAGAAATATTTAATAAAGTAAAAAGGATAAACAGTAGCTATAGTTAATATAAGGTAGAAAGAAAATGAAAAAATGTTTTAAATGTGGACAAGTAATCCCATTTAATGAAAATAAATGCCCATATTGTGGTACCACCGTTAAGAGTGTTGAGTTTTGTCCAAATTGTAATGCAAGATTAGAAGATAATCCAGATTATTGCAGCAACTGTGGAGAGAAATTATACACTATCTGCTCTGGTTGTAGAAAAAAAATTCCTGGATCTCCTAAAAAATGTCCATACTGTGAAACATTGCTAAGATAAAAGACATATATTTTATTTTTATAGGCGGTTTGATTCTATGTTTTCTGATGACCCGCTAGCAATTAATAAATCCTGTAATGCGTTATGATATTGCTCTGGCTTGCAATCAAGTAGTTTTTGTGCATAAGACTTTAAAAACTCACCATATTCTATTTCCACGGGCGAGTATTTCCATTTTTTATCTTCTCCTTTTTGAAAAACAAGTAAAAATGCATATGAAATTGATTTCCCCTTAGGGTTATCTGGTGCTTTTTTAAGCTCTAAAAGAGTCTTTTTTTCTCCAAAAGTCTTGTAAGTTCTTGCAACATTATCAATGAATTCTGCTAAAGGTGGCAGTGACTTGTATCTTGGTAGTTCAGATAGTATCTTCTGTCGTTCTTTATAGTTAAAAACTAGTTCTAATATCTCTGATGGGGTGTCTTCCAAAGCAAAAAATTTTTCTGCCATTTCTTTGTCTTTAATTATGGAGTTAATTGTATTAAGACCATGATCTTTCCAGAATTTTTCTAGTACCTTATTTGGTGTTGCATTGTTTAAAATAACTGGTTCTTCAATCTTATTAAGAATTATTTCTAGTCCTTCTTTTTCAAACTTATTAGGTTTTAGAACTTTTATGAACTGATCTGTATCATTACTATAAGACACGCCATCAAGTATCAGTATTTTTTCTCCTGATTCTTTTATTGATTCCTCACGGTGTTCCTTGTTGTTTTTGATGAACTCATAATCAGTTAGTTCTCCAGATAGATATTTATCAACAAATTGTGTTTTCTGATCAGATTCTGATTTTTTTCCTTTTACTAGTTGGCCGATAACATTGACTTGGAAATCTTCTGAAATCTTTGGTTCTACCATGTATTTTGTTATATTAAAAATCGTATTCTTTTTTGATTTAGCACAGCTTTCACATATTGAGAATATGATACCAGCAGATTCCCAGTAAATATGCAAATAATGTTCTGTTGATATCTCTTTGTTTTTAGCTTCCTCTGGTTTTATATGTCCGCATGTTGCAATATTTTTATTGTAGTTTAGATCAGTTTTTTTGATTATAAAATCAATGAATTTTTCTGGTGGTTTAGCCTCACGACCTGCAGAAAAGAATCCTTCATCCCATGAGTAGATGTGCATCTTTGTTTTTAATGCTATATTCTTGATTCCTAGTAATCTTAGAACTGGGTCATCAAAATGTTGTACTGAGATTAATTGCTCTTTATCTGCTTTGCCTCTTTGTGCATATGTTATATCTCCTGTGGTAAATTCTGCAACGGCTAGATATGGTGCTTTTTCTGAGTGAGCAATTAGTAGTGTTCCTGCCATTGCTCCACTGAAATTTCTTTTTTTTGATAATTTCTCTAGTTTTTTTGTGTCATCTTTAAAACGATTAACTTTTTCTAATCCTTTTTTTATTTTTTTAAAGACTATTTCAGAGTATTTATCTTCATAATCTGGTAATATAATAAAAGGGTCTTTTTTTAGTTCTTTTGCGTTGTCTATTAGTTGTTTTTCCATTGATTTAGATGCTGTTCTTGCAAAGGTTCTCATCCTTCGTATTTTTTTTGTCATTATATTTTGTATTATAAGTTTATTAAAGAAATTTACTCTTTTGTAAAATTCGTTGATTTAAGTGTCTAAGATTTATTTGTAGGTTTAATAATCATTTGTTGTAGTGCTTTATAGCCTCTTAAAGCATCTTTTTCTTCGACTATAAAGGTGATTTCTTGATCTATTGAGATTATTTCTATGATGTTTATGTTTTCCCATGCAAAACTTCGGGAGATTTGGAATAGTACTCCAGGTGTATCCACCAAGGTTTTACCAATGGTAAATGATAGTGTCACAAGGTTTGCTTCTACGTTGTTGATTTTTTGGTTATGCAAGAAGGCAAATATTTCTTCTTTGTATCGTTCATTAGTTATAATTGTGACACTGTTTCTGCCGTAAATGATGTGTAGTACATCTCCTTTTTCAAAGTGTACGATATCATAGATCCTTTTTAGGTTATCAAATAGTTCCTCTGTTTTTAATACATTGATGTCAATGATATTGGATTTTAGGTTGACTTCTGAGGTATCTGCATCAAATTTTATGTCTTTGAATTTCTCATCAGCTTTTTCTGCATATCTACGAAGTGCTGCTATGATTGCAAAGTGTTCAACTTCTTTTCCTAATTCTTTTTCAATATCTGGTTTTAGTTGTTTTGCAATTGCGCCATATGAAGCTATTTTTTTGTTAATTGCTTCTCGCAGGTATGGTTTTTCATCAACAAATTTATGTGCTATATGACTTACGGTTACCATAATTATATTATTTGTAGAATATAATATATAAACCTTTTTGTATTTTATTATAAAAAAAAGTTTGAGAAATATTATAAAATATAACAAATCATTATTATTAGAACAATTTACACATAAAACAGTATTAAATCAAAAATTATAGAAAATACTAAATAGCACCCATGTTTTGATGAGATTTGATAAACAAATGCACAATTCTAAAAAAACACCAACGACTGTATATGATGCAATACTCTCCCGTAGAAGTATACGACGTTTCAAACAAAAACCCATTAAAACAGATGTCCTAAAAAAACTTGTAAATGCTGCAAGACTTGCACCATCAGCAGCTAATCTTCAACCATTAGAGTTTTTTGTAGTAAATAATGAAAAATCCTGTTCAAGAATCTTTGAAACTATTGGTTGGGCAGGATACCTAAAAGACTGGTCCCCAAGTAAAAAAGAAAAACCTACCGCATACATTGTAATACTTGTAAGAAACATCAACAACTCATGGTACATAAGAGATGTCAGTCTTGCTTCTGAAAACATTGTTCTTACAGCTGAAAGCGAAGGAATAGGCAGCTGCATACTACTAAACATAAATAAAGATAAATTACGTGAGATACTAAAAATACCAAAAGACATAGAGATAGATTCTATTATTGCTCTTGGTTACAAAGCAGAGCACCCGGTAATAGAAGATATTAAGGATTCTGTTAAATACTGGAAAGATGAAAAACAAGTTTTACATGTTCCAAAAAGAAAATTAGAAGACATACTACATATAAATAAATTTTAAAATTTGTTTAATATTTTTTTTGTTTCCATATAACCAAAGAAATTATTATTATAATGATTAATAATATCTCATAACTATAATTTTTATTGACTTTTAATAATTCTTGATCAGAATCAGCTAAAACATTTGACTCTGTTATGTTGTTAATGTTGTTTATTTTATTATTAGAAGTACCGGTGTAGTTCTCCCAGAAAATGTTTTCTACGTAGATATTAGCAACAGTAAATTCAACACCTCTATTGTAACTAGAGTTTTTATCAAACTGAACATAAATATTCAAAGGAGCATTCCCATTAACCCAACTTGTATCAGGTTTAACGCGAAACATCCAGATATATGTGAAGGAATCATTCTTTGAAACGGGATAAATATCATAATATGTAAAAAAACAGTTTAGTCCTTCTAGCAGCTCAAATGTTGAGTCCTCTGAGTTGTTTTCTCCTGTTTCCCATAGTTTTATGTCAATGGATGGTAAATCAATTTTAGCTTTCACAGTTGTTTTAATAAAAAAGGGTTCACCAATTTTTGCTGTTGCATTATCAACTGTTGCGTTTTCCCATGTTTGCTGATCTTTACTGAACCATGCTTTTATTGTTCCATATTCACATTCACCAGCATTTACTATTGGGAAAAATATCATTAGAAAAACTATTATAAAAAATAAATAAAAAAACAAAATTGTTTTTACTGTTTTCATAATGTTTTTTTTCTCCCAATATCTCTGTTTAAGTCCAGCCGTTTGTTTCTTCTATCATAATCCCATCTGTGTCTCCAACCATGAACTGATATGGTGGAACAAATGCTGTGGCAACTGTTGAAAATGCAAAAGTTAATCGGGTATTCTCACCAATCGTTAAACTTCCATCTTTTATTGCTTCATGTTTTCTTGTATATATTTGTGCCTCATGTCCAAATAATGGGTTAAAATGTGTTTCATCTGTTGTATCTACTACTTTGAATTCTTTATATTCACCTTTTACATCTATTTTCCATACATTAAACGTAAAAATCCATGGAGTCACTGGGGTTGGTGGTAGAACAGGGACACCTGTTGGCCCAAAAATGCATGTGTTTCTTAGTTTTAATGCATAAAATCTTTCTTCGTTACCTTTGGTTTCATTAGCTGTTGCTGTTGTTACTTCGTTTGGTTTTAAATAATCAGGGTTTTGATCAACTGCGATTCTTATTGACTCTGTCCATTCATTAGTTAAAGTTATGTCGTAGCCCATTGGGATTACAAACTGGTTTTTCAGACTGTTCATTGCCTCTCCATTAAGAACATCATGAACATCATCTGCTGATGCACCACTGCCATCTAAAGCATCATCCATGTAACCATCAACCATATTTTGAACATTTGAATAGTAATTTTCTATGTCAGATCTGACCTTTCCTACATACCATTCTCTTACAAAATATACTGCTTTTTTTCCTGCACTTATAAATAAAGAAGTACCAGGTTCAAGGTAATCAAGAATATTTTCAAATCCATTTATTTTCTCGTCATATTTTTTTAATAAATCTGCTTTTGCTGCCTCCATAAAACTATTTGGATCAGGATAATTTTCAATAGTAATAGATGGGTCAAGTTCTATTTTTTTTATTTCTTCAAGAATATCTTCTAAAGCCTGCCATGCTTCTGTTTCAACCCAAGCATTATAATTTCCATTTATAATTGAACTGTTCATTGTTCCTGTGATATTTTTATCAGAAAGCCAGCTTGTTAGGTTAGCATCTGTTAAAACCATTGTCTTATACGTGTTAACTGTGTCCTCTAGGTTATCATCATTTAAATCATTATTTCTATAAAAAACATCTTTTATATCATTACACCAAGTGTAATAATTAGAATACCTGTCTAATACTATTTTTATTAAAACTTCCTCATCATTAACCTTGTAAAACTCACCATAAAGAATGTCACCAGGTTGTATTGTTCCCTTAGCTGGTTTATCTATCGAGCCATAATAATCAAATGAAGTTGAAATCCAAGGAGTTGAGCCTGTATTAATTATGTATCCTTCTGATTCATAAGTTGAAATAAGATTATTTCCTCTTTCAACAATAACTTGCATTTCTGCTGTGTAAACTATTGAAATAATCTCTTTTATATGATCAACTGTTGTCTGGTTTCTTGTCATATCATCAAAATTTTTTTCTGTATCTATAAGCTGGTATCCTTGATTTTGCATATCCTCAACTGTGTTTCGTATTTCTTCTTCTGTTGGATTAGGCAAGTTAACAGTTTCTTTTTCATGTGTTGTCTCATGTTCAAAGGTTAGAATAATAGAGTTAAGTTCATACAAAGGCATTGAGGCTATCGCCTCCAGGTCAATATCTGGTGTCACGTTTGTTGTTGGTGCACTAGTACTGTTATCTACAGTGTTAACCCCTGTTGTATTGCTTGTGTTAACACCATATTCGTTCTGACCATTTTCAAAACCTGAGGAAACATCATTTTCTGCATCATCTTGTGAACTACCCATGTTTGTTGCTAATCCAACAAGAGCCATTGGGTCAACACTTCCAAAAACAAAACCCTGCTCTAGTAAAAGACCAGCGTTTATCATTAGGTGTAGATCATCATTGTCTACAACATTCTGAGGTGTTCCCTGACTCCAATGTTGCATGCCACGTGCTAAAGAGTAGATATTGAAAAGTGCTGTGCAAACAATCCAAAGAGAACTAAAAGCTCCATCAATCTCATTATGATACTCATCGACTAATTCTTTTAAAAGATTATAGCGGCATGTTATAATTGTTGACACATCGATAGTTCTATTAATGATTATTTCGCCAGGAGAGTCTCCGTCTATCTTAACAATATCAACCTTTATTGGTATATTTGCTACCCAATACGTTGTATGTGTTATTTTATTAGGTGGACCAATATAATCATTAGTGTATGCTCTGTCTAAAGTCATATCTATTGTTTCAAAAGATATTTCGTCTCTTGATTGGATCGGGTAGTCAGAGTTTTCTGGTATTTCAATGTTTATCGCGTATCTACCATTGTTAAAAGCATTGAACCTGTAACTATTATTTAGATACATGTTCATATCTCTCATAATGATAGATTTAACACGATTCTCATTTACAGTATCAGCTGTATCACCATATGGGTTTGAGTTAGGATTATTAACATTTATTATTGGTCTTTCTCCTATTTCTTTTAAACCTTTTAAACCCGCAAGATTCAAAGCAGTAGCCATATCTGCTTCTGCTAAGCGTAAAAAACTTTCAATTTCATTGAAATCGATAGTCTTTGATATCTCCTCAGATTTTTCTGATTCAAGTTTAGTTACATAAACAGCAGTGAAACTACTACCAAGGATTAAAAAAACTCCTATAACTGAAAAAGGAATACGGGCATGCTCATCTTCAAAAAAACTTTTTTTTCTTATTTTTTTCATCCTCTTACCTCCCATATAACAAGTCTTACTTCAGCTCGATTGATAGAGATCTCTTCAAAATCAAAACTGCCGATTAACGGAGTTTTCTTAATAGTATCAATAAAACTTTGAGTTGAGTTATAGGGCATAGAAATAAAACATTGGGAAACAAAACAATCTTCTAAAGGTGGTTCATCACCAATGATTAATTCTCCACCTATTAGGTTTCCTGTGATGGTTTCTTTTATTGGGTACCATACTGCTGTGAATTTGAATTTGTATTTATCTCCAAGATATGCTGTAAGGAAATCTTTGATGTCATCCTGTAAATTTGTATCAAATTCACTAGTATAAAAATTAGTTCGTATGTCTCTATATGGTAATAGTTTCATTCTGAATTGAACACCAAGATCATCAGCAATAAGATTAGCATAGGTTTTATGGAGTTGTTCATGACCAAGTATCCAGTTTGAAAGTGAATTATAAATATCATTATTATTGAAAGTTTCAGTAACTATAAAATCAAGTGCTTCCCCTGCAAGATTATATGTAAACTTATCAACTCTTGATACAAGTAGTGTGTTTAATGTTTCATCAGCAGTATGTTCCTGATGTTTTTTTATTGATGATTCCACTGAGATATTGTTTTGTAATGCAGGTATAAGCACTACTCCTGATAATGAGACCATTACCACAAAAAGGACTGCATCATACATAACAGAGATTGCTTTTGTATTTTTTAGAAAAAGTCTGTGTCTCATTGTGTTTTTACACACTCCATGTGATTATTGTTAATCTTCCTGGTTTTGTCTGAGCAGAATTTAGGTATACACCCACATTTTTAGTAACAGCTACCCGGTCTACTGTATTTGATAACAGATCATCAGCATTGCTGGGTATTTTTTCTACAGTATCTTCATAACTTATAATTATTACAAAATCTACACCTGAGGCACGATATTTGTTTCTGAGTTCGTTTATTTCTGCTTCACTGCTTAATAATAATGGTAGATCTATTATTCCTCCTTCTCGAATTATAAAACTCCCAGGGTTGGTAAGTTTAGTTGCTATGAAATCTGCTGTTTGGTATTTATCTAGACTCTGAATCCTTGTACTATAAGCAGAGTATGTGTTTGCGATTAGTAGTATGAATAAAGCAAAACCAATCATAACAATTG
>Ga0172363_10000797_pt1 | contig 24627 bp, 22 predicted proteins | sample LakKivs2_kivu2a2_FD_114541 | JGI IMG/M metagenome (GOLD analysis project Ga0172363, IMG submission 114541) | Sediment microbial communities from Lake Kivu, Rwanda - Sediment s2_kivu2a2 | ecosystem: Environmental > Aquatic > Freshwater > Lake > Sediment | place: Rwanda: Western Province, Lake... | reverse complement strand
CAGATGAGTTATGGCCAGGACTGGGACAGCGCAGAAGTAGAGCTTGAAGTTAAAACTGGTGATAAAATAATCAGGAATATTGTTCTGAAACCGGGCGAAATCTCCCGGATTGGAGATACACTGAGCTTGAAGGTAAGGAGCTTTGTCCCGGATCTTCAAATAGATTCTTCAGGCCAGGTGATCAACCGGTCGCCTGAACCAAATAATCCGGCCGCTCTGGTTGAAATTGAAGCGGAAGGAAACACAGTATTCTCGGGCTGGGTTTTCTATCTATATCCTGATTTTACCCGCTTTCACCGGAAAATAAGAACCGACCTGGAAGTAAACCTTAAGAAGTTTGAAGCTCCGGTTTTCTCAGTGCTGGAGGCTTCTTCTGACCCGGGCTCAACCTTTATCTGGGCAGGTTCAACTTTTCTGATGCTCGGACTCCTGGCTTCATTCTATTTGCGGTTCAGAGAACTTCGAATTCTGGTCGAAGACAGCGGCCACCCGAAAATCTTTCTTTATACCCGCAAAAACCGCCGGGAATTCCTCAGAGAAATTGAACAACTGCTGGAGGATTTGAATGATAAGAATGAAAAGGGGAAAAATAGATGAATGAATTTGTTTTTCTGCTCATGGCTTTTTTCGTTTACGCACTGGTCATGATCTCTGGTTTTCTATCTTCTTTTTACAGCCGACTGAAAAGTAGAAATCATTCTTACTATCTGGCTATAGCCGGTCTTGGGCTCCATTCGGTCTCGCTTCTTCTGAGAACTGCGAAAAGCGGTCATGCTCCTTTTACTAACATGTATGAATCGATCAGCTTCATGGCCTGGGCCTGTGTCCTGGCAGTCATCATCTTTGAAAGAAAATTCAGGCTGGAGAAAACCGGCCCTTACCTGTGGCTAATGATCGTGGCTCTGATGGCTCTGGCTTCATCTCCAGTGCTGCCCAAAGATATAACTCCGCTCGTGCCAGCCCTCCAGAGCTACTGGCTGTGGCTTCACGTATCAGTCACTCTGCTGGGCGAAGCTTTCCTGGCTGTAGCTTTTGTGGCCAGTCTGCTCTATCTTACGACCAAAAGCACTTCTGGAGAAAATAAAGAGGCAGAAAGAAAAAAAGAAAAATATGACCTCATCGCCTACCGCGCCGTGGCGGTGGGCTTTCCGCTTTTCACTCTCGGAGCTCTGGTCTTCGGCATGGTCTGGGCAAGCCAGGCCTGGGGCAGATACTGGGGCTGGGACCCGAAAGAAGTCTGGTCGCTTATCACCTGGCTGTTCTATGCCCTTTATCTTCATACCAGACTGGTCATGGGCTGGAAAGGCAAGAGATCTGCTATGATCGCTGTCATTGGTTTTCTTTCAGCCATGTTCACTTTTTTCGGAGTCAATTATCTTCTCCGGGGTCTTCATAGTTACGCTTAAGAGATGGAGACCGAATGACAACCTGAGTTAAGATAAAAAGGAGCGAAAAGATGTCTGAAAAGTTGAAGGAGTTAAGGAAATTGATGAGCGGGCATGGTCTTCAGGCTTACATTATCCCTTCCACTGACCCGCATTCCAGTGAATATGTGCCAGAGTTCTGGCAGAGAAGAAAATACATCTCAGGTTTTACCGGCTCAGCCGGAGACGTTGTGGTCACCAGGCACAAAGCCGGTCTCTGGACCGACTCCCGCTATTTCCTTCAGGCGGAAAAACAGCTTGACCCAAAGGACTTTACCCTGTTTAAGCTGGGTCAAGCCGCAGTTCCAGGCTGGGAAGAGTGGCTCAGCCAGGAAATGAAAAAAGGCAAGACTGTGGGCTTCGACCCCTGGTTAATTTCACATAAATCTTACCTGAAACTCAAAAGCGTTCTGGATAAAAAGGGAATAAAGCTTAAAGCCATTTATGACAATCTGGTCGATAAAATCTGGGAAGGAAGGCCTGAAGCACCGGCAGGAAAAGTAGAGATATATCCACTGTCTTACGCTGGAGAAAGCGTTGAGCAGAAGCTCAATCGATTAAGACAGAAAATGGACGAAGAGCGCTGCCGGGCCATGGTTATTACTACTCTTGATGCTCTTGCCTGGCTGTTCAACCTCAGGGGCTCTGATGTAGATTACAACCCGGTTTTCATCGCCAATGCCGTAGTTACAGGTCAAAAAGCATATCTTTTTATCGATTCAACAAAGATTTCTATGTCCGTCAAGAATGAGTATAAAAGGCTCGTGGAGTTCAGGCCATATGGAAAATTTATGGAGTTTCTTAAAACTCTGAAGGGCAAGAAATGGACTGTCTGGCTGGATGATAATACGGTCAGCCGGGCCATAACAGCTCTTCTGGAGAAAGGAGCTGCACTTGTCTTTAAACCGCTGCCAGTCTATATGTTCAAAGCTATTAAGAATCCTGTGGAGATTTCTGGTTTCAAGAAAGCTCATCATCGCGAGGGAGTGGCCCTGGTCAAATTCTTTTTCTGGCTCGATAGAAAAATAAGAAACGGAGAAAGGATCACTGAACTTGGGGCAGCTCGGAAAATAGAAGAGTTCAGGACTCGAGACCCGCTTTACCGCGGTCCAAGTTTTCAAACCATTTCCTCATTCGGGGCACACGGTGCCGTTGTCCATTATGCCGTGGATGAAGAAAGCGATATTCCCTTTGGAAGCTGCGGAATTTATCTCCTTGACTGCGGCGGTCAGTACCTTGATGCCACGACCGACATTACAAGAACCCTGGCCATTGGCGAGCCTTCAACTGAACAGAAAGAGATATTCACCAGGGTCCTCAAAGGCCTGATTCATCTCAGCCGCACGAGATTCCCGGCTGGCACAGTGGGCAAGCAACTCGATACGATCTCAAGATTGAGTCTATGGGAAATCGGAGCCAACTTCGGGCATGGCACAGGTCATGGCGTTGGACATTTTCTTGGAGTTCATGAAGGTCCCCAGGCTATATCTTATTATCGCTGTCAGGGAATAGCGCTTGAGCCGGGCATGGTGGTCACCATTGAGCCCGGGTTTTATAAAGAGAACGAATACGGAATAAGAGTTGAAAACATGGCTCTGGTGGTCAAAGACGAAAGCCCGGCTCTAACCGGAGAATTCCTGAAGTTTGAAACTCTGAGCCTCTGTCCTGTAGACCTCAGATTGATTGAAAAAAGCCTGCTGACCTCAGAAGAAATCAACTGGCTTAATGATTACCATAAAAGAGTTAGAGAAGAGCTGGCTTCTGAGCTTAACGAAGACGAGAGGACCTGGCTTATGTCCGCGACCCTTCCCATTTGATTGCCAATTATTGCTCCGTAAACCAGGACATTATCCTGGGCACTCAATCAATCTTGCTGTTCTGAAATCAAATCAGATTATTTCAGCAACTGATAATTATCACTTTACTGTTCTTTCCGCCGCTTCAATGGTATTCATCAGAAGCATCGTTACAGTCATCGGGCCAACACCGCCGGGCACAGGAGTTATGGCTTCAGCCTTTTCTTTGATGGCGTCAAAATCGCAGTCTCCGACCAGCCTGAATCCCTTGGGTGAGCTCGGGTCAGGCACACGATTCACTCCGACATCAATCACCACGCAACCTTCTCTGACCATCTCAGCCGTGATGGCTTTTGGTGCTCCCATGGCCGCAACAAGAATATCTGCCTGTAAGGTGAACTTTTTAAGGTCAGGAGTTCCTGTGTGGCAGACAGTTACTGTGGCGTTGGCTCCGGGCTTTTTCTGCATCAGCAGCGCGGCTAAAGGCTTGCCGACAATGTTGCTCCGTCCACAGATAACCACATGTTTGCCTTCGGGGGTGTGACCGCTTCGAACCAGCATTTGCTGGACTCCATAAGGCGTGCAGGGCAGCGGGCAGGGCTCGCCTCGAAGAAGCTTGCCCACATTGACCGGATGAAAGCCATCAACGTCTTTTTCTGGAGAAATAAAATTTATAACATGATCAGGATTAACCCATTTGGGCAGCGGCAGCTGAACCAGAACACCGTGGAACCGGGCATCACGGTTGAGCCGGTCAACATTTTTGAGAATTTCCCCCTCGGAAGAATCTGCTGGCAGATGCACAGTTTCTTCAAAGATACCAACTTCCTCTGCACCTTTGGCTTTGGCTGTAACATAGGAAACCGAGGCCGGGTCCTCTCCAACCAGAATGACCCCAAGACCGGCCACCACCTGTTTTTCCCTGAGTCTGTTAGCTCTTTCTTTTAACTCTCCTCTGATAGAAGCAGCAACTTCTTTTCCTGAAATTATTTTTGCCGGCATGTGTTCCTCCCGACGTTTTATTGCCTGATTAAATTAACCGAAAAAACCTCTCCGGTCAATAAGATTTTTCTTTATGGCCAGCACATTTTACCCATTGAAAGGCGAGCACGAATCAAAAAACAGTTGATGAGACAGGCTATAAAGAAGGCTTGATTGTTTGCTTGCTAAAACTAAATATGATAAAATTTTTTTGCACTCAACATAAGGAGAAAAATATGTCTGGACATTCAAAATGGCATTCTATTAAACATAAGAAAGCAGCTGTTGATGCCAAGAGGGGCAAGCTGTTTACCAAGCTGATCAGAGAAATCAGCGTCGCCGCCCGTCAGGGAGGCGGTGACCCGGATAAGAATGCCCGGCTGCGAAAAGCCATTGCTGAAGCCAAAGCAGTTAATATGCCCGCCGACAACATCAAGAGGGCCATCATGAAAGGCACCGGACAGCTCGAGGGCGCCAGCTACGAAGAGGTCGTCTATGAGGGCTACGGCCCGGGCGGAGTAGCAATTTACCTGACCGCTCTGACTGACAATAAAAACCGTACAGTAGCTGAACTGCGGCACATTTTTTCTAAATTTGGCGGACGGATGGGCGAATCAGGTTGTGTAGCCTGGATGTTTAAGAGACAGGGTTATATCGATGTGGAAAAATCCAAAGTCGATGAGGAAAAACTTCTGGAAATTGCTCTCAACGCTCGTGCCGAAGATGTCAAAGATGACGGCAGCAATTTTGAGATCATTACGACACCAGAAAACTATGAAGCAGTGCTTGAGTCTCTCAAGCAGAGCAACGTAGAGATTTCCGCTTCCAACGTCGGTTACCTGCCACAGAACTACATTAAGCTCGAAGGCAAGCCCGCTGAACAGTGTTTGAGGCTGATTGAAGAGCTCGAAGACCACGACGACGTTCAGACCGTTTCAGCCAATTTTGACATCTCAGAAGAAGAAATTGCCAGATACTCGGCTGCAAGTTAAGAGAGAAATGGCCTGATAATGAGGGTTATCGGGATAGACCCCAGCCTCCAGTCGACAGGGTTTGGAATTATCGAAAACCGGGGAGACGATTTGCAGGCTCTGGCTTATGGCACAATAAAACCTGAACATCGGTCAACCTTTCCCGAGCGTCTGAACGAAATAAAGACAGAACTGGAAAGAATCATCGACCGTTTTTTTCCGGACGAGGTGGCCGTCGAAAACCCTTTTTATGCTCGAAACGTCCGGACAGCCATTTCCCTCGGCCAGGTCCGGGGCGCGGTGCTCGTGGCCATAGCTTCAAGAAACCGCCCGCTTTTTGAATATTCAGCCCTGGAAATAAAAAAGGCAGTCACCGGCTATGGCCAGGCAGAAAAGGACCAGGTGCAGCGAATGGTCAAAATCCTGCTTAACCTTGATGACGACAGGATGCCTCTTGATGCCTCTGATGCTCTGGCTGCAGCCATCTGTCATCTTAATCACCGGTTGTTTTCAATGAAAATCGAAGGCAACAAAAAGAAAGAGATCAAATGATTGCTTATGTCAAAGGCAAACTTCTGCAAAAAAAACCTAACGAAATTGTGGTCGAGACCAACGGAGTTGGCTATTCCCTGCTCATTCCCCTCTCAACTTATTTCAGGCTGGGAGAACCCGGTTCGGACGTGGAGCTCCACGTCTACACGCACCTTACAGAGAATTCGCTTTTGCTTTTCGGGTTTTTCAGCCAGGAAGAAAGAAACATTTTTCTGAAACTCATCAACATCTCAGGTATCGGTCCAAAACTGGCCCTGAACATTCTTTCGGGAATTGAGCCCGAAGAACTGGAAGAAGCTGTCAGGAAAACAAATGTGTCTCGCCTCGCCATGATTCCGGGTATTGGCAAGAAGACAGCGCTCCGGGTGATTATGGAGCTGTCGGATAAGATAGAAAAAAAGGAAAAAGTTCTCTCGCGCAAAGAATCCAGAGAAAGAGAAGACCTGATATCAGCTCTGGTCAACCTGGGCTTCAAGAGAAAAGAATCCGAGCAAGTCGTGGACCTGACTCTGTCTTCGCATGAGCCGCAGGCAGGCTTTGACCTGCTTTTAAGAGAATGTCTTAAAAGAATGTCCAGAATATGATTTATTAGAAAGCGGGAGTGATTATGCCGGCTATCCTGACTCCAGTCAAAACCAAGGAAGACCTTCTTTTTGAAGACAGCCTCAGGCCGCAAAAATTCGAAGACTTTGTCGGCCAGGAGACCATTAAGACCAACCTGAAAATCTTCATCCAGGCAGCTAAGAAGAGAAGTGAAAATCTTGACCACGTCCTTCTCTACGGGCCACCTGGACTGGGAAAAACGAGCCTGGCTTATCTCATTGCCAGAGAGCTGGGAGTCGGCATCAAGCCTACGGCCGGTCCGGTGATTGAAAAAGCCGGAGACCTGTCAGCCATCCTGACCAGCCTCCAGGACAAAGAGATCCTGTTTATTGATGAAATCCACCGCTTGCACCCTTCGCTTGAAGAAATCCTCTATGCCGCCATGGAAGATTTCAGTCTTGATGTCATCATCGGCCAGGGTCCGGGGGCCAGAAGTCACAAGCTGAAAATCAAGAGATTCACTCTGGTTGGAGCCACGACCCGCGCCGGCAAAATCACGGCTCCCTTAAGGAGCCGTTTTGGCATCGTCCATAGACTGGATTATTACCAGGAAGAAGACCTGAAGAAAATAATACTTCGCTCCGCCAGAATTCTCGGAGTAAAGGTCGAAGAAAGCGGGGCCCAGGAGATTGCCAAAAGATCCCGTGGCACCCCCAGGATTGCCAATCGGCTCCTGCGCAGGGTCAGGGATTTTGCTGAAGTCCAGGGCGACGGCCGGATAGATGCCAGAACCGCCCATAAAGCCCTTGACCAGATGGAAGTTGATTCGCTCGGACTGGATGATGTTGACAGAAAAATTCTTCTGACCATTATGGAGAATTTTGACGGAGGGCCGGTGGGCATAAACACCATTTCTGCCTCCATTGACGAAGAAAAGGAAACCATAGAATCTATTTACGAGCCTTACCTCATGCGCCTTGGATTTCTGGAGAGAACCCTGCGCGGCCGGAAAGTCACCGCTAAAGCCTATGAACATCTGGGCTTTAAGCTTCCGGCCGATCAGAAAAAGCTGTTTTGAATTTTCTGATGACAGAAAAAATCCTGACCTCAGACTATGATTACGAACTGCCTGTTGAATTGATTGCCCAGCAACCCCTGCCCGAACGGGATGATTCCAGGATGATGGTTGTCCTGAGGCGGAAACAAAAGGTAGAACACCGCCAGTTTAAAAATCTGGGAGAATTTTTTGTTCCGGGCGATACTCTGGTGCTGAACGATTCGCGGGTGATTCCAGCCAGGGCCTGGGCGAAAAAAAAGGACAGTGCAGATAAAGATATTGAATTTCTTTTCCTCAGAGAAGCCCGGCCCGGTGTCTGGAATGTTCTATGCCGGCCCGCCAGGAGAGTCAGAGAAGGAGATATTTTATCTTTTGAAGGAGTGCTTGAAGCCAAGGTTCTGGCAAGGGGCCAACTCGGGCATCGGGTTCTTGAGTTCAAATCATCAGAGGTCCTGGAAAAACTAAAAAAAATTGGAGCTCCTCCCCTGCCCCCTTACATTAAAAGAAAAAAAGACGACCCGCGATTCAAAACTATTGACCTCGAACGCTATCAGACTGTTTATGCTTACCACGATGGTTCTATCGCGGCGCCAACAGCCGGGCTGCATTTTACAGAAAAAACTCTGACCGAGCTTCAAAATAAAGGAGTTGAAATACTGAAAATCAGCCTCGATGTGGGTCTGGCCACATTTCAGCCAGTAAGAGCAAAAAGGATAACTGAACACCGGATGCTGGAAGAATCGTATTACATTTCAGAAAAGACGGCTGACATCATTAACCAGGCTAAGAAGGATGGCCGCAGAGTCACTGCTGTCGGCACCACCGTGGTCAGGGCTCTTGAAAGCGCCTGGACTGAGAATGGTCTTATTCCGGGCGAGAAGTCAACCACTCTTTTCATCTATCCCGGTTTCAGGTTCAGAGTCGTGGGCAGGCTTCTGACCAATTTTCACCTGCCCCGTTCGACGCTGCTGATGCTGGTCAGTGCCTTTGCTGGCCATGAGTTAATAAGAGAAGCTTATAAAGAAGCCATCAAGGAAAGATACCGCTTTTTTTCTTATGGCGATTGTATGTTAATAATATGAAAAGAAAAAACTTCTCTCTCTACGAAGACCTGCCTGTTTATTCATGATTTCTAATCCAGGCGGCGGCGGAATCTTAATATACTCAACGAGTTGACGAGCACAGAGAGAACAACCAGGGCCAGGCATTCATCATAAAGCGCTCTCAGACCGGCTCCCTTTAAGAAGATGCCCCTGAGGATGACCAGGTAATGGCGTAGAGGAATGATTGAGGCTAACCACTGGAAAAAACGCGGCATGTTTTCAACAGGAAAAACAAAGCCGGAAAGAAGAAGCATCGGAATCATGAAGAAAAACGAGGTCAGCATGGCTTGCTGGGGAGTGCGGGTGATGGTAGAGATAAAAAGTCCAAGTCCAAGTGTCGTCAGCATGTAAAGAAAGCTCAGAAACACCAAAAGAAGAAAGCTTCCCCGGAGCGGCAGGTTAAACCAGAATCTGGTTACGGCCAGAATCAGGAAGACATCCACTGTCCCGATGATAAAAAACGGCAGAAGTTTTCCGGCAATTATTTCCAGAGGCTTTAAAGGGGTGACGATGAGCTGTTCCATGGTTCCCTGGTCTCTTTCCTTTACCACGGCCATTGAAGTCAGAATCACAGTCATCACCATCAGCAGCAGGCCAAAAATCCCTGGAAGAAGGAAATTACGGCTGATAAGAGCCGGGTTGAAGAAAACTCTGAACTCCGGCTGCACGAGCAAAGGTCTAAACTCTGGCTGCTTTTTCTGCAAGACCTGCAACATGATCTTCTGATTAAATACTCTTGAAATCATCTCCAGATAATTGACGCCCACGGTGGCCGTCTGGCTCTCCGTGCCGTCAACGATGGCCTGAAACTGAGCCGTGTCTCCCCTGATAAGGTTCTGTTCAAAGTTTGCTGGAATGATGATGGCAACTGCAGCCTTTCCTTTATCGACAGCTTCATCCGCTTTTCCGAGGGAATAGATTCTGCCCGCATTCCTGAAATAGCCGGTGTTAAAAATTCCGGACAGGAATTCACGGCTGGTTCTGGAATTATCCTGGTCGAAAACGACTGTCGGGATGTCTCTAACATCCAGACTCACAGCATAACCAAGAATAAGAAGCTGGAGGATTGGCGCCAAGATCACAATGGGTAGCATCCTGCGGTCACGCCTGACCTGAATCAGCTCTTTTTTTACCAGGCTGAGTATCTTAATCATCTGGAAAAACTCCTTTCCAGCTTTCCGAGGCTTATCAGGGTGAGAATTAGAGCGTAGAGAGAGAGGAAAATTATTTCCCGGTAAAACACCTCAAGGCCAACTCCTTTCAAAACGATTGCCCTCAAGCAAACCAGAAAATAACGAGCCGGAATTAAATAGGTAATCACCTGAATAACCGCCGGCATGTTTCTTATCGGAAAAACAAAGCCTGAGAGGATAAAAGTCGGAAGCAGTGTCGAGATTCCAGCCAGCAGAAAAGCTACCTGCTGGGAGGCAGCCGAGGCTGAGATGAAGAGTCCCTGACTCAGGCCGCAGAATAGAAAAATTACCAGCACCAGAAGGAGAACTGGATAGCTTCCTTTGATCGTGATGCCAAAAAGGACCTGACCTGCCAGAAGAACCAGATGCGCTCCGATTAAAGACAGAACCAAATAAGGGATGATCTTTCCAAGGATCATTTCAGCCGGGCTCAGGGGCGAAAGAAGCAACTGTTCAATTGTCCCCTTTTCCTTTTCTCTTACTATTGACAAGGAGGTGGCCAGAACGATGATTATCATCAGAATAAAAGCCATCAGGCCCGGCACCAGGAATTTTGAGCTCAGGAGCTCAGGGTTATACCAGATTCTAATCCGGCTATCGACCGGAAGATTGAACCTGCCTGCTCCGGTTTTTTCCAGTAACTTCAGGTTCAATTCTAAAGAATACTGCTGGAGGATTGAGTTGAGATAGCCAAGACCGGCTGTGGCACTGGTTGAGTTGGTTCCGTCTACAATTACCTGAACCTCGGGATTTCTGCCTGAAATAATTTTTCTTGAAAAATCCACAGGAATAACCAGCGCCAGTTTTATTTTTTCCTGGTCAAGAAGCTGGTCTATTTCTGAAGAAGAGCTCAATCTGTGCTTCAGGTCAAAATACTCTCCAGAAGTGATTTTTTCTATTAACTCCCGGCTGAGACGACTCTGGTCTTCGTCAACCACAGCCAGAGATAAGTGCTTGATGTCAAAATTAAGAGCATAACCATAAAGGATGAGAAGAAAAACTGGAAGCAAAAGCAGCAGAGTCAGGTAAACGGGGTCGCGTTTGATTTCAATGAATTCTTTTCTGACGACGGGTAAAAGCCTTCTGAAGCTCATCCTACTTACCTTTTTCTCCACCAACTTCTTCCAGACGTCTGATGAAAACATCTTCAACCGTCGGAACAATGGGCCGAAAATCGGTAACACCAGGGTCGCTGGCTTTAAGGCGAACCATTATTTTTTCTATCTCGTCCGTCCCGGCCGTCTCCAGCAGCAAGTGCAATTTTCTGCCGAAGATAGAAATCTGTTTGACCTCAGCCCACTCTTTCAACTTCCCGTATACCTTGAGCGGCTCGGAACAGGTCAATTCATAGAGGTTTTCCGGGAAATACCTTTTCTTCATTGCCTGAGGACTGCCGCCGGCAATGATTTTCCCCGCATGAATAATTTTAAGTTCATGACAGTATTCAGCCTCATCAAGATAATGAGTGGTAACCAGAACCACTTTCTCCTTTCCGGCCAGCTCATAGATTATGTCCCAGAAATTCCTTCTGGAAACAGGGTCAACTCCGCCAGTTGGTTCATCCAGGAAGATGACTTCCGGGTCATGAAGCAGGGAACAGCTTAAAGCTAAACGCTGTCTCCAGCCCACGGGCAACCCGCCGGCCAGATAATCCTCGAGACCACTGAGGCCGACCGTTTTTTTTAGCCCTTCTGCCCGGGCTTTAAGCTCTCTGTTTTTAAGACCATAAACCCGGCCGAAAAATTCCAGGTTTTCTGAAACTGTCAAGTCTTTATAGAGCGAAAATCTCTGGGACATATAGCCGATAACCTGTTTTATTCTGTCGGTTTCCTGATAAACATCGAGTCCAGCCACGCGAGCTTTGCCCGAAGTCGGAGTGAGCAGGCCACAGAGCATCCTGATGGTCGTTGATTTTCCAGCACCGTTTGCTCCGAGCAAGCCAAAAATTGTGCCCGGCTGGACTTCAAAAGAAATATGGTCAACCGCAGTGAAAGAACCGAATTTCTTAGTCAATTCGTCAACTACAACTGCTGGCTCCATCACGTTTCTCCGGTCCGGGCTTCCAATAAATGGATGAAAATATTTTCCAGTGAAGGAGATATTTCAGCCAGACTCTGAAGCTTAATCTTTTCCGCGGAGAGCAGACTTTCCAGGTGCTTCTTCTCATAGCCCTCAGGAACAACCAGATGAAGCCTGTCTCCAAAAAGCTGGACATTGAGAAAAGACCTCTCCTCCTTACATTTCTGATAAACACGGCGGCTGTCAGAAGTGACTATTTCCAGTACTCGGCCCTTCAGCCTGGTTTTCAGAATCTCAGGAGTATCAAATGCCAGAATCTTGCCCTGATAAATAAAAGCTACTCTGGAAGCACGTTCCGCTTCATCAAGATATGGGGTGGACAACAGCATGGATTTTCCTTCCTGAAGCAGCCTGAAAAGAATCTGCCAGAAATCACGCCTTGAAACGGGGTCAACACCAGTGGTTGGTTCATCAAGAAGCAGTAACTCAGGTCTGTGAACAAGGGTGCAGGCCAGAGCCAGTTTCTGCTTCATTCCGCCAGAGAGCTGGTCAGCCAGGCGTTTTCTGAACGGAGTGAGCCTGGTAAATTCAAGAAGGGATTCTGTCAATTCTGAATAATCAGAGACATCATAGAGCCCGGCAAAAAACTCGAGGTTTTCTTCAACGCTCAGGTCTGCGTAAAGGCTGAAATTCTGCGACAGGTATCCGATTCTCCTTCTCAACTCCGGGCTGAACTTCATCACTTTTTGGCCGAACAATTTAACCCGACCTACTTCTGACCTTTCCAGCCCGCAAAGAAGTCTTAAGGTGCTTGTCTTCCCTGCTCCGTCCGGTCCGACCAGACAGACAAGCTCACCGTAATTGACGGATATGCTCAGAGAATCCACAGCCCTGAGCTTGCCGTAGGTTTTAGTCAGGTTGTGGGCGATAAGGACCGGTTCAGGCATGCTGATTATTGAATCCTGATAAAGGCTTCTGCGGGCAGACCGGGCTTTAATTGACCTTCAGGATTGCTGAGTTCAATCTTGACTGCAAACACAAGTTTGACTCTATCTTCTTTGGTCTGAATGTTTTTTGGAGTAAATTCCGCTTCAGGCGAGATGAAGATAATTGTGCCCTCAAAAGTTTTATCTGGAAAACTATCTATTCTGACCTCAGCTTTCTGACCGAGCTTTATCCAGCCAAGTTCCTTTTCTGTCACATAGACCCAAAGATACACTGAATCGAGATTGGAAACAGTCACCAGCGTGGTTCCTGGATTAACCAGCTCGCCTGGTTCAACAGCTCTTTCAGTCACCACGCCCTGAATGGGACAGACAACTAAGGAATCCTGGATGTTCTTTTTGATAATATCAACCAGGGCCCGGGCTTGAGCCAGTCTGGCCTCAGCTGCTTCTATTTCTTGCGGACGGGTCAGATTCCTGAGTTTTTTCAGGTTTTCTTCAGCCTGGGCGTGCTGAGCCTCTGCCAGAGCTAACCGGTTTTCAGCATCTTCTTTCTGCTTGCTGGTCACGCTACCTTTCTCAAAAAGGTTTATCAGACGTTCTGCATCTCGCTTTGCCTGAATAAAATTGACTTCTGCCTGCTTGAGCTGCTGTTCAGCCAGAAGAATATCTTCTTCCCTGGCCCCGATTCTAAGAAGTTTGAGTTGAGCCTGAGCTTGAGCCGCGGCCGCTTCAGCCTGCAGGAGCTGGAGGTCAAGATATTCATGGTCAAGTTCGGCCAGAACCTCGCCGGGTTTGACTGACTGACCTTCTTCAACCAGCACCCTCAACACGCGTCCGCTGACTCTGGGACTTATTCTGGCAGCACGGCTTTCAATCGTTCCTGTGACCTTAATAACTCCAGTTGGTTTTTCTGAATTGCAGGCTGAAAGGAAAAAGAATATCATCACCAGCGCCAGAAATGCTGGACCTCCGGTCTGGATCGATTTTTTGTTTTTCTTAGTTTCCAGATTTTTTCTTAGCATTTTTTCTGTCCTTGATATGATTCCTGGTTTTCCGGGTCTGGCTCAAACGGTCATCTATAAAGATACCGTAGAAGACAATTCTGATTATGGAGTTGAGCAATTCTGAAGGAGCGTAATCGTTAGTCACCAGCCAATCAGGGTTCATGAATTCTTGAGCCAGAAAGAAGAACATTTCCAGAAAAAGCCGTCCGTCCAGGTCAGAGCGGATTTCTTTCATCGCCACTCCTTCGGCTACTACTTCCGAAATTATGGGAAATATTTTCTCCCGGCGGAAGGCTTCGAGTTCTCCCCAGACTTCAGGGAGCCTTGACCTGAGGTCCTGAATAAGTTCCCGGCTGAGCCCGGACATAAAATGGCTGAGAAAGGTCAAAAAGCCAGAAAGCTTGTCCCTGACGCTCAGTTTATCGTCGGCTGAGGTACTTCTGAGGGTGGAGAGAACTTGTTCGCTGGTTTTTTCGATTACTGTCCTTAACAGAGCCTCTTTATCAGGAAAATATCGGTAGAGAGTAGCCTTGCTTGTGCCCAGGTCTTCGGCAATCTCGTCCATGCTCAAGCGGCTGTAACCGTACCTGAAAAAAAGCTCCCGACTTCGTTCAAGAATCCTCTGCCGGAGCTGATTATCTAAGGATAATACCTCTGATACTAATTTAGTTTTCATAGTTTCATTATAACTATGGCCGGCGCGCTGTCAAGAAAGTTTTATTTCCCGGCTGGCTGTGGTAAAATCTACCGCTATTGAGCTGAAAATTAATAATTTAGAAAACACACTTTTGATGAGTAAGACAGATGGCCAGAAAGCTTTTGAACATTTCTTTAATCATCGGCCTGGCCTTGTTTATACTGGTCATCTATAAGACCGGATTAAAGCAGATAATTGATGATTTCAAAGCCATCAGCCCGATGAATTACTTGATTCTGATCGGGTTACGCCTGATTTACTGGGTATCCCGCACTTACAACTGGAAAATAATTCTCGATAGCGAAAAGAAAAAATCATCTTTTGCTCCCCTTCTTTCAGCCCGGCTGGCTGACCATGCTATCAGCTATTTGACCCCTTCTAATCTTTTCGGCGGAGAGCCTGTCCGGGCCATGATGACGCCGTCAACTAATAAACGGCACGCCCTGGCCACCATAATAGTTGATAAGACCATCGAGCTGGTCTCAATCATTTCTTTTACCATCGTAGGAGTCATTCTGACTATAAGCCGTGTGAAAATGCCCGGAAAAATGGAGGCCGTTTTCCTTGTCTTCTCCCTGGGAGCAGCTGTATTCTTATTTTTTCTGATACTCAGGCAGAAGAAAGGATTCTTCACCTGGATTATTCGCCTTCTTTCAAAAATAAAAATCAAACCCCGTATCATCCAGCGCTCCGAAGAAAAGATAGTCGAACTTGACCAGCATATTTCCAGCTATTACCGCCATCATCCGAAGTTATTCTTCGAAGCTTATTCATTATACGCACTGACTTTCGCCATCTGGACTGTGGAAATTCACCTGACCCTGGTCTACATGGACACGGCCGGGATCACTCTGCTGAAAAGCTTCCTTATCATCACTTTAACCACCATAGCCGCCCTCATTCCTACCGTCCCCGGCGCTCTGGGAATCAACGAAATTACCAATGTGGCCGTTTTTGCCCTGCTGGGACTGAGCCCGGAAAAAGGAGTTTCTTTGTCGCTGGTCAGACGGGTAATTGCTCTTCTTTATGCTGGAGCAGGACTTTTATGCCTCAGCTGTCATCAATTTAAAGAGCGAAAAAGAAAAAAGTCGAAGCTGCCCCTCAGCCTTCAATGATCCCCAGGGCAGGGGTAATCTTCCATTGGCCGCGAGTAAAATCAGGGAATTTTACGGGCTCAGAATTTTTAGCCACGGATTTTTCACTCAGCGCTGAAACCACGCTCCAGGAAGCAGCATCATAAACATTCATATCAGTCGGTAAACCCTGACGCAAACACTGCACGAGGCGATAATCTTCGATGAAATCCATTCCTCCATGTCCGCGGCCTTCTCCTTTTTGACTCAGCTTTTTCCAGAGTGGATGTTCAAATTCCTCAGCGTATTTCTCAATCTCCTCCCACTGGTGTTCGGGACTCCGGCCTTCAACGTAAATCCGGTCGGGCCATTTTTGTAGTATACCCTTAGTCCCCTGTACCAAGTGAATCCTGGTATAAGGACGGGGCAGATTGGTGTCGTGAATCAGGATAATGGTTTTCCCCAGCCTGGTTTTAATCAGCGAAGTATTCACGTCGCCCAGAGCGAATTTTTCCTTAGCCTGAGGAGAATCAGGACCGAACATCTCGCTGGCATATATCTGGAGTCCACGGGAAGGCGAACTCATCGAAACCAGATAATCAAAAGCATCACCCCTGTTAATATTCATGCATTGAGCCACGGGTCCGAGTCCGTGAGTCGGATAAAGGTTGCCGTTTCTTCTCGAGGAATGCTGACGTCGCCAGAGCCCTTCTCCCTGGTCCGAAAATTTTACATCCCTCAAATCATGGAGATAACCGGCCTCAGCGTGCAGAATCTCTCCCAGCAGCCCGCGACGCACCATGTTCAGGCTCATCAATTCAATCCGGTCGTAGCAGCAGTTTTCCATCATCACACAATGTTTTCTGTATTTTTCTGCGGTCTCCACAAGCTGCCAGCATTCTTCCAGAGTTACAGCCGCCGGGACTTCAGTGGCTGCATGCTTGCCGTTCTTCATAGCCGCCACACAGACTGGTGCGTGCCATTCCCAGGGCGTGGCTGTAAAGACCAGGTCAAGGTCCTGTTCTTCGCACATCCGCTTGAAATCCCAGGGACCGCGGGAATAGCCTGCCGGTCGAGCGAAGCCAGCCTCTTCCACCCAGTTCTGGGCGCGGATAACTTTCTCTTCCACTATGTCACAGATAGCTTTTATCTCTACGCCCTCAATGTTTAGAAAATTCTGGACATGGACTGAACCCATGCCGCCAACACCAACAAAACCCATCCTGACCACTTCTATCGGCCTGGTGAAAAAAATAGGGTCATAATCTTCAGCCTGAGACTGGCGGGCAGATAAACTGCTTCCGGGTCCGCAAAGCAAAAAGCCAGCAGCTCCAGCCAGACCAAGCTCCAGAAATTCCCGGCGGCTCTTGTTTTTGATTTTTAGTTCATTGCTTTTCGCAGTCATCCTCTTCCCTCCTGCTCGGGATTTTTAAATTGTATTTTCCCTGATAATCATCGACTGATTTTATAACCCAGGCCGACCAGAATGCTCATTCCAGCCAGGTTTGCCCGGCCTCCGTTTAAGAGCGGTGAACTGACTCCAGTTGGAATTGATTCTCCAGCCAGAGTGGCCCGGAGAAAAACTCTACCGCTAAGGTTATAATCTGCGGACAATTCGCAACGAAAATGAACGGAATGATCCTGGTAAGAAAGCTCTATATCAGTCCAGTTCTCGCGGTATGTGGAATAGGCCAGGCCCAATCCGACCGAAGCCTGGAATCTGTTTTTAAGCACTCTGAATTTAGCTAAAAGCGGAACAGTCAGCCGGCTGAAGTCGAGGGGAAATTGCTCCGGCTCTCCAGAAATCACGGCTGCTTTCCCTTTCCGGAAAAGATAATTGACTCCAGTGGAAAGACCAAAGTTTTTCCAGAGAAACGCATCCACAGAGAAATAAAAGACAGGAAAGTTGCCGTAAATCTGACGAAAGCTGGAATCATTAAAGCTGAATAAGCCAGCGGACATATAACCTTTCAACTCAAAAGCTGAGGAAGTCTTGAACAACGGAAGGAGAACCAGAAAAAAAGACAGAGCTCTGATTAATATCCTGGTCCTCATCTTCTTAGTCAGCTTTTTTCATCCCTCGTCTCTAATGGCCGAATGAGTTTAGAAACAGAGTGTTGACCACGGTTTCGAATTTGATCCCCGTTGTTATCAAGAGTTGCCGGGAATAATTGCTCTCCCGGTTGAGGCTGTCAACTGAAGTGACTACATAATAGTACGGCACATCCGCACTGTAGAGCAGATCAGCGAACTCAGCTTCAAGAATCAAACCAGAATTAAGCTTCTGATAATTTCCATGGCTGTAATTACTGCGATAAATGTTGTAACCGGCGACTCCGGGCTCCGCCTCCCAGGTTAGAAGGACTTTTCTTATATAGTTAAAAATTGAAGCATAGGTTGAGGTTTTCAGATTGAAGTTGCGCGGTGTCGGAGGAAAGCCTGGTTTTATCAACTGGCCGAGGTCAGCCAGAGCGACCAGACCGCCGCGAGTTGAACTCTGAAAAAATTCGAAGTTGAGTGTATCAACTGTGTCTGTGGTGCGATGGTAATAGGGATTGGGCACGTCTGCGTCTTCAATGGCGCAGATGGCTGATATTCCACGGTCCCAGAAAGAAGCATGGTCTGAATAAACAAAGGATGGGTTGATAATTTTTTTGCCCGGAGCCGGACCATAGGTGGCAGTCATAGCGACCACCCGGTCGACCAGCCAGCTGGAATTAGAATTCCCGATGACATCCAGGTCTTCAGGCATCTGGTCAGCATAAGCAATCATATCCAGGTTGACGACTCCAATTATCTCTTCCTCAGGCGAAAGGTTTGTCTGAACATAACTCAGGCTGCCGATCAGTCCCTGCTCTTCAGCGGAAAAGGCGATAAATCTGACCGTAAAATCCAGAGAAAAGGTGTTCAGAATTCTGGCCGCTTCCATGACTGCGGCTGTGCCAGAGGCATTATCATCAGCACCCGGGGCTAAGGTCCATCTCTGGTCTGAGGTCGAATCATAATGAGCACAGATAATGACCACCTGTTCTGGATAGGTCAGGCCACGGATTTCAGCAACGACATTGCGACCGCTGATCACGCCGCCGTAGGTAAAATCCTGAAATTCGGGCTCAAGACCCAGTGAAAGAAAATAGTCATAAATATATTGTGCAGCCTGAAGGCAGTTGGCAGTCAGCGTATAGCGTGTTCCGAAATTTTGAAGTGCGGTGACATAAGTTCGAAGATTATCCGTCGAGACCTCATCAGCAATCTGCTGAAGAATTTCATCGAGCGCCTGACGCCAGCTGAACTGCTCGGGTATTGAGACAGTTCCGCGAAAAGCCAGGCCGGTTGAAGGAAGTATTCTTTTCCTGACTGAAAGCGGAAGCATATCTACTACAGACGAGTTTTCTGCTATCAGAAGATAATCATTGCCCTCGAGGTTTATGACCACTAAAAGATTCCGCACTTGATTCAGGTCCGATGAGGTCGTGATTCTCGCCACCAGATAAATTTTCTTTCGGTCAAAAAAGCCGAGCGTCCGGAGCTTTATGCCTCGATTTCTCAAAGCCAGTAATTCTCTGGTGTCAACTCTGAGGAGATAACTGCCGGACATTTCCTGAAGACATTCCAGGCGGAGTCTTTTTAATACATTTTCAAGACCGGACTGATTTTTCTGGACCTGTATGAGTCTCAAGATTCCATCATGACTTTTTAAAGAAAAACTTATCAAAAACAATAAAAGAACAGGAAAAATGGTAATGAGAAAAGGCTTTCCGGGCTTCATATAAAGCTAATATATTAGCTCGCCCGGGATTGTTCAAGTCTTTTATGCTGTTGCCCTTCTATTCCATCAATTCGGACTCAAAGTTTCATCTGCCTTTACTTGGCAATAGAATTCTCCCGCACCCTTGAAACCGTATGCCACAAACCCGATGTTTATTTCCCTAAAAACAGATTTCTTTTCAAGCTTGACAGGCAAAAGCGGAATGATTAGAATATGCAGCGATGCTTAAAATTTCTAAAATCAGGTTCAACCTGCGCCGCCGTAAATTAACCATAAATCCTTGCCTTCTTCAATTGTTCTGGTGGGCGGCTTAGTCCGCCCGGATCACTCTCTTTTTGCCCTGTTTCTAATTTTATTCTGATTTTTATTTTTTTAAAAACAAAAATCCTCAGGAGGAAAAAATGTTGAAGTATGCAACAAGAAATCTCTGTCACTTGCCTGATTATTTTTATAACATCAAGGCTGACCTGCCGGTGTTGCCTCCCCCTCCTCTTAACCCGGTTACCAGAGAGCCTTTAAAACCGGAAGACCTTGGACACATTTTCTCCAGGGGCTTCATCATTCAAGAAATCTCGCGGGAAAGGTTTATTCCGATTCCAGCCGAAGTCCTTGAAGCCTATTCCATCTACCGTCCGACTCCACTTGTCTACGCCTCAGAGCTGCAAAAATATCTGGATACACCGGCCAGGATTTTTTTCAAATACGAAGGTGTAAGCCCAACCGGAAGCCATAAGACTAATACAGCCCTGATGCAAGCTTTCCTGGCCAGCCAGGACGGAATCACGGCTCTGACCACTGAAACTGGTGCCGGGCAATGGGGCGCAGCTCTCTGTTACGCAGGTTCCAGGTTCGGCATCAAGGTTAGAGTGTTCATGGTTCGAGCCAGCTATCGGCAGAAACCTGGCCGGAAAATCCTGATGCAGCTTTTCGGAGGTGAGGTTCTGGAGAGCCCCAGCCAGACCACTGAATCTGGCAGAAGGTATTTTCAAGAAAACCCGGAGCATCCAGGAAGTCTCGGTATTGCCATTTCTGAAGCCGTAGAAGTGGCCGCTCTTAATCCAGACGTCAGGTATTCCCTTGGATCTGTGCTGGACTCGGTACTCATGCACCAGACCATAATCGGCCTTGAAGCAGAACGTCAATGCCAGGAGCTGGGAGTCTTACCTGACATGATAATCGGTTGTGTCGGCGGCGGATCCAATTTTTCCGGACTCAGCTTTCCGTTTGTTAGAAAGAATTTAGTTGAAAAGGCAAAAATCAAATTCATCGCCGCCGAACCTGACGCCTGTCCTTCTCTTACTGGAGGCAGCTTAACCTATGACCATGGTGATAGTGCCGGCTTGACACCCCTTCTTTTTATGCACACTCTTGGAAAGGATTTTGTTCCACCTCCAATCCATGCCGGCGGTCTGCGCTACCACGGCATGGCTCCTCTGGTAAGTCACTTAGTTAAGATGGGGACGGTTGAAGCCAGAGCATATTCTCAGGAAACCGTATTCAAGGCGGCTGAAGTTTTTCTCAAGACAGAGGGAATTCTACCTGCGCCTGAATCAGCTCATGCTATTGCTGCTGTTATTGAGGAAGCCCTGGAAGCTAAGAAATCCGGAAAACCGGTGAATATCCTATTCAACCTGTCGGGACACGGCTTTCTGGACATAAAGGCCTATGAATTGAATGAAAAAAATAACTCTCATTTTTGAACTCTAGTTGCCACGATTTCTGGCTTTAAGTACGGGAGGGGCATAAATAAGAGCCGGGAGAAGGTTCCCTCAGCATCCTTCTCCCTTTCTTATCACGTTCAAATCAATATTTTACAGCCGGCAATTCAAACTGAAACGAGAAAGAATTCTGCCCACGGTTTGAATCAGACCTCTTCCATCTTCACGGTAAAATGCCTGAGATGCGGGGACTCACGGACAATCCTCAGGCCTCTGATTTTGCCCCTTTCTCTATAGAGTTCTTTGATCGCTTCAGCCACATATTCAAGGTGGGCACTCGTATAAACCCGTCTTGGAATCGCCAGGCGGACAAGTTCCAGTTCAGGAAAGACTTCCTTTCCGGTTTTTTCAGATTTACGGGCAAACATCACCCCGCCAATTTCAACAGCTCTTATTCCTGCCTCCCTGTAAAGAGCCACGGTTAGAGCCCAGCCCGGATACTGATGTCTGGGAATATGCGGTAGGAATCTATCCGCCAGAATATAAACTGCATGACCTCCCAGGGGTTTGAAAACAGGAATCCCGGCCTGGTCGAGAAGTTTTCCCAGATAAGCCACCTGATTAATCCTGTATTCCAGGTAATCCTCTTCCAGAACTTCTTCCAGGCCACGGGCAATGGCTTCCAGGTCGCGTCCGGCCAGTCCTCCATAGGTCGGGAATCCTTCGCTCAGGATAAGGAGGTTTTTCAATTTATCGGCCAGCAAATCATCATCCAGGGTAACAAAACCACCGATGTTGACCAGTGCATCTTTTTTGGCGCTCATTGTGGCACCCTGGCCATAAGAGAAGACCTCCTGAGCTATTTCAAGAACGGATTTTTTTTCATATCCTTTTTCTCTTTTCTTGACAAAATAAGCATTTTCAGCAAAACGGCAGGCATCGAAGAAAAGGGGTATCCGGTGCTGCTTGCAGACCTGACTCACCTCTTTGATGTTTTTTATTGAAACGGGCTGACCTCCGCCGCTGTTGTTGGTAACGGTCAACATGACCAGCGGAATCTTTTTTACTCCCTTTTTATCTATAAATTTTTTTAATTTGTCCACATCCATGTTCCCTTTGAACGGATGGTCGGAATCAGGGTGATAAGCCTCTTCAATTACCAGGTCCACAGCCGTTGCTCCGCGAACCTCGACGTTAGCTCTGGTCGTATCAAAATGGATGTTGTTGGGAACATAATCACCCTTCTTCACCAGGCTCTCAAACAAGATCCTTTCGGCCGCCCTGCCCTGATGAGTGGGAATTACATGCTTGAAACAAAAGATGTTTCTTACGGCCGACTCAAGATGGAAAAAGTTCCGCGCTCCGGCATACGATTCATCACCGATCATCATTCCCGACCATTGATTATCGCTCATGGCAGAAGTTCCTGAATCGGTCAGTAAGTCTATGAAGACTTTTTCTGCCGGAATGTTAAAAACATTATAGCCCGACTCTTTGAGAATGGTTTCTCTTTCGCGGCGGCCAGTGAGTTTAATTCTTTCTACGGCCTTAATGCGAAAAGGTTCGACGGGCGGTTTAATATCTTTCATATGATTACCTCTTTAAATGATAATCTTCATAATTAATTCTAATGCATCTCAATCTTAGAAAAAAACGATTTTTTTAAACTCGTTGTATCTTCTGATTATGTCCAGCTCAGTAGTTTCCACCAGTCTGGCGATTCCAAAATCTTCTATCACCATTGAGGCTACCAGATTGCCATAAACGGCTGCTTTTCTTATTTCTCTGCGACTGAATCTACCCTGACTATCAATGTATCCAAGGAAAGCGCCGGCAAAAGAATCTCCGGCTCCGGTCGGGTCAACCACTTTTTCGCAGGGATGGGCGACTACACTGAAAACAAAGTTCTTGCCGAACACCATGACTCCATGCTCCCCCTTTTTGACAATTATGATTTTGGGCCCGCCGGCCTGAAGTTTGCGGCCGGCTTTAACCAGATTGATTTCCTCAGCGATCAGCCGGCACTCTTCATCATTAATGAATAGAATATCAACACGCTGTATCTCTCGAATCAGAGCTTCTGGCTTGGTCTCAATCCAGTATCGTATGGTATCCATAGCTACCAGTTTGACTGCAGGCATCTGGGACAGAATATGACCATGAATATCAGGGTCCAGGTTAGAAAGAAAAAGCATATCCGCCTGACGATAGCTCGGTGGCAAAGCTGGTTTAAAATCCTTAAGGACATTAAATTCTGTTTTCAAAGTGGTTCGCTGGTTCGGGTCCTGTCCATAAATTGCCTCCCAGTGAAAAGTCCTTCCCGATTTTACCTTCAACCCTTTAAGGTCAATTCTTCGAGACTGTAGAAGACCTAAGGTCTTTTTGGAAAAATCATGACCAACAACTGAAACCAGGTTTGGCCTGGTAAAAAAACTTGCGGCCAGAGCAGCATAGGTAGCTGAACCGCCAGCAATTTTTTTTCGACGCCCGTACGGAGTCTCGATGGTATCAAGAGCCACCGAGCCGACAATAACCAGGCTCAATATTCCTCCCGACTTATTTCAGGTACTTGCCAATCAAAAGAGATAATCTCTCTCGCGTTACTGGATTCTGAGCCTCAGGGCTGGTGACGATCGCATTCTTTAAGGCGTCCTGACAGGCACACTTCTTTCCCTCGATGCGCTCTATTGAAGAAACAGCTTTTCTTATGATTTCTTTAGCATGAGCTATGTTGAACTTGAGGTTTTCCAGAACCAGCTCCACGCTGACTGACTCTTCTTCGCTCTTCCAGACATCGTAATCAGTAACCAGGTTCATGGTGACATAACAGATCTCAGCTTCTCTGGCCAGCCTGGCTTCAGTGGCTGCGGTCATACCTATAACATCAGCCCCCAGCATGCGATAAATATTGGATTCAGCCTTGGTGGAAAAAGCAGGTCCTTCAATACATACATAAGTGCCACCTGGATGGACAGATAGACCGAGTGCTTCAGTCACGTCAAAAACATGCCGCGAGAGGACCGGACAGACCGGCTGGGCAAAGCTGATATGAGCCACCAGCCCCTGACCGAAAAAAGTATTCTGCCTGTGCGTCCGGTCAAAGAACTGGTCAGCCAGAACAATATCTCTGGGCCTTATCTCTTCCTTCAAAGAGCCAACAGAATTGACGGAAATCAGTTTTTCTACGGACAGCATTTTAAAGCCATAGATATTCGCCCGGTAGTTGACTTCAGCGGGCAAAAAGCGGTGGCCGCGGCCGTGGCGGCTCAAAAAAGCGACCCGAACTCCGCCGAGGCTACCGACCAGATAGGTGTCTGAAGGCTGGCCGAAAGGTGTCTTCAGCTCGACCGGGCTCAAATCCTCAATTCCCTCGATTTGATAAAGACCGGTTCCGCCCAGAATACCGATTTTCGCTTCTGGTAGTTTCTTAGCCTTCATCTTCCTCTCCATTCGAAGCTATTCATATATAATTTATTGGCTGAATTAGTCAAGTTTTAGAAAGTTAATTTTCTGATTGACCGGAGTTGACCTTATTTTATATAAATATTGCCATCTAAAATGTGGACGTCGTCTCTGGCTTATACGGTCTTGCTGGTCTCAGCCGGCATTCTCGAACTTCTCCTGGCCTTCCATGGCTGGAAAAACCGGAGGTCAACTACAGGCTTCACCTTTTGCGGGCTGATGCTGGCTTCAGCCATCTATACTTTAAGCACGGCTTTTGAAATTAACTCCGTTACCTTAAAAGGCATACTTTTCTGGAATAAGATTGAATACGTAGGAATCTCTTTTATTCCGACCCTCTGGTTTCTTCTGGTGACCAGGTTTTCTGATTTATCAGCT
>Ga0172363_10000795_pt1 | contig 24656 bp, 24 predicted proteins | sample LakKivs2_kivu2a2_FD_114541 | JGI IMG/M metagenome (GOLD analysis project Ga0172363, IMG submission 114541) | Sediment microbial communities from Lake Kivu, Rwanda - Sediment s2_kivu2a2 | ecosystem: Environmental > Aquatic > Freshwater > Lake > Sediment | place: Rwanda: Western Province, Lake... | reverse complement strand
TGGCATCTCGGTTTTACATTTTTCTACTGTAAAGTTTCCGTAGTATTTTTCTGATTTGAAGGCTGTTTTATTTATTTTGTATGGAACAAGAACCGTATAAGATGTTGTGAAAGTGTTACCCATGACCAGAAATATGGCAAAGATTACTATCAAAACGAGCACTATCCACCCCACTTTGTCCATCATAATCCCATTAAATAATTGAAAAATCATATTTTTAAATCCCAAATTTCAAAAATCAACTATGCCTGATATACGTTGTCCAAATTGCGGTAAAGAAACCGATTCGGATTTTGAACATTGTCATCATTGCGGCGAAGAAATACCATGGAAAATTCGAACTGTTAAGAGCGATTGTTTTATCGCTACTGCTTCATACGGGACACCATTTGCTAAAGAAATAGATGTTTTGAGAAAATGGCGAGACACGTCGTTAATGACTAATCTGTTTGGAAAGGTCTTTGTAAAGTTCTATTACACAATAAGTCCGCCGATAGCCAATATCATATCTAAATCTGGGACACTAAAAAAAGGTGTTAGGACAATTCTAAACCCATTTGTTAAATATTTAAAGAAAACATTCAAATAACTTAAACCAGGTAGATTAACTATGAAAAAAGAAAGAAGAACATGGTTAATCATATTGGTTAGTTCTGTAGTAGGAGCATTAATCTCACATTATCTGCCAGAAACCCCACAAGGAATAACTGGTATTGAAATCATTGATATGTTAATTTCTGCTTTTGGAATAGGTGCAATAATCATATTTATCTTAATTATTGTTTTTGATGTTTTCAAAATAAATTTAATAGATTAGACTCTCGCAAATAACGAATCATAAAATTAAATAAAATTTTATATAAACCCCATAATTCTAGCCTTTTAGCCTATAAAAATACAAGAAAAATAATGTCTTATGTTCATAACAACTTTACTCCCGAAAAACACGTATACTATTTTAGCTTAATACAGTATTGTGTCTTCAATAATACACGTTTCAGATTTTCCAAACAACACTTATATTCAACTCCCCAAACACTATAGAAAAGTTCTTTTTTCTTGCATATATCTAGAATTTGGGAATGCTTTTAAGGCTATAAAATTGCTTAAAAATCAAGGATTTCCTGCTAGTATACTTAGTTGGAAAAGAGGGAAAGATCGTGGGTCATGTCAACTCATTAATCTAGATTCGTTGTTAACTATTCTTCCATACGCGAAAATGCGAAGGGATAAAATCATAACTTTTTATGGGTTAACTAAGAAGAGAATAAAAAATGATAGTAAACGTGTAAAAAAGACTAAACACATAATTTCCCTACTAAAAAATATAAGGAAAGTAGTAGGAGGTAATTCAACACTCGCACGAATAATTCATGTCAACCCTGGAACACTTCGTCACTACATCAATAACGACAGATTTAAGAAACTCCCTAGAAGTATGATGCAAAATTTAACAGAATTTGTCAAAAGAAATATAATATGTTACACATTTACTGAGAAGGAGTTGGAAAATAAAATACTTGCTTATAGAGTAGCCCATGGAAAGAAAGTTATTCCAGAATTTCAAGATCAGAGAAAAATTCCAATAAGAGTAACACCAGAATTTGAATCGATAATTTTTCATTTAATGGGAGATGGACATGTTAGAAAGATAGGATCTGGAGAATACACACAACTCAATAAAATTGGAAGAGAGGATTTCTTACTAAAACTTTATAGAACTTTTGGGTATTTTAAAATCAGTAAGAAAAGTTTTAATGATGGTCGAGTAATTATACCTAAAATAATTATAAAAATCATATGTAAATATTATAACTTATCCTATGATAGCTTTAGATGGGATAAAGCTAATCTACCGGATATTGTATTTTTGAGAGATAACGATTTCAAATTAGCCGGACTTATTGCATTCATAGTAGATGAAGGAAATATTAGTAATAATCAGATCAGCATAGCATCTGGAAATAAAGAATTGCTTTCACAGATTAGAATATTAACAATAGATTTAGGTCTAGAATGCTCTGATTTACATTTTAAGAAAGGAACTGGTAATACAACAGATTCATTTAGGTTCTCAATATATAGAAGAAATTTAAGTAGACTTATGGGAATGATAGAAAATTTGAAAGAAAGATACCCTACTTGTTCACTCTCACAAAAGACACAAAGAGTTTTAAGAGCTATCAATCGATGAATTTAATCATATAAAATCCTTCTCTTTCAAAACCCAATCTACGAAAATAATTTCTCACACCCACACCGCTTATTACAGCTAATTTCCTCCTATTAAATTCCTCTTTAGCAACCTTCTCACTTTCTTGAAGTAGTTCTTTACCATAACCTCTATGCTGCCATTGGAATTCTTCTGGTGAAAACCCTATGGGAACAGTAACCCCCATAATTTTCAGTTCTCTTACTAGAGCAGTGTTAGAGTCAATCTCTGGTCGATGACTCTCTTCTGGTATACGTAATCTGAGAAACCCCAAGATAATATCGTTTTTTGTATCTTCAAAACTCAAAAATATCTCTTTTCCGTTAGATGCTTCGTATTTCATCCTACAGAGTTTTATGTGTTCGATGTCTGGATAAATTCCTTGTTGAATCTTAAACCCAACTTCTTTACATCTTATACAACGACATCTCACTTTTATCTCTCTTGCTCTTCTCTGCACTAATTCTCTTATGTTCGATCTTTTACATCCGGCTTCTATCTCAGTAGCTGGAACATCTCTTCCCAATCTTTGGATTCTACAGTATTTGGGTATGAATTTTTTTGCTTTGGCCAGCAATTCTATGAGTTGTTCTGTCGTATAAGGTTTGTACTTTCCAATTTTCCACATGCTATACAACTTCGTTCCTTTAATTACTAGAGTTGGATAGATTTTCAAATAATCAGGCCTAAAACTTGGATTCTCGAAAACTGTTTTGAACATTTCCAAATCTTTATCAAGATCAGAACCGGGCAAGTTTGGCATTAAGTGAAAATTTATCTTTAAACCCGCGTTTCTAGCAATTCCTGTAGCTTCTATCACATCATCTATTGTGTGCCCTCTGTTTATTAATTCCAAGATTTCAGGATAAATAGACTGAACTCCTATTTCCACCCTTGTTGTACCAAATCTTAGCATTTCATCGACATGCTTTTCTTTACAGAAGTCGGGCCTCGTTTCTATGGTTAAATTTACGCATCTGTTTTTAGCAGTTTCATTCAATTTTTGTGCTTTCTCTAAACTCTTACTTTTTCTCTCGTTAAGTGCATCGAATATCCTCCTGGCGAACCATTCCTGATAATTCTTATCTAAACTAGGAAATGTCCCTCCTAAAATAATGATTTCTATCTTGTCCCCCTTGGAGCATCCCATGAGTTTATATTGTTCTAATCTGTCTTTTGTTTGTAAGAAGGGATCAAAATTATTCCTTATACCTCTTTGAATCGCTGGTTCTAGACCTACATAACTTTTGGGTACATTGTTTACATCGGGGCAATACAAGCATGATCCCGGACATTTGGCAGGCTTTGCTACGACTGTGATGACAGAAACCCCAGAGATAGTCCTAGATGGTTTTGTTCTTAAAAAACTTTCAAGCTTTTCTCTCTCATCCTTCTCACAAAAACCCAATATCTCGACTTTTGTCGGCATTTCTCTTAAGTTGTACTTTTTACATTGTTTCTTGATGATCTTATCGACTTTTTTATAGTCTAAACTCTCACTCTTTATCAAAACTTCGATTATTTCTCTGCAAATTAAGGCTTTTTTCATATTTTCACACTTACTTATTCAATTCACCATCGAAATCTTTATATATAGATTTTCTATCAGATAGTAGTAACACTTATATACCACCAATGAGTAATAATGTGATAGTATGAATGGACAAGACATACATCGTTTAAGGTTTTACCAAGAAGAATTATTCGACACAAAGAATAAATTGTTTAGGGCGAAGAGTGTTAAACAATTAAAATTCTTGCAGAACAGAATAGAGTTTTTACAAGGAAGGATTGAACAGATCCAAAACGGCAGAAAATAATAACTAAAACTCACTTTACACACCCTAACAATTCACATACTTTGCATACTTTTTGACTACTTGGTTCTTTACATTCTTTACAGAGACCAATTTTCCCTGATTTGAATTTTATTCGTATAAATGGCATGATCTTAATTGCACTCTCATAAAGGCTGTATTTTATACCTGGTGACGTTTCCTCTAAATTATTCAAAAATTTCCTTGCCTGCCCACGTAACGGGTTATCCACAGAATAAATGCAACTTTTTGGGTAAAAAGGAATATTGTTTAATCTTGCATACAACTCTGATTCTTCCTCAGGGATTGTTATCAAAGGTTTTATTCTAGGAGCAAACTTTTTATGGCTTGTAATCATAGGCATTGGTCCACCCCTAACCAATCTCAATAAATCCCCCTTTAAAACGTTCATCAGAATACTCTGGCACTCATCATCTAAGTTATGCCCAGTAGCAAGTTTTGTTGCTTTTAATTCCCTTGCATTTCTGTTTAGCAGGTATCTTCTCAATAAACCACAACTACCACAATAACCAGATTTCATCTTCTTCGATAACTCATCGACTGTAAGACCAAACTCTTTTTTGAAGGTAAAGATGTGTTGTTCCACCCCGATTTTTTTACATAAAATCTCACTTTTTTTTACACTTCTATCTCTGTATCCTTTTATCCCCTCATCAAGAGTTATCGCGAACAATTCTATCTTCGGGTTATTCTTGAATATTTTATTCAACAAAAACAATACATTGGCTGAGTCCTTACCACCAGAAACGGCAACAGCAATTCTATCACCATTTTCTATCAGTTTGTTAACTCTTATCGTTCTTTTCACTCTTTTTTCAATATTTTTCATAAAATGGTTTTTACAGTAGTAGTGCCCCTCGTTCCTTCGAAAATACACTGAGTTATTCCGACAAAAAGAACACTTCATGAAATCAGCAGTAATTATTTTTTAGGTAATTTCTTTAAACCTTTCCACCAATCCAATGAATCGGATTTTTTTACTAATTTGAAAATCTCTTGCGCTGACTTTGTTTTAAGGTATTTACCAACATTATCAATCCAGTCCTCAGCTTTTTTGTATCCAAGGTCTAAGTATTCTTTTGCTTGTATGGCGCATTCCAAATAATCTGCATCTTTAGCAACTATAGCTTCTTTTGTTTTTAATCCTTCAAATTCTTGGTGTAATGCCAACAGTTCGCTCTTGATGTTTTTTGGAAGATTTTTAACTTGATCCTTTAAAGCCTGTCTTTCACCAGGTTTTATGTCAATATATCTGTCTGCAATCCTGCCTTGGTCATTTGTTCTGGCTTCTGGTAGGTCATGCGATATAATCATTAAAATAACTTTTTTAGAATTGACATTCTCTAATTTTGCTAATATATGACCAAGAAAACAAGTTCTTGCAGTATGATCGGCAACACTTTCTGGATCCTTTACTCCAGCATCCCACCAACCGCTTCTTTTAGTTCTTTTTAGTTGACCGAATTCAAAAATTAATTTCAAGATATCTTTCATGTTGAACACCAGATATTTCCCATTTTATCATCCCATATTTTAAAGTTTTTAAACCCAACTTCTTTTAAGTCCTGTTCTAATTCTTTCTTTGTGTATAGATGATGAAATCTTTTATAGATTTTGCCGTGATAATTCCAATTAACGTATACGTTACTGGAAAAGAAATGTTTTAGCATGACCCAGAATAATTTTTTATCCCATTTGTACCAACAACTCATGATAACTTTTTGGCCCATCCTTTTGATTTCAGTTAGTGTATTTAGTCTCTTCTCTTTCGTTTCTACATGAGGCAAAACTCTGACAAAAATCACTGCAGAAAATACTTTTGTTTTGAAAGGGAGATTAGTGACACTTGCCACTACAAAATTCGAATTAAAATTTCTTCTTTTCAAGAATTTTTTCGCCTCTCTGATCATGCTTCTGGAAAAATCCAATTCAACACATTTCAATTTTTTTTCAAGTAAAGGTAAGCTGTTACGACCGTTACCGCAACCGACATCAAGAATTGGTCCGGAATTTATTCTTTTTGAAAAATCGAGCACTTCTTTTTCAGGCCTAACTCTTAGGTTTGTCCATGAATCTGCTATAATTTCCCAGACTTCTCTTTCAGTTTGCATGAAATCACAGAATAGCCCCGGCCAGATTCGAACTGGCGTCTGCGGGTCCAAAGCCCGTCATGCTTGACCACTACACCACGGGGCTATGACTGAAAAAAACTACTAATTCTATTATTTAAGCATTTGCTGGCTTCCTTTCTTTCGATTTAATTCTCTCTTTTTTTCCCGTAACCATCCTTTCAAGTTCTTCAATCACTTTCTCAACTATATCTATAACTTTCCATCCAGTCTCTTCCGTCCTAAAAAACCCACTGGTCGTCCTCAAAGTGCCAATAACTTCATACAAGTATTTATCCCTCTTTTTTCTGATCGTACCCACTACTAACTTGAATTCTTTTACGTGTTCTTCTCCGAACATTCTGTCGTACTTATCGAGCAATGGACATGCTGCGTCTCTCACTTTTGTTAAAACCGTTTCATCAAAACTTTCAAAATTAACTAGTTCAATCTCTTTGATAAAATCACCTATCTTATTGTGACATTTCAAAACATTTATTAATTTCAATTCTTATTAAATTTTAGTGATTTTATGGGGAGTGAAAGTCGGACAAGGTGAATTAGAAACAAGTCTCTATTTCTAGTTACTCAGATATATCAAAACTTTCGCCTGATGTAAAATTTATACATCTCAGAAAATTTGTAAGTAAAAAACTTATTAGAAAAATTCTAAATAATTGTTCAAATTTAAGGCAAATCTCCTTTTCAAATTATGCCTCAAAAAGAATAAATTCTGAAATCTTTGACGCATTTTCAATAAAAAATATAAAAATTGTTCTTTCTTTGAAAAAACCTGGAAGACCAAATATTATTGAGAAAGGGGGCATTTAATTTGAAAGATTTATATAATGGTTGTATTCTAGTAGATAAATGTGCTGGATACTATCTTTACAGAAACCTCGGAAGATATCTTAAGGAAAAGATAGTTTATCCTTTACAAGATATAAAAATCAACGATAAAGTTTTAGAAAGAGTACCTCAACGTGATAAGAATATAAGAAAGTTTTGTAAGAGACACAAAGCAATATTAGTGACTTCTGATTGGGGATTGCATTTTCATGTATCAGATGTGAAAAGTATTCTAATTCCATATAAAAAAGATGGTTGGAATATGACAACTGATATAAAAACTCTAATAGTCTTACAAAAATTAGACAGTGAGTATTTCAGATTATGGCAAATAGGAATAGATATTCTAAATGGATATTTCGATATTATAGATGTATTATAGTAAAGTATATTCAATCATTAACTTCAAGACTATGGATAGAATAAAGTTAAAGCAAAAAAAGTTAAATATTCTAAATAAAAGAGGATAAACATGAGAATATTACAACTCCACTCAGATTTTATAGAATACAAACCAATTGAAAAAGAAATCAAGATTGCTGAAGAAGTAGAAAAGAAAAAATACAGACTAGAAAACATAGTTGTTCTTTTCACAGCATTAGAAGAGGGCGACAATGAAGAAGTTGTAAAGAAAGCATTAGAAGAAGTTAAATCCAGTCTTGGTGTAATAAAAACAAACAGAATTTTGATTTATCCTTACGCACATCTGAGTAAGAATCTTGCAAACCCTAACACGGCTTTAAAACTCATCAAAGAAATGGAAGCTTATTCAAAAAAAATCGGTATAGAAACTTACAGAGCACCGTTCGGTTGGAATAAACAATTTGCGATTCAAATAAAAGGCCATCCTCTCGCTGAGCAATCAAAAGTATTCTTACCAGGTAAAATCACAGGAAAAAAAGAAGAAGTTTCAGAAGCAGTGAAAAAAGAAGAAAAAATTAAGTCACAATGGTTCGTCATAAAAACAAACGGTGAAATGATTCCTATAGATATTAAAGAAAACAAACTAATCGGAAAATTCGATTTCAAAAAACATGAAAATCTGGAAAAATTCGCGAAGTATGAAATAGCTAAAAGTAGAGCAATCCAGCAGATGCCACCACACGTAAAACTTATGAGAGAATTAGAGATAGCAGATTTTGAAGAAGGTAGTGACCCTGGCAATCTCAGGTTCTATCCGAAAGGTCGTTTAATAAAATCTCTGTTGGAGCAATTCGTCACTCAGATGGTTGTAAAGTATGGCGGCATGGAAGTAGAAACACCAATCATGTACGACCTTCAAAACCCAATTTTAGCGGATTATGTGAATAGGTTTCCAGCAAGGCAGTATGTTGTAAAATCAGAAGATAAAGAACTATTCCTCCGTTTCTCAGCTTGTTTCGGACAATTCTTGATGTTAAGCAACTCATTGATATCTTACAAACAATTACCGTTAAAAATCTATGAGTTAACAAGATACAGTTTCAGAAGAGAAAAAAGTGGGGAATTAGCTGGCCTGAGAAGACTGAGAGCATTCACGATGCCAGATGTTCATGCTATCTGTGGGAATTTAGATCAAGCTATGAAAGAATTTGTAGTAAGATTCAAACTATGTCAAGATATTTTGAAAAAAATTGGTTTAAACGAAGAAAATTATGAACTAGCGATAAGGTTCACTAAAGACTTCTACCAGAAGAACAAGAATTTCATCGCTTCGTTAATAAAACTTCACGGTAAGCCATCTCTTGTAGAGATGTGGGACGAGAAAATTTTCTACTTCATTCTGAAATACGAGTTGAACTTCGTCGACGCTCTAAACAAGGCATCAGCTTTATCCACTGATCAAATAGACGTGGAGAATGGTAAGAGGTATGGTATAACTTTTATTGACGAAAACAGCAAGAAGCAGAACCCGATAATATTGCATTGTTCTCCGAGTGGAGCAATAGAGAGAGTTATGTATGCACTTCTTGAAAAGGCATACATGGATGAGAAGAGAAAGAAAGTTCCAAGACTGCCGACATGGCTATCACCAACTCAAGTCAGAATCGTTCCAGTCTCGGAAAAGTACTATAAGTTTTCAGAAGAGATAGCAAGTAAAATCGAGAAAGAGAGCATCAGAGTCGATATAGACGACAGAAACCTGACAGTTGAAAAGAAAGTTAGGAGTGGTGAACTGGAATGGGTACCATTTATAATAGTCGTCGGTGAGAGGGAGATGAAATCAAAATCATTTCCCGTCAGAATAAGAGAATCAGGAACTGTAAAGAAAATGAAGATCGAACAATTTGTAAAATTAATCAAGAAAGAAATAGAAGGTAAACCCTTTAGACAATTATCACTCCCCAAATATCTGACAAAGCGACCGCAGTTTGTCGCATGGACTTAACTACTTTTTTATTGGTTTAGCTTTCTGCCAAATCAGGTTGAATAGCGGATCTATCATGTTCTTTGCTGCGTGTTCAGATTTTGTCCAGAACATCATATCTTGAGAAGAATGTACCAATTCAGGATCTGACAAACCCATCATCATCTGTTGTCCATCAACCACATAAAATCTTCCTGAAAGTGGAACTTCATCAGTAGTAATATTTCTAACCTCTGCAACGCCAGACAATGCTTTTATCGCATCACTAGTACTTTTATCAGTTCTAGTTGCTATCTTTATTTTCACTCCCTTTTCGTTTAGTTTCTTCAGGAGACTTATATGATTCTCAAAGAGATCGTTCAACCCAGCAGGTGTTGTTAGAATGTTAACCGAAGAAGCAGCATTCCTGAACATTGAATCCATCTGTTGAAGTACTGAATATTTACCCTTTAAAGCTCCTGTCATCTCTTCAGGTAAAACTAATTTTAATCCTTGTGTATGTAAATTGTCCAACTCCTTGATTAGAGCAGAACTCTTCAATTTGTCGATTTTATCTTCCAATTCTTTATATTTTTCTCTCAATCTTTTCTTTGCTTTTTCCAAGGCATCAATAGGTGGAATTACAACATACCTTAAAGGTTTTGAAGTTTGTACAACAACAAATCCTTTATCCGCTAGAGTTTGTAGAACATCGTATGTTCTTGATCTAGGCACATTTGCTATTCCAGATAATTCACCAGCCGTAGCAGTTCCTTTTGCCAGAAGTGCGGTCCAAAGCTTCCTTTCGTATAAGTTAAGCCCGATTCCTTTCAAAGCATCCATTAACTCTGATGACCCTATCATCCCTACCATACCCTTAATTACTTAATAGTGATTGGATTTATAAACATTAATATTTTTGGTTGAAATTTGGTCTAAATTTTCTTTCTATTCAAGATTATATAATTTCTCATTCCTTTGCAACCTATCCTGCCTTCCCTTGTGATTTAAACAATTCTATTACTCTATCTACTGTGTCGCAGTCATCTGGTCGTCTGTCTTCACGTATTTTTTGTAACCGAGGAAATCTTAAAGCATAACCAGATTCATACTTCGGAGATTTTTGGATTTCTTCATACGCTACTTCTACTACAAAATCTGGTTTGATTTTTAACTCTACTCCCTTCTCACTTATTATTAATTTCTTTAATTTGTCTGTGAATTCTTTGAATTGTTCATCAGTGAATCCTGTACCGAGTTTACCAACAGGCAAGAAATCTCCAGTATCAGGATCTCTACATGCGAGAGTAAAAGAACTCAACCAATTAGATCTTTTTCCCTTTCCCCATTCGGCTCCAACAATAACTAATTCTAGAGTTTCCATGACTGGTTTGACTTTAAGCCAATAACCCACTCTTCTTCCAGGTTGATATTTTGCATCTAGATTTTTTACCATTAATCCTTCTTGATTCTCATCCAAAGAAGCTTTGTAGAATTTCTCTGCTTTCTTCAAATCTTTAGTAATTAAACTATGGGATAATTCAAACTTGTTTGGTATAACTTTAATGGATTTTTCTAACTTCTTTCTCCTTTCTGAATAAGGCTCATCGAATAAAGTTTTATCATTCAAATACACGATATCGAACAGGTAAATTCTTACAGGGATTTTTTTTACCATAATGTTGATGTCGTACTTCCTTTGAATCCTTCTTGATAAATGTTGAAAAGGTATTGGATTTCCTGTCTTTGGATCAAATCCGATTGCTTCCCCTTCAATAATACAATTTTTTACTTTGATACCTTCTTTTGCCAATTTGAGCAAATCAGGAAACTGATTAGTAACATTTTCTAATCTCCTCGTGAATATCCAAAACTTATCATCTTTTTTATGTATCTGTGTTCTCATCCCATCATATTTGTATTCAATGATCGGATGCTCATACTTTTCTAATGCTTCTTTGAGTGTTGGTGACTTTTCACCGAGCATTATTACTATTGGTTTTCCAAGTTCCATTTCCACTTTCTTAAGACCTGCTTCGCCTCTTTCTTTAGTTATTTTTGCGATTTCTCCATAATCTGCCCTTAAAAACCATGCATTTTCAACAGCTTCGGCATTAACATTAAAAACTTTCGCTATAGAGTCCCTTATTATACCTTCTGCAACACCAATTCTCATAGTCTCTAGAATAGTCCTTACGATGTACCTTGCTTCGATTGGTTCTGATGAGACTAACAATTCTGCTATTAAATTAAGTTTTTTTTCCTGTGACCCTGAACCAGTTAAAATGGCCAGTTTCTGTATGTTGTCGAATACAAGTTGAATAGATAGAGTTTTCTTGAAAAATATCTTCTGTTTTTTAGACTTCACACACCCTTCTGCTACTAAACCTAAATCGCCAGATTGTTTAAATTTTTTAACGATTTCATTTTGGGAAATTCCAGTAGCTTTTGATATAGCTTTCATCATCATCTTAGTTGCTACACCTGTTGTTAACTCAGAATATGCTGGAAAAACTTTGCCAGAAGCAAGTATAACGACTTTGGATAAAAATTCAGTAGGGGTCTTTGATAAAAGGTTTGAAAGTATATCCACCTTCTTTAATTTTCCAGATTCCTTCTCAAGTTCTTCGTAAGTCTTAGCGAGAACTAAATACTTCATATTAATTTACTTTCTGTTTTAAGATTTAATATCTTAATAGTACAAAAAGATTATAGGTATCTGGCATGGATGTCTTTGAATGTATCGTGACTAGAAGATCTGTAAGAACTTATGAAAAAAAGGATGTACCGAATGAGTTGATAGGTCAGTTGTTAGAAGCAGCAGTCAGAGCTCCTTCTGCTGGGAATATCCAACCATGGGAATTTATCGTAGTTAAAGATATCGAGTTAAAAAAACAACTTGCTTCAGCCGCTTTAAGTCAAAGATTTATTGAAGAAGCACCCGTTGTTATTGTCGTATGCGCAAATCCAGAAAAAAGTGTTGATAAGTATGGCGAACGAGGCAAATCTCTCTATTGTATTCAAGATACAGCTGCTGCTATAGAAAATATGTTATTGACAGCCAATTCTTTGAGTCTTGGAACATGTTGGGTTGGTGCTTTTGAAGAAGATGAAGTAAGGAAGATTTTGAGCATACCACAAAAACTCAAACCTGTTGCACTAATCACCGTAGGTTTTCCGAGAGAGTATGAAAAATTAACTGCAACATCAAGAATACCTTTCGAGAATATTACATTCATAGACAAATATGGTAAAGGATTTCCATGGATACATGAGTATGGATATGAGTGGAAATACAAATTAGAACCTTTGGAAAAACATATAGAAAGAATTAAGAAAACATTATCCGAAAAAGGGAAATAACCCAAGAGTTAATTTTAAATTGTAAAAGAAAATTATAATAGGTGCATTAATTCATGAAAGTTAAAAGTACTATTTTAATCTCAATTCTTGTTTTCATGTTTTTATCCATTATAGTTTATGCAGAGGATATTTTAATAACCAGTCCAGAAAAATCAACTACTATTTATGCTGGGCAAGCTAACACTCTAAAAATCTTAGTAACGAATAATAGAGGTGTCAAAGATACATTTTATTTTTCTTTATGGGGAGGACCTAGTGTTTGGACAACTTTAGACGTACCTTGGGTTAATCTTAATGCAGGAGAAACGACGGATATAACTTTAAAAATTGAACCACCAAGAGATGCAGAAACCGGAACTCATGTACTCACATTTTCAGTACTTTCACTCAACTCTAACATTTCACAATCGAAAGAGATATACCTAGATGTTTTAAGAGGATCTGACATTTTTATCTCTGACATCGAATTAGAAAAACAAACATTCAAACCAGGCGATACAGTTATAATTAAACCAACATTGATCAATTTAAACAAAAAAGATCCTCTGGAAGTTTCTGTTATAACTGAAATCTTAAAAGATGATTTAATCGTTCAAAAATTTGGTGAATCAATCACAATAGAACCAAAATCTACAAAAAAATTAACATATAGTTTTGATGTAAAAAACACTAATGAACCAGGTGATTATGAGATTAAAGTTGTCGCAAAAAATGTATTGAATAAAATTTTGGACGAAAGAAAAATTACGTTTAAGATTGAAACTATTCACAAAATAGATGAGCAAAAAGAAACAAAGAATAGTGTTTTTTATAGTGATGTTATCATCAAAATAACCAACAACGGAAACTATGTTGAGAAGAACTTTTATGTTACAGAGTCTATGCCATCTATTTCTAAAAATTTCTTCTACCCGGAAATAGAGCCATTATCTCAAGAAGAGAAAGAAAATAGAATTATTTATAAATGGTCAATTGCTGAATTAAAGCCTGGCCAAACAATTACTATAAAATATCAACTGCGTTTCACAAACGTTGTCATAACTGCCTGCATCCTAATCATAACTGTAATATGGGTAGTTTGGTTATTCTTTAAACCGGTAATCAAGAAGAATTACATCGGGAGTTTAGCAGAAAAACAAGAAATCACAATATCATTAAACTTGAAGAACAGAGGAAGAAAAACTCTAAACAACGTAATAGTGAAGGATATAGTCCCTCCACTTGCTTCTGTCATTAAAAAATTCGAAACATTAGAACCCAAGATAGTTAGAAAGCCCGATGGTACTGAATTAACTTGGAATATTAAACAACTTAATTCAAAAGAAGAAAGAGTTATAACGTACAAGATTAAACCTGTTATAGAAATAACTGGAGGATTTAAACTACCCAAAGCTTTTTTCACGTTTGAAACTAAAAAAGGAAAGAAAAAAAGAGTACTCTCAAAGATGATTACTATTGTCGGAAAAGTTAAATAATCTTTCTACTATTTCTATAAAGTAACCCCGGATAGCTCAACGGTAGAGCGATCGGCTGTAGTCGAGTACTTTGGTGCTTGATCATTAGCAATCGCTCGATAGAAACCGATAGGTTGCTGGTTCGAATCCGGCTCCGGGGATCAACGTAAAATATTTAAACTTTTGGAAACAAACATTGAGAATATCGTTAAATTTATATAAGGACTCGCAAAATAATTTATGGGTTGACGACCAAAACGGAGAGAAAACACCCGTTCCCTTTCCGAACACGGAAGTTAAGCTCTCCAGTGATCTGGTCTGTACTATCTTCGGATGGGAAGTCCAGGACATTGCCAACCCAATTAATGGTGACCCATTATTGATTAAAGACCCCCTTCATCTCAAATTTAGCAATTCCCTATCTTGTATTTTTTGCATTTGCCCTGATAGTGTAGCCCGGTCTATCAAAGTTTTAACTGTAGAGTCCGGGACTGTCACTCCCGGGACAGGGGTTCAAATCCCCTTCAGGGCGTAAGGTGATATCTTGAAAGGAAAAATAAACATACTAAATCATGAATTAGTTCCTAAGCATATAATCTTAACTGAAGATGAAAAAAAGAATGTTATGAAGATGTATGGTATCAAAAAATTGAATCAATTCCCAAAAATACTCAAATCAGACCCAGTGATTAGGTTGTTAAAAACAAAGTCTGGAGATTTAGTGAAAATAATAAGGAAGAGTGATACTGCCCAAGAATCAATCTATTATAGGGTCGTTATAGAGGGATAAAGAATGAATGGGTTCAACTTATTGTTAAAATCGTTCGCTGAAGATCAAGGTTTTGTTAAGTTTCAGATAGACTCATTCAACGATTTCATAGACAATAGAATCCCCAAGATAATAAAACAAATTAAAGAAATAAAACCTGAAGTTCCAGACTTAGGAGAGTTTAAGATAAAATTAGGAAGGTTTAAACTCACTCCCCCATGTGTTAAAGAAGCTGATGGTTCAGTCAGAAATATTTTACCTTCAGAAGCAAGAATTAGAAACCTAACTTATGCTTCTCCGATGTATGTTGAAATGACACCAATTCTAAATGGGATTGAAAGCGAGACTATATGGGTTAATTTCGGGGATTTACCAATAATGCTTAAATCAAAAATGTGCTCACTTTCAACGATGACTGATAGAGAGTTAATTGAAGCTGGTGAAAGTCCTGATGACTATGGCGGATACTTCATAATAAACGGAACCGAAAGAGTATTGGTTCTGATTGAAGAGATCGCTCCGAATAGAGTGATTGTTGAAAAATCTAGCATCTCAAACATATCAGAAACAGCTCGTATACACTCAGAAAAGGATGGTTATATCCAAAGACATGTTATTGATAGAAAAACCGATGGTATCATTAGGATAAATTTTGCCAACATAAATAATTTACCTATAGTTGTTTTATTAAAAGCTCTTGGATTAGAATCTGATAAAGACATAATAACTGCGATAGCACTTGACCCAGAAATACAAGAAGAATTCTACCCCAACTTATTCGAAACCGAATCAACCACTGCCAAAGAAGCAATAGATGAGATGGGAAGACGTATTAGAATTCCTCAAGCTGCTTACAGAAGAGAAAGAGTAACAAGATTGATCGATAGATATTTGCTACCGCATTTGGGACAAGAAAAGGTAGACAGACTTGACAAGGCAATATTTATCTCAAAAGCTATTAATAAACTCTTACGTCTCCACTTGAATAAAATTCCTGAAGATGATTTAGACCATTATGCAAACAAAAGATTACGGCTATCAGGAGATTTGTTAGAAATATTGTTCAGGTCTATTTTGTTAGGAAAATGGGGTTTGATTACAAGAATAACCTATAATTATCAAAAATTAACTAAAAGAGGTAGGTTTCCACCTTTACCAGCTATAGTCGAAGCAAACGTTTTAACTAATCAAATAGTATCTGCTTTAGCTATAGGATCTTGGGTTGGTGGAAGAACTGGAGTATCACAGAGGTTGGAAAGAAGCAGTTATATAAAAACTCTATCTCACATGAGAAATATTCTCTCACCATTAACATCCACTCAAGAACATTTTGAAGCAAGAGAATTACACCCAACTCATTGGGGACGAATTGACCCATCCCAAACACCAGAAGGTGCTACTATTGGTTTAAGAAAATACCTTTCTGTGATGACTCAGATAACTAAGGGTACATGGGAGAAGGATAAAAAACCCATATTTGGTTTAATTAAAAAGGTGCAAAACAATGGCTGATATTTTTTTGGACGGAAAATTTATTGGAACTACTGATAATCCAGAAAAACTCGTTCAGATAATAAGAGAGAAAAGAAGGAAGAATCAAATATCTGACCAAATAAACGTTGCATATTTAGAGCATTTAGATTTGGTCACGATAATGGCTGATTCTGGGAGAGCAAGGAGACCATTGATTATCGTTGATAATGGAAAACCTAAATTAACCAGGGAACATTTAGAAAAAATAAGTCAAAAAAAGATGACTTGGTCAGATTTAATCAAAAATGGCATAATTGAATATTTGGATGCAGAAGAAGAAGAAAACGCGTATGTCGCATTGGTACCTGAAGATTTGACACAAGAACATACACACTTAGAACTGGACCCTACAGTAATATTAGGTTTATCAACATCCTTAGTACCATTTCCTGAATTTGATAGGGGGGACAGAGTTAACTTTGGGGCAAAAATGGTTGGTCAATCAATAGGGTTGTATGCTATAAATTATGAGATGAGAATAGATACGAAATCAAACATCTTAGTCCACCCACAAATCCCTCTAGTTAAAACACATGTAACTAATGTACTCAAAGAAGAAGATCATTCAGGGGGCCAGAATGTTGTTGTTAGTATAATATCTTGTGGAGGTTACAACATGGACGATGCAATAGTGATTAACAAATCGTCCGTGGAGAGAGGTCTGTTCTGGTCTTACATGTTTAGATCGTATGAAACAGAAAAAAAGAGGTATATGGGTGGACAGGAAGATATAATAGGAATTCCTGAACCGGGGATAAGAGGTTATCCTGGTGAAGAAGCATATAAACATCTCCCAGAGGACGGTATCATAAATCCCGAAACAGAGGTAAAATCTGATGACGTGTTGATAGGAAAAGTTTCGCCCTTGAGATTCTTGGGGAGTTTGGATCAGTTCATTACCGGTTTAGAAAACATTAGAGAAACATCCATTAAATTGAGACATGGAGAAGAAGGAATAGTAGATAGAGTTTTTGTAACAGAGAGTAACGATGGTAATAAATTAGTTAAAGTCCTGGTCAGAGACCTTCAAAAACCTGAGATAGGCGATAAATTTGCTAGCAGGCATGGACAAAAGGGTGTTATAGGTCTAATACTTCCTCAAGAAGACTTGCCATTCAACGAAGATGGAGTCGTGCCTGATGTTCTGTTTAACCCACATGGTATTCCATCTAGAATGACAATGGGTCAATTGTTAGAAATTCTGGCTGGAAAAATTTCAGCATTAAAAGGAAAAACTTTTACTAGTGCAGGGTTTCATCCACTATCAGAAATAGAGTTGAGAAAATTACTCGAAGAATATGGGTTTAGGAATGATGGTAAAGAGACTTTATACGATGGTGAAACAGGAAAAAAATTAAAAGGACAGATATTCATTGGTAACGCTTTCTATCAAAAATTAGATCACTTAGTATCAAACAAAATGCATGCTAGATCCAAGGGTCCTGTAACTCTATTGACTAAACAACCAACAGAAGGTAAGTCAAAGAAAGGTGGTTTGAGATTGGGAGAAATGGAGAAAGATTGTTTGATCGCTCAAGGTGCTTCATTGGTTTTGAAGGAGAGGTTCGATTCTGACAAGACTGTTATACCAGTATGCAAAGATTGTGGTTTAGTGGCGATTTACGATAGAATAAAAAATAAGAAAATTTGTCCTATTTGTGGTGGTTCAAAAGTTGTGAATTTAGATATGGCATACGCTTTCAAATTATTGTTAGATGAACTCAAGTGTATGCTGATATACCCAAAGATGGTCATTAAAGAGGAATGAATATGTTAGATAAGATAATATTTGATGTTTTGACTCCAGATATCATAAGAAAGATGTCTGCTGCTAAGATCAATAAGACTGAGCTTTATGATCAAGAAGGATATCCAATAGAAGGAGGTCTAATGGATCCTAGACTAGGTGTCATTGATCCAGGCTTAAGATGTAGAACCTGTGGTGGATCAGTGGGAGAATGTCTAGGTCATTTTGGTCACTTAGAATTAACAGAACCTGTGATTCATGTTCACTACGCGAAATTAATATACAACATCCTCAAGACAACTTGTTCTAATTGTGGTAGAATTTTGTTAGATGAAACAGGAATAGAAAAATTTAAGAGTAGCAAGAAATCCTTTAAAAAACTAAAGGCATTAGTTAAGACTAAATGTTCATATTGTGGTACATCACAAAAGAAGATAAAATTCTTGAAACCAACAACTTATATCGAGAACGGCAAAACTCTAACTCCTTTAGAAGTAAGAGAAAGATTCGAAAAAATACCTAAGTCAGATTTGCTTTATCTGGGTTTAAAAGTAAGACCAGAAGTTTTTATAATAACTTTGTTACCAGTACCTCCTGTTACAGTCAGGCCTTCAATTACGCTCGAAACAGGTGAGAGGTCTGAAGATGATTTAACTCATAAACTTGTCGATATAGTTAGAATAAATAAAAGATTGGCAGAGAACATGGATTTAGGGGCGCCTGAATTCATCATACAAGATTTATGGGAGTTGTTACAGTACCATGTTGCTACTTACATGAACAATGAAATTTCTGGAGTCCCTCCCGCAAGGCATAGATCTGGAAGGATTTTGAAAACCTTGACTCAAAGGTTAAAAACAAAAGAAGGAAGGTTTAGGCATAACTTGATTGGTAAAAGAGTAAATTATTCTGCTAGGACAGTAATCAGTCCTGACCCCTTAATAGATATAAATGAAGTAGGTGTTCCATTGGATATAGCAAAAGAATTAACTACTTCTGTAGTCGTTACCGAGCAGAACATAGATTATGTAAAATCGTTGATTGAAAGATTCCCAAACTGGCCGACTGTAAACTATGTGATAAGACCTGACGGTAGAAAAAAGAAACTTTCTGAAGGAAATAAAGAAGAGATACTGAAAGAGATCAGTTGCGGGTTTATTGTGGAAAAACACCTAGAAGATGGTGATTGGGCTCTATTTAACAGACAACCTTCTCTTCATAGGATGAGTATGATGGGTCATAGAGTGAGAATAATGCCATACAGGACATTTAGACTTAATTTAGTTGTCTGTCCCCCATACAATGCAGATTTTGATGGAGATGAAATGAATCTACATATTCCACAGGGGGAGGAAGCTATGACCGAAACAAAACTTCTCATGGATGTACCCAATCATATCAGAAGTCCTAGGTTTAGTGGTCCAATCATTGGATGCGGAAAAGATCATATCACAGCTCTTTACATATTAACTAATGGAAACTATGAACTTTCAAGGAAAGAAGTTATAGAATTGATAAGATCATACGATTCTGATATAGAAATTCCGAAGAAAGAAAAATTCACTGGCAAAGAATTGGTCAGTATGTTTTTACCTCCAGATTTTAACATAGAATACAAAGCTGAGTGCTGCATGGGTTGTATTAAATGTCTAAAAGAAAAATGCCCGAACGATGCTTACGTTATAGTGAAGAACGGAAAACTTATTCATGGGACGATAGATAAGAGAAGCATTGCCGCATTCAGTGGTAAGATGCTGGATGAATTAGATGAAAAATATGGTCATAAGTTTGTTCAAAAATTCTTATACAACATTACAAGAATTGGCCTTTTATTCCTGACAAAATATGGCTTCTCAGTATCAATGTCGGATCAAGATTTGGATGATAAAATAAAGAAAGGAATTGATAAATTGATAGAAGATGCTAGAATGGACGTCAATAGAACAATACAAGACTTCAAAAAAGGAAGAATAAAAGTGTTGATCGGGAGAACGCCTAGAGAAAGTTTAGAAACTATAATTCAGAAAAAATTAGCTGATTGTCTTAATAAAATCGCTGAAACTATTGACAAAAACATACCTAAAAACAATACAGTGATTATGGCAAAGAGTGGTGCAAGAGGAAGTATGATCAATCTAGTTCAGTGCGCGGCATGTATTGGTCAGGAGACTATTAAAGGTCAGAGAATAAAAATAGGCTATCACAACAGGACTTTCACTCATTTCAAAAGAGGTGACATAAGTTTAGAATCTAAGGGTTTTGTTAAGAATGGTTACAAACATGGTTTAAACCCATTTGAATTCTTTTTTGATGCTATGAATAGTAGAGAAGGACTTATGGATAAATCCTTAAAAACAAGACATAGTGGTTACTTGGAGAGAAGACTCATCGGAGCATTACAAGATTTAAAAATCGAGTATGATGGAACAGTTAGGGATAGTGGAAAAAAGATTATACAATTCATTCCAGGTGGAGATGGTTTAGACCCATCAAAAATACAAAAAGGTGGAATAGATGTCGGAAAAATTGCAGACACAATATGATGTTGATTTGCCTAAAAGAGTAATGGATGAGATAGGAAGGATTTGTAAAGAAAGAAAATTTAGCTCAGATAAAAAGAAGAAACTCATAGGATCTGTTAAAAGAATTTATTACAACAGTTTATTCGAACCTGGCGAAGCAATCGGGATCATATCTGCTCAATCTATTTCAGAACCTGCGACACAAATGACGATGCGTACTTTCCACTTCGCAGGATCGGTTGGTATCCAAGTGACGTTGGGTCTTCCAAGGTTGATAGAAATTTTTGATGCCAAAAAAGAACCAACAACACCGATGATGACGCTTTATTTGAAGAAAAAGTTCAACAATAAATCAAGCAGTGAAAATTTAGCCGAAAAAATAACTGAAAAAAAGTTAAGATCGTTCATAAAAACTATTTCATTAGATTTAACTAATAAAAAAATTAAAATCTCGCTTAAAAAAATGAAAAAACCTGAATTCAAAGAAATGGTTCAAAAATTGAATAAAAAATTCAAGAGATTGAGCATCAAAGGTAAAAACAATAAAATAATTGTATCGGCAAGAGATAAACAGTTAACGATTAAAGATTTGCAAAGGATAAAGAAAAAACTGTTGGACACATGTGTTTCTGGAATACCAGATATAAAAAATAGTTTGGTCTTGAGAGAAGGCGATGATTGGGTTATTAAAACTTTTGGTTCTAATTTCTTAAAGATAATGAACTTCGATGAGATTGATATGATGAGGAGTTATACGAACAATGTTTATGAAATGGTCAAAGTGCTCGGTATAGAAGCTGCAAGGAATGCTATAATAAAAGAAACCAACAATACGATGAAACAACAAGGTTTAGATATAGATTTTAGACACATAATGTTAGTGGCGGATATAATGACTTTTTCAGGGGAAATTAAACCTATAGGCAGATATGGGGTCGCAGGAATGAAGCCCTCTGTTTTAACTAGGGCAGGGTTTGAAGAAACGATAAAACATCTTGTAAAGGCTTCAGTAAGACATGAAGCGGATAACTTTGATGCCATATTCGATAATGTTATGGTTAATCAACAAATTCCAGCAGGTACTGGTATGTTCGAACTAGTTGCAAAGATAGGCGAGGAAGATGGAATTAGAAACATTGATAAAGGAAAAAATTAAGCAAAATAAAATCATAATCGGCTACAAAACCGTCATCAAATCATTAAAAAATGATCACCCTGAATTAATAGTTATTGCTGCTAATACTCCAGCAGATAAAAAAAAGATGATAGAACATAACGCTAAAATATCTAAAATTCAAGTAAAGGAATATTCAAAAGATAGTGTTGATTTGGGTTTATTGTGTGGTAAACCTTTTTCAGTCAGTGTATTAGCCATAAAAAGAGGTAAGAAATGACGATAACATTCGACACAGAGACGATAAGACTTTTAACTTTGTTTGAGAGTATGACCAATGCTCCTGTCAGAGATTGTTTTATTGACAATGATGTAGTCTACTATATTGTTGAGGAAGGCAAAATAGGCTTGGCCATAGGCAAGAACGGGAATTCAATTAAGAATGTAGAAAAAGTAATTGGTAAAAAAGTAAAGGTTTTTGAATATTCGAGTAAACCAGAGAAATTTGTCAAGAATTTAATTACTCAATGCAAGGAAATTAACATAATTAATGATAAAGGCATGATTAAAGTTGAGATAAAAGTTAGCAGAAGTGACAAAGGCTTTGTCATTGGCAGGGGAGGAGAAAAGATAAAAATTTATAAGGAAATATTGAAGAGGGTACATAACATATCAGATTTACAGGTGAAATGATGGCGAGAGGAACTTTTTCCGCAAGAAAATTGAAGAAGGCAAGAAAGAAACAGAAGTGGAAGGATGTAGAGTACATGCGAAGACAACTTCAATTAGCAAAAAAAATCCACTCGAGGGTGCACCTAGGGGCAGAGGTATTGTTATCGATAAGAGGCAGATTGAACAAAAACAACCTCATTCCGGAATGATTAAAGCAGTGAGGGTCCAACTCATCAAGAACAATATCCAAGTTACTGCTTTCGTTCCTGGCACTGGAGCTATAGATCATATTAATGAACATGACGAAGTTATAATTGAGGGGGTAGGTGGAAGTCAAGGAGGTCCTCTCGGAAGTCAATGGGGAATTAAATACAAGGTTGTTGCTGTTAATGGTGTAGCACTTTCTGAAATTTTATCTGGGAAGAAGCAAAAACCTACAAGATAAATTTAAATTAATTTCCTTTCAAAATTATAGTATTATTTAACAGTGGAAATATGACAGAATTAAAACTTTTCAACAGGTGGAGTTTTAAAGGAGTAGAAATTAAAGATGTAGGACTAAAGCCTTACATAAACTTGAAACCATGTGTGATACCTAAGACTGGTGGTAGATTTAACCAGCGTAAATTCTATAAGTCCAAGATGAACATCGTTGAACGACTCGTAAACAAACTAATGGTTCCTGGACATAGAGGAAAAAAACATCTTTTGACTTCTGGGAGAAACACTGGGAAAACACAAACTATTTTTAATATAGTTAAAGAAGTGTTTGAAAAATTGGAAAAAAGAGTTAACAAAAATCCCATCGAAGTTCTTGCTGGGGCTATAGAGAATGCCGCCCTAAGAGAAGAGATTACATCCTATCAGATGGGTGGTATAATGGTCAGAAAAGCTGTTTGCACTTCACCGCAAAGAAGAGTCGATCAAGCTTTAACTGTTATTACCCAATCTGCCTACAGAAAATCTTTTGGAAAAAAAGCATCTATGGCTGATGCCTTAGCAGATGAGATATTTTTTGCTTATAACAACGATGCATCAAAATCAGAGGCTATTAAAGAAAAAGAGAGGATAGAAAGAGAGGCAGGTGGAGCAAGATAATTATTTTTTATAAGTAGCATTTACTCTTAGAGTTTGAACCAATATCTCACTGAAATTATTTTTCCAGTCTGTCTGAAGAGTAGTTATCTCACCAGAGTTCAACGGATCCTTTGGTTTGTTTATTATATTAGTTTTTTTACTATCAATGAACACTGAAAAGTTTGATAAATTAAACTTACCAGTATTTTTTATCGTTATTAAGACTTGATTCTCCGAATCTCTAGAGACATCCAATATTTTTATTTCATAGAAGATCCTTTTGATCAATGAAATTACTTCTGTTAAACTTGTTGGTACTCTGGGCAATGCTGGTCCTATTATTGGAACTGACTTCAAGCTCGGTATTGAACCGAGAATAAGAAAAGACGCTAACAAAACTAAACCTATCAAAACGATGCCGATGATTATGTTCTTCACTATTTTCATCGCAACGAAAATCACGATAGCCAAGATTATTATGCCGATTATTATACCAATTACCATGAGAATCATTATCGTGGGGTAAAAATTTATACCAACCTTTTCTTGATAAAATCATTCCTAGGATGTTTGATCCATAACTCAGTCTCAATCGAATGTTTTTTTCCTAATTCCTCTAATCTTTCAAACTGCATTTTTTCTCTAGGAGTTGGATAAAATTTATTTTTATGGCATTCTTTGACTTCAACTATTTTTTCGATTTTATTCGAATCGGGCCTTATGACCAAAAAATCCACTGCACCACCTATGGCAACTTTAAGAATATTTTCAGCTCCATATTTCTGGATGAGTTCTTTTTTCGCTTGATACTCAGCCCTGTAACCTTTTCTCATATAACACTCTATATTCATTGACGTGATATAATAAATTGTTTACTCAAATTGTTTTAAGATACCTATTTTTTTTTAATATTATTATTTTTCTGAAACAGACTAAACAATTTACATAACCTTTAAATTAATTTCTATTCAAATTCATAGTATTTTATTCAAAGTGATTTAGTGGCAAAGAAAGAAATGATAGAAAGAGTCTTGGAAGTGATGAAAGATCCGACTAGAATTAGGAATATTGC
>Ga0172363_10000793_pt1 | contig 24695 bp, 28 predicted proteins | sample LakKivs2_kivu2a2_FD_114541 | JGI IMG/M metagenome (GOLD analysis project Ga0172363, IMG submission 114541) | Sediment microbial communities from Lake Kivu, Rwanda - Sediment s2_kivu2a2 | ecosystem: Environmental > Aquatic > Freshwater > Lake > Sediment | place: Rwanda: Western Province, Lake... | reverse complement strand
CTCTGAAACCTTGATCCCGACGTAATTGGCCATACCTTCGTGGAACCAAAGGACGTCCGGTGCCACTCCTGAGGCCGCGAGGTAGTGGTGGACGAGCTCGTGCGCTGCGATCGCCTCCAAGTATCCCTTCTCGGTTCTCACGTAGAAGATGTTCAGGTTGATCGTCCCGACCCGGTAAGCGGACTCGATCGGCACGAACCCGCCAGTCGATATCTCGTCCAGAGTGCTCGGCACAAAGAACTCCACGTTGACGCTCGTCAAGGACATGTTGAACAGCGTGTTCAAGACCTGAGATGCGTTCTCGTAGAAATCGTCCAGTCGCCTCCCTATGTCTTCATATCTCTTGGGCACGTCGAACCGAAAATGGGCTGACTGCATTCGTACGCTCTGACCGGACCCGGACACCGTGTACGCTATGGCTATTCTGTCCTCGCTCTGTGGCTCAAAGACTAGGGTTGAGCCTGACCTAGAGATGGGCACATGAGACATCTGGGAGATCGAGGACATCGAATTTGGAAGCACAACGGTGAACTCCGTGTGGACGCTCGGGGAGAACCCGATCGCAGGTGAGAAGAAGAGGGCGTTTGGCTCCACTGTGAGCGAGGTGTACGACATGTTCCAGCTCACATTGAGTTCAAATGGGCTACTGTACTGGATGGTCAGGTTCGAGTAGAAGACGTACTCATCGTCGCTCGAGGTCTTCGCTGAGAGTACTTGCTGCGAGACTATCTCGCCTGCGACCACATTGGTCTCGTACTCGCTCGCGTTTTTCGGAACCAACATCCAGAAGTAGGTCGAGGACAGGGAACGGGGGTCACGGAATACGGCCGATATGTTCGCAAGTCCCTCCTCGTTGACCAAGCACCTGTAGTTGAGTTGAGGCGTCGTTACCGCGTCCGGGACCACCACTGCCAGCGGTAGGAGGTGCAGAACCAATACCGCCATCATCAGGGTTCGTGCGCGCATCCGGCGCATCAGTGCGCCCCCTCCTTTTTAGGGTTGCTCAAGATTTGGATCTCAAAGCAGCCTCTAGTTCTCCTGAATTCTTGATCTCCTTGTTGATCAGGATGGAGCCAGCCGGGACGTCAATTCCTGGCCAAATCTTGGTGGACATTATGCGACAGCCCTCTCCCACCGTCACATCGTCGCCGAGCACCGAGAGCGAGGATATCTCAGTGGGCTGTTCCCTCGAGGATCGAACGTAGGAATGCCTTGAGACTATGCTGCCCTGAATGGTAGCGCAATCCCCAATGAAGCTCCTATCAAGGACCGCAGACCGCTCCAAGTATGCACCCTCTCCCAAGATACAGAAGTTGTCGATGCTGCAGTCCGCGAGGGTAGTGTTGATCCCAATAGACGAGTGCCTTCCTATCAAGGCTGCACCCTCGACGCGGATCTCCGCCTTGTTGATCAATGCGATGGTTTTCTCCTTCCTCCTCACTGAGTCCGAACTCGTGCCTTGGATGTAGATCCTCCTGTCCTTGTCGATCCTGCCGCCGATGTCTGCGACCGTCCTGAGCCCGCCGTGGAGTATGCTCACCATGGCGTCCAGATACCTCTCGGGGGTGCCAACGTCGAACCAAGCACCCTTCAAAGTGTAGCCGTAGACGGGATACCCTGCGTCGACCAAGTAGGGGATCATGTCCATCCCGAAGTCAAGGCGCCTTCGCCTCTTGATCAGCTGCTTGACCTGCTCCTGCTTGAACACGTCCCTGATCACAGGTGAGAGGAGATAGAGGCCGGTGTTGGCCACCTTCGTTGGTGCCTTCTCGGTAAGCGGCTTCTCGACGAATCTCCTTATTCTCATATCAGGACCAAGTTCCGCGACTCCGTACTCCTCGGTTCGCTCGACCGGGCTCAGCGCTATTGTCATCGCAGCGCTCTTCTTCTCGTGGAATGCGAGCAGGTCCAGCAAATCCACGTCGAAAACGTTGTCACCTTGGACTCCGAACACGGGATCCTGTATGTCGTAGTACTCCAAGTTGATCCTTATGCTATCCGCGCTTCCCACGTCAGGGATGTTGGGCTGGTACTTGATGTGAACGCGAGGTTCGAACCCGTAGTAGGCGGAGAACCCTGCGCCCTCTCTGAAGTAGTCGAAGAGGGACTTGTAGTTGAGGTATCCCTTGACCCCAAACACGAAGTTCCTGACCCCCTGCCTCGAGAGGCTCTCCATCGAGAACTCAATGAGCGGCCTGTTCAGAAGTCGGACGCATGCCTTTGAGACCGAAAGGGTCAAGGGCCTCAATCTCTTTGCCTCGCCCCCTATCGGAAAGATGACCCTCACCTTGGAGGGATCTATCATTTGCGCGCACCGCGACTCTTCGACATTTAAGACTTCGAACCCTGAAAACGATGCGTCGCATCAGAAGAGGTCTAGGGAGACTTTCGCGTCCTCTGGCAGGTTAACTCGGAGCAGGAGCCTCAGAGCTTTCTCGCCCGCTTCCAAGTAGAAGACCCTCCTGTGCACTCTCATCTCGAACTTGTCCCAAGTGATGGTTCCTTCGCCACTGGGGTTCTTCTGCGTCGTGATCCTGAGCACCTTTGTCGGGAGCGGGATGGGGCCAGAGAAATTCACCTTTGACTCCTTCAGGACGTTCAGGACGCTCTTCTCCAAACCCTTGAGACTCTCAAGGTTTGGGCTCATTATCTTCAGTCTGGCCCTCTGAGGCAATTCCGGACCGGTCGCGGCTAACCTGATATATAAGGCATTATCGCCGTTTCGAGTTCCTGTTCGCTGACTCTGCCTACGACCCTGCCCTTCTCCTCGCCGTCTAGGAAAATCACCATCGTCGGAATGCTTTTCACGAAATGGGCCATCGCCGTAGCCCTGTTCGCGTCCACATTGAGGCGCCCGAAGACCATCTTGTCCTTGTGCCTTGCAGCCATCCTCAGGAACACCGGCTCCATGTCTCTGCATGGGCCACACCAATTGGCCCAGAAGTCCACGATGGCCGGCAGGCTCGCTCTTAGAATCCTCTCCGCGAAGTCACTGTCGCTGACGTCTATCACGCCATTCGGTTCATCATCTTGAGAGTCTTCCGCTGACCTTCTGTCGAGGAATGCCTTCATTTTCTCGTCCATGATTTTTCTGATTTCAGGGTCTTCGGTCAAGTGGCGGAACCGTGCCACGCAAACTCGCATAAAAGCTTATCACCGGCAAACCGCGCCCGCTACCGAGTGTGGGCCGGTAGCTCAGTTGGTAGAGTGGCCGCTTGGCGTGTGGCAGGTCGAGGGTTCGAAAACTCAGTAGAGAATCCCTCCCGGTCCACCTCGCCTGAACTCTCATGCGTCAAAGTTAAGAGCGGGCAATCTTACGCCCAGTGGACGGACGCATGGGTTTTCTCGAACTGAACAGAAAACAGGGGCTCATTCTCTTGGCGATATTCTTCGGATGGGCGCTTGACGCATATGCCTCCGGCTTGATATCGTTCTCGCTCACGCCCATGGCAAGGGAACTCCAGCTCGGAACCGCGGACACGAGCGCGATACTGGTAGCCTGGCCCGCGGGGATGCTAGCGGGGGCCATGCTGTTGGGTTACCTTGCGGATTACTTGGGGAGGAAGCCGATCATAGCTGGCGCGCTCGGGCTCATGGGGGTGTTCGGAGGGCTGACAGCGTTCGTGTCAAGCACGGCCGAGACGCTAGTCCTGAGGTTCCTCGGCGGCATGGGGGCATCGGCCTACATGGCTGTTGGCAGCACCCTGCTCGCCGAGTACATGCCAGTCAAGCAAAGAGGCAGGGCGATCGCCATCGCGGAGAGTTCATGGTCCGTGGGGTGGGTAATCGCCTCGCTGATGTCGTTCTTGGTCGTGCCACAATTGGGATGGAGGGCTAGCATGGGATCGAGTTTCTTGGCCTTGCTGGCAATACCGGCAGTCCTCACTCTCGTGCCTGAATCCGTCATGTTCTTGGACTCAAAGGGGAAGCGTGACCTCTCTCGAAAGCTCAGGGCGGAATATGGCCTGACGGAGACAGCGCAGAAGCAGACGACGAGGGTCGGAATTTCCGATTTATTCGGCAGCAAGTACAGGAAGGCAACATCCATGCTCTGGGTGCATTGGTTCGCGATCGCGCTCGCCTACTGGGGGACATTCCTCTGGCTCCCCACGCTGCTTCAGGGGAGGGGACTGAGTTTGACCTCATCACTGTTCAACAGCCTCCTGATCACGCTCGCGCAGATCCCCGGTTACTTGACCGGGGCACTACTGATAGAGAGGACAGGCAGGAAGATCACGCTGTCTGCGTACATGGCAGGCGCCGGACTGGCCAGCTACATGCTAGCACACGCTATCACTCAACAGGACGCGATGCTCTGGGCCGTCATGTTCTCCTTCTTCAACTTGGGTGCCTGGGGAGTGACGTACGCCTACACCCCGGAGCTGTACCCGACTGCCATTCGCGCGACAGGCGCCGGCTGGGCCAATGCGGTCGGAAGGGTTGGAAGCATAGTCGGTCCATACTTCCTGGGGATGCTGCTTTCATATGGTGACCAAGAGACGGCGTTCCTGGCGTTCTCTATGGTTCAATTGATTTCGGCCGCAGTCATAATCATTGCCGCCAGAGAGACCATGGGGAAGGATCTCGAGGCCTGACCCAAACCGTTTATAATGATGCGACGGGAGGGTTCACGAGCTCATGGATATAGAGACTAGAATCGAGCTCATCACTAGACCACCGACGGAAGAGGTCCTGACCGAACAAGAACTCAGGGTACTGCTCGAGACTGACGACAGGCCCATTGCGTATGATGGATGGGAGCCATCGGGCTTGGTCCACCTAGGAACCGGCCTGATATGTGGATACAAGATAGAGGATCTAGTGAACGCCGGCGTGAGGTTCAAAGCCCTACTAGCGACATGGCACGCGTTCATCAACGACAAGCTCGGGGGAGACACCGTCGCCATCAGGAAATCGGCAGAACACTTCGTGAAGTCATGGGAGGCGCTTGGATTTCCTGCCAACAAAGTTGAGTTCATCTGGCCCGATGAGATCTACGACGACATCCACTACTGGGAGAAGGTAGTGCGAGTTTCGAAGGAGATGACCATAGCCAGGGGCAGGAGGACAATGGAGATTATGGGCCGAGAGGAGATGGCGGTGAAGAAGGTTTCCGATCTGTTCTACACTCCGATGCAGGTGGCTGATATCTTCCACCTTGATGCCAAGATATGCCAGTTGGGCATGGACCAGAGGAAGGCGAACGTCGTCGCCAGAGAGATAGGGCCCAAGCTTGGTTTCTACAAACCAGTGTGCGTTCACCATCACATCCTGCAGGGGCTGGAGGCTCCGCCCGGGTGGGACCCTTCGGCCGGCGTGGAGAGAAGGAGAAGGATGATCCATGGGGCCAAGATGAGCAAGTCCAAGCCCGAAAGCGCGATATTCATCTTCGATTCGCCAGAAGTGATCAGCGAGAAGATTAGGAAAGCGTTCGCACCCCCCAAGGAGACCGAGTTCAATCCGGTGCTGGACATCGTGAGATACATAATCTTCAGGGAGAGGAAGGAACTCACCATTTCGCGCTCGTCAAAGTTTGGTGGGGATGCGACATATGGTTCATACGAGGAGGTCAAGCAAGCGTACTCCTCAGGCCAACTCCACCCGGCAGATCTCAAATCATCGGTGGTTGACTTCTTGGTCGAGAGGCTGCGCCCCGTGAGGGAGTTCTTCAGCCGAGACAAGGAAGCCATGGAAACGATCGAGTTGTTGAGGAGAGCCCAGTGAGTCGTGAATTAGTTTTTAAGGCGGCGGAACAAACTGGCCTGCTGGGTTCTCGTGGGCCGGTCGTCTAGTTGGTTAGGATATCTGCCTGACACGCAGAAGGTCGCCGGTTCAACTCCGGCCCGGCCCACCATGTTTTACTTCCGAAACCCTGACCCACGAGAAGCCGCGCTCGGGCCATTGAGCGTATTCTTTTATATACGATGAGCTGCTTATTAGCAGCTCAAATTGAGTTATGATTTCTTCAGCGAGGAGGAGCTTCGCCACGAGGTTGAGCTGACCGAGAAGCAGACTCAGAAGCTGAGGTCGCAGCTCGACAGGCTTCTTTCCTTGAAGGCTGAGGGAAAGGTCAGCGACCCGATATTCAGGGAGGTTCTTGACGAGATCGCCAACAGGTACAACGCGTTCGTGCCCAAGGTCAATGAGATGAGAAAGGCGGTTGAGACGAAGTTGGATAGCATGAGAGAGGAGGACAAGGACCTGAGACACAACATGGAGAACTTGGAGGTGAGATTCACGATAGGCACCATTGCAGAGGATCAGTACAAGGTGAACCGCGCCAGTTATGTCATGAGACTTCAGAACATCGAGGAATTCGGCAAGGCTGTGACGTCCGCGTTCGCGTCGATCAACGACAATGCGAACAAGCTCTCCTCAGCGCTGATGCAGACCAGACAGACCATCCCCAGGGAGCTCTCGACGGAATCGAGCGGCATCTCAGCTTTGGGGACGGTCGAGCCGAAGGAGAGGATCATGCCGTCCTCCATCCCCAGCGTCCAGCCGATCCAAGCCAGAGCTTCGCAAGAAAGGGCCGCGCCCGGTCCCGCCAAGGCAACTCAGGCCCCAAGGGCCAAGCTCTGCTCAAGGTGCGGCGCTGAAAATCCCGAAAGTAGCCTCTATTGTTACAACTGCGGCGCCAAGATCTAGAGCGAACACAGGCTACTCGAATAGAGCACCGAGGCCCGCGACTTCTTCCTTCTCCTCAGCCTTGGCCTCCTCTTTCGGCTTCTCTTCGGCCTTCGAAGGTTGGGACGGACCCGCAGCCGCGGCGGATGCCACTGCGAGCTGAACCGATATCGCTTGGTCTATGTTCACATCTGAAAGGGCGGAAATCAACATCTTGATCCTCTGCTTGTCTGGCTCAACTCCCGCGGCCTTGACGACCTTCTCCAAGCTGTCCTCAGTTATCTCCTTCTTGGCCGCGTGGAGAACTAGAGCGGCGTGAATGTACTCAGACATCTCGTTCGGACCGAACCGGTCACCCACTATTTAAACCCTATTTCACTTGGTTGGCAGTTTGGACTGCAGGGCATCCGCCTCAAGCCTTGCCTTGGCCATGAGGGAACTGACTGATTCGGGCGTTATGAACGATGTCGCTGATGCCAACCCTCTTGCCTCCATTGCGGCTCTGCCGAGCAAGAGAGTGACGCTTTCCTTGACGAACATCTCGGTCGCGACGGCGAGGGATATCGCGGCGTTCCAAGATGACATCAACTGTCCGGTGATTTCCTCAAGGCTGGTCTCCAGTATCTTCCCCTCTATCACGGCACCATCATACCAAGCACACTTGGGCCTGAGGTATGACCTGATCGGCTTCAGCCCCAACTTCGAGAGCGCTGCCGCGAGCCGGGTGGATATGTCATCCCCGACCCTCGCGACTGTGGATCTCTTGGTCACCCAGACGCTCCCGGTCTCGATTCTCGTAGGTATGCCGGCCTCGTTCAACTCCGAGATGACGGGACCCGGTGGCAGACCCGTGTTGCCAGGTTCAACAACGATATCGTCCGATGCGATGTCCCCGGTCTTCGCCGGCAGCTGAACAGCCCTGATCTTGAACTCCCTTGCCATCTTGAACGGGTCGTCGTCAGAAAGCGCCAAGATGATCGACCCTCTGACGTGCTTGTCCGCCAGTTCCTTGAGGGACTGGTCGCCCTTCGACTCCAGAGCTCTCCTCAGTATGGACGGCTTGACGTATCTGAACAGGATTCTGCCCATGAAATCGTCCCTCATCTCGTTGAGGAGACTCGTTCTGACCCTCTCCGCGTCTATGATCATCAGCGTCTTGTGGCCCGAGATGGTCTGCGCGACCTTCTCCGACTCCTCTCTTTTCTTGGCTATGGCCGGCCTCAGGACAGACATCCTATCTCATCCTCACTTTGGAGCGCGCTAACTTCCCCATTGTGGTCTTGAACCCAACGCTCTCGAAGGACTTGAGGCCGTTGGGCACTCTCCTCTCAACCTCAGAAACGATTTTCATTGCGTTCTCCTTGAGTTGATCAGGTGGCATTCCCTCGTTTCCTATTGGTGTCGATATGGCGCTCTGTGTCTTCACTTTGATCTGCACGCTCTTCCTCAGTCGCTGGACCACCGGGGCGATGTCACTGTTCGGTGGAATCGGCGTCGGCATCCTATCAGTTGGCCCCAAGAACGGGCCGAAGACCTTGCCCACCAGCGGCATCAGTGGAGCCTCTGCTACGAGCAGGTCAACATCGGCCAACAACTTCCTTGCTGCTTTCTTGTCTCCCGAGGCTGCCTCGATCTGTTGGCGCGTGAGAACCTTCGCGCCCAACTGCTTGGCTGCCGCGAGTGCGGCTCCCTCCGTTATAACACCCACCTTGTGTTCCATCTCAGGTGGAACGTGGGGAAGCTCCACGAACGCCACGAATCTGTTCTCTGGCTTCTTCAGGTCGACCTCCTTCAGCCCGATGTACATTTGCACGGACTGGGAGAAGCCGCGCTTGGCGTTATTGTCTTGGCTGATTGCCTTGCCTATGAGTTCGCTCAAGAGATCCTGCAACTTGCGCCGTCATCCCTCCGGTATCTTCAGCGCGCCGCTTTTCAGCATGCCTATGACTTCTTTGGGGCTCTTGCCGTCCACGGTTATGCCCATGCTCACGCAGGTCCCCAAGGTCTGCAGCACGCGCGCTCGCAGGTCCTTCCTCTTTGATGCGGCCATCTTTGCCTTTGAGAGCGACACTATCTTGACAAAGGGAAGATCTCCGACCGGCTGTTTCCACCCCCCGGCTGAACCTTTCCCGAGAGAGGCTTCCTTCGCCAGAAGGGCTGCGGTCGTTGGGGTCCCCACGTTGACCTCAAACTGCTTCGTCTCCGGGTCCACGACGACCTTCACGGGGACTCTCATGCCCGAGAAGTCCTTCGTCAGTCTGTTGATCTCGGAGACCACCGCTCCGACATTGACCCCAAGTGGCCCTAGGCTTGGGCCCAGTGGGGGCCCGGCTGTGGCTTCGCCGCCGGCCACGATGGCGTCGACTGAGATCTTCTCAGGCATTGACATCCGTCGGCCGGATTCGGGGATTTAAAATGTTTCGACAATTCACTTGGTTTCCTTGCCCTTCCCCACCAACCTGACAAGGTCCGCGGACAGAGTTATCGGGAACGGGGAGGTCCCCTCCTGCAGCTCTATGGTGATTTCGTTCGCCGCTGTGTTCATTTCGACGACCTTCGCCCTCATCCTCTTGAAGACCCCTGATTTGACCTCTATGATATCCCCGACCGAAAGTGACTCTATGGTCGGCTTCTCGCCGAGATACTTGGTCACTTCCTCCTCGGGCAATACTCCAGGCAGCCTTGACCTTGCGTTCTTGACGTCCCTTATCAGGATGTCGATGGGATGTGACGTACGCGCCTCTACGATGACGTAGCCCCTGAGCTCGTCGGGTGCAGTGACAGAGAAGATGTTCGCCTTCTCCGCTATCACCTTGTAGGCCAAGGACTCAGTGACAGCGCGCTCTCTGCTCGGGGTCGTCTTCACCAAGAAGTACACGACCATCACCCGGGGCGAAGCTGAATGGCGAACGACAGCAGATGAACCAAGTATGTGATGATGCCAACCACACCAATGCCCAGTAGCGTTATCTTCAAGGAGTCCACAAACGTGTCAAGGTCGGGCCTTGTGGCCACGGCTAGGGTCTTCTTGACCTTGCTGACGAAGCCGGCAACATCCATCTCGGGGGGTCGCGTCGGACCCTTCTTTTAAAGCTGATGCTAGGGAAGGGCTTTGACCAAGTCCTCCAAGTACTCCCTCATGGAGAACTTCTTCAGGTCCTCATATCCCTGGCCGGTGCCGACGTAGGATACCGGCCTTTTCGAGACGAACGATACGGACAGAGGGACGCCACCCTTATGGTCGGCGTCGGACTTCGTCACCACGGCGGAGTCAAAGCCTATCGCGCTCCCGAACCACTTCGCCTGTTCCCAAGAGTCGTTGCCCATCAGAGCGTCCACAATCAACAGGACATGAGAGGGTTGGACTACCTTCTTCACCTTGGACAGTTCACCCATCAGGTTGACGTCGCTTTGGAGGCGGCCCGCGGTGTCTATGAGCACAACATTGAAGCCGGCCCTTCTCGCCTCCTCAACCGCATCGTAGGCTACAGCCGCAGGGTCGTCGCCCTGTTTGCCGTGAACATATCGCAACCCAAGCTTGGAGGCGTGGTACGCTAGCTGTTCTGTCGCGCCTGCCCTGAAGGTGTCGGCGCACACGATCATCGGTTTCAGGGAAGCTTGCCTGTACCTGTGGGCGAACTTCGCCAAGGTTGTAGACTTTCCGCTGCCGTTTGAGCCGATGAACATGAGCACGAATGGCTCGCCCTCGCGGACGCTCGGCATGTCGAACAGTTCGACCTCCTGCATGGGCAGCGACTCCATCAGATTGGATCTGAACGATTCCACCAGAAGCCGCCTTGTCTCGCCTCCGAACCTCTCCACCTTCGCCCCCGCTAGGGTTTCGCGCATCTTGGCAGTTATCTGCTCGGCCAGTTCCAAGGCTATGTCGTCGGCAGCCAAGCTGAGCTCGAACTCCTCCAACAAGGAGGAGATCTCGCGGTCGGATAGCTCGCGCTTGCTTGCCTTGTCCACCAACCAAGCGAACGACGACGAGATTCCGCGCATCATTTCTGGGCGGTCGGCAACTTCTGGCTGAGAGAGGAGAGCCTCGATTGCCTCTCAGCGTACTGCGACTGCGCTCGGTTGATCTCCTGCACGAGAGTCTCCTTGGCCTTTCTGAGCGACTCTGCCTTCTGCTCCAAGATCTTCTCGGCGTCCTCCCTCGACTTCTCGAGGTAGACGCCCTCACCTATCCCTACCAAGACTCGACTCGTGTCCGCCAAGGACGCCCTGACGTAGACACCTCCTCCCACATCGACCATGAGGGACTGCCCGGCTCCGGACTCGCTGACGGCCTTCAGAGCATCCTTTGCGTTGTTCAGGGCGATCTCGGAGGCATCCACCAACTGGTACCTCGACCTCAGGGCTTCGATGTACTCCTCTATTGCTCTCGACTCAAGGTACGTTCGCCTGAACTCCTCCTCAGTCATTGGGAGGACATGTCCAAGTTCTCAGGATAAATCTCTTTGGCAGATTCAGTGGACCAAAGCTTGAAGGGACATGAGTTCAACTCCGCTTGTGTTCTTGCCCACAACTATGCCCCTGTCGTTCATGAGAATCCCCAGCTTCACCAGCCTCTCCCCGTCGTTGACCGTCGTCGGAATCATCTGGATCCCAAGCGCCTTGGAGACCTGATCAATCGTGCCCGAATCTACGAGCGGAGATGCCACCCCTGCCCTGTTGGAAACGGCGAATAGTGAGCCGACCGTTTTGTACTTACCCACCGACATCCGGGTGTAGCCGACCTTTAGGAAGTCGGATATCCGCGAGGCCCCGCGATCCGAGATCAAGTCGGAAATCACGCAACCTAGGTCGTTGGCTACGATGAGGTTCCCGAGCGCGGAGGACCTTTCATCGATCACCAAGACATTCGAACAACGCTCCAGCTCGACGAGCTCGTCATCGCCAATGGTGTTCGGGACGACGATGCCGTTGCTGTTCATCACCATCATGGTCCCGACCGAGGAGACAGAGCCTATTGTGGTGACGGTCGTGTCGACGCCCAACAGGGACTTGAGCCTTCTCGTGAACCCCCAAGGGACAATCGGAGAAGCTACGGCTCTGTCCTTGAAAACGGCACAATAGACCCCGATGAATGAGCTCTTCCTGACGGATGCCCTATAGATCCTTAGCTCAGTCTCGCTCTGAGGGCCGCTCGACATATGCGACATCATCTTCGACCCGAACCTGGACCTTCAGTGCCCTTGGCGGGAACGATCTGGATCTCCTCCAGAGTGCCTCGTTGATCTGCGAGTTGACTTTCACCTCGCTCACCTTGAACCGTCTCAACACTGCGGCGCGGATCGACCTCATCGCGCTCTCGGCCCTTTGTCTGGCGGGCGCCTTGAAAGCGCTCGATAGGTTCAGCGTGATGACTTCCGTCTCTTCTTTCTCCTTGGACATGATACCACCTAGAGTCTTGCCTTAGTGCGCCTCCACTGTCTCCTTCTACGAGGCCACCTGACTTCGTTCTTGGTCCTCACGGCCACCCACGCGGGCACCGCGGAGGCTCTCTTGCCCATCTTCACGAGCCTCGACTTTTTCAGCTTGGACTTCTTGCCGGCCAACGTCACAACCTCCAGATTTTCGTCTCCCTCTTGGGCTGAATCTTCTCCAAGACACTCTTTAGTGCATCATCGTCGACGGGAACCGCTATCCTTCCCTGCTGAGCCAGCACGATGAGGTACTCCTCGACCTGAGTCGCCAATTCAGGCTTCACCAACTTCAAGTTCGAAAGCCGCTGCCTTGCCTCCGGAGTGAAAACTACCCTCGCAAGTGCCCTCTTCTGGGACTCTTGGCGGGCCCTCTCCTCCTCGCGGGCGGTTGAGCGAGCGACCAACTCCCGCTCCCTCTTCCTGAGGGCATCTTCCAGGCTCTCGTCCGAGTCAGATCGGTCTTCCTGCAACCCCTAGCTCGAACCTCCCTTCAACATCTCCTTGGCGACGGAGTCGAGCATGCTGTGGCCCTTGGGAGTCAAGGATCTTCCTTTCTTGTCTGACGTCACGAGCCCAGCCTCGGCCAACTGGTGAAGTATCCTCCTTATCGCGGAACTTCCGCTCTTCGCGTGATGCGCCTTGCGCATTGGCAGGTCCTTTCTCCCGCCGTACACGGACCTGAGCTTCGAGATGCCGATCGGACCTCTGATGTATATCACGCGAAGGATCGACGCGGACCTCTTGTACCACCACTTCGGATCCGAGGGTGGCCTTTGCTTGAAGGATGACGTCTTGACGAAAGCACTCCACTCGGGTGGGGATACCTCAGGCACTTGCTTCTCAAGCCTCAGCGCTAGCTCATCGACTAGTCTCTGGCTTGGCGCTTCTAGTGCTGTCGGCAACTGAGGCCAGCGAATTTCAACAGTTAATAATAAACTTGACCCCAAAGCTCTCATGCGGTCTCCTCTCGCTTGGATCGTGCTCTTCGACTCAAACGTTGAGGCGATTCCCAGTGAGGTGGCATCAGGCCGCGCGTCCATTAGGTCGCAGGACTCAATCAAGAGAGGAAAGGGACAGGCCATATTGGACAGGGCAGTGCATCACTTCGCGATGAGGCGTCTCCCAAACAGCGAACGAAGGGGGAGGCCGGACATAGTACACGTTTCGATTCTGAGCATTGCTGACTCCCCGGCCTATAGCGATGGTCTCGTCAACTTTGTGGTGCATACCGTCGGGGACAAGGTGATAGTGCCGACCACCGCTTGGAGGCCGCCGCGGAACTACAGGAACTTCTTGGGGCTCATGGAGGACCTCTTGCAGTTTGGGAGGGCACCCTCGACTGGACGGGCGGTTCTCCGCTTGGAGAACAGCACAATCAAGGGCGCTGTCGATCGCACTCGCGCTGACAGGGTTGTGTTGCTTAGCAGCCATGGGAACCTGAGCAGTTTGAGTGAGGAGGTCAAGGGCCTGAGGAGCCACGTCGTCGCGTATTTGGTCGGCGGATACGCTAAGGGGGAACCAAGACAGGGGGTCGTGCAACTGGCGGACAAAATAGTCTCGATACATCGTTCCCCCCTCTCAAGTTCGACGGTGATCTCAAGGTTGCTCTATGAGATAGAGAAGTCTATAGGTCAGCCATGAGGCTGTCCAAGGCTGAATCCTCCTCCGCGAACTCCTTGTAGCCCCCCTGCGCTTCGGCCAACTTCTGAGCTATCAAGTGAGCGCAAAGATGCATCTGGCCTTTCATGAATGAGTAGTGAAAGTCATCGCAGGAGCAATATCGTGCGGCCGGCAGGAGGAGGTACTCCGCTTCCCTTCCCACGACTACCCAGCGCGAGACGTTCGACGGATAGAAGACGTACTTCTTCACCCTGTTGGACGACACTATTTCCAGTGCCTTCTCAGCTCTGTCGCCGAACAGTTGCGAGAGGGCGTCCGCCTCTTGGCTGGTCATCACTCCCTTCTCCTTTATCCTGGCGCAGATTTGCTCCAACCCTTTAATATCGTCCCCCTCGCTCATTGAATGAACAGGTCCACTCTCGGATGGCACCAATAAAAATACTAGGTAGGCCGGCGCTGATGCTCAAGGGGCAGACTCTTGTGGTCGCCGACCTCCACCTGGGATTCGAGAACGAACTCAGGTCAAGGGGCATCAACATCCCCTTGAAGAACGACGAGTTCGCGCTCAGGATTAGGGACTTGGCGAGGACCACGAAAGCGGAGAGGCTGGTGCTGCTCGGTGACATCAAGCACCACGTGGCGGGACCGGAGAGGCTGGAGTTCCTGGTTGTGCCTCAGTTCTTCTCGGCCATAGAGGGGGAGGTCTCTGAGATCCACGTTGTCTTGGGAAACCATGATGGAGAGCTCGAGGCACTGCTCCCTAGGGACGTGATAGTGCACAGTCCGACGGGCATGCGATCGGGGGATAGCTGGTTGACGCATGGTTCAGCCAAGTTGCCGGAAGAGGCGAAGTCAAGCAAGTGGGTGATCATGGGGCACGTGCACCCGAGCGTGAGGCTGAGTGACACCATGGGATACCGCTATTCCTTCCAGGTCTGGCTCTCGGGCCTGAGGAAGGATAGAAAGGGCGGCATGATAGTCGTGATGCCTTCTTTCAACAGCTACGTCGGCCAACTCGTGATGAACGAGCCGACCAAGGCTGGGCTGCGCGGACCACTTCTGTCCAAGAAGGAAGTGGACCTTGAAGATCTAGAGGTTCACACGTTGGACGGCCACGACCTAGGAAGGCTAGGCGACCTTACTTGAACCCGAGCGAGGAGATCATCTGTTCGGCCGCGTGCAACCCAGAGGCTGCCGACTGACTCAACCCTCGGGTCAGCCCGGCCCCGTCGCCGGCGACATACAGCCCTCGAACTGGAGTCTGTAGCTTCCCGTCAGTTTCCACGCGAGAGGAGTAAAACTTGGCCTCCACTCCATAGAGGAGGGTGTTCATCGATATCACCCCAAGCGTCAGATTGTCTAGCGCCTTGAGCATCTCGATGATGTCCGTCATGATCCTGTGAGGGAGTATGAAGCTGAGGTCTCCAGGCGTCGCGTCCTTCAGCGTGGGGACAGTTATCCCCCTTGAGAGGCGATCCGGGGTCGACCTCCTTCCATGAAGAAGATCCCACAACCGCTGAACCACGATGCCGCTTGAGAGCAGGTTAGCCAGCCTAGAAATGTACTTGCCGTATGATATCGGGTCCTTGAACGGCTCGGTGAAGCGGTTGCTCACCAACAGGGCGAAGTTCGTGTTTGGCGTCCTACCATCCTTCATGCTGTGCCCGTTTACGGTGACCACATCGTCGTAGTATTCCGTTATCACCTCGCCTCGTGGGTTCACGCAGAATGTCCTGACCGGGTCGTCGAACGACTTCGAGATGAAACGCAACTTGGGCTCGTAGAGGTCATCGGTTATCTGGCCCATGACATCCGCAGGCAGCTCGACCCTCACGCCCAAGTCAACCGGGTTGTTCGCGACCGGGATTCCCAACGCTGAGCACTGTTCCGCCAGCCAAGAGGCGCCCTTCCTCCCAGGGGCGACCAAGACCGCCTTCGCCGGTATCTTCTCGCCGCCGTGCAAGGTGACTCCCGACACGTGACCTTCTTCCCTGTCGATGGTGACGACCTCAGCGTCCAGCCTCACCTCGATCGATTCGTGGATCGAGTCGTACATCCTAGCCATCACCTCCCTGCTGAGGTCCGTCCCCATGTGCCTCAGCACGTTCCTTTCCAGCTTCAGGTCAGCGAGGGCAGCCTTGCGCGACCAGAACTCGAACTTCTCGTCGTCGGAGCCGAAGATCTGATTTGGAGCCCCGAAATCCAAGAATATCCTGTCCACTCTGTTCAGGAGATCGCGCAGCCTCTCTTCCCCTATGATGCTTGACATCCACCCACCCACGTCTGGACTCAGGGTTATCTTGCCGTCGCTGAACGCGCCCGCGCCCCCCCATCCTGAGTGGAGGTGACACGTTGCACACTTCGAGCAGGTGCGGCCGAGTTCCCTGGCCACGCAGTGTCTCTTCTGTACAGAGGAGCCAGCGTCCAATATGAGCGCCGAGAGATCAGCGCCATGTTCGATGGCTTCTTTGAGCTTGAAACCAGCGTATATGCCAGCTGGCCCCGCTCCGACTACGACGACATCGTACAACTTTCCGCGACGCCGGACGCAGCGATTTAAGTGATTCGAAATGTGGGGGTGCCCAGACTTTCGCAGTAGATTTCGAACTGGAGTCTCATGGGCTCTCGCTTGGGGTCCCGAGCCATGAAGCCTGAGCCAAGCTAGCCGACACCCCCTAGCTCCGCGCTTTGCGCCGAGTAGAAAAGGGTTTTCTGCGGTTTTGCACGGCGTGAAACAGGAGAACGCCCGACCGCTGACCATCCACCTTCAGGCGGTGTAGGATATGGGAACGCGTGGGCACTGGACATCGGCCGAGAGCCGACTGCGACAGGACCGAGGCGGAGGAATTCAAGAATAACGTGAGGCGGACTGCGTACGGGTCACGGCTGCCCTAGCCGTGTCTGGCGACCGCAACGCCAAATAAGAGATAAAAGCCAACGGTCTCTCAGAGCAAAGGAATGGCTGAAAGTGAGGAGCCTACGTCTGACGAGTCTGTCCTGATACTTCAGTCGATTGGGTCCCCGATGCGCCTCTCAGTGCTGGAGTTGTTGCAGGAGGGCGGCCTGAGGTACAACGATCTTATGAGGAAGTTGGGCCTCAACCAGAAGACTGACGCGGGCAAGTTCTCATTCCACGTGAAGAAACTCATGAGGGCAAGGCTGATTGAGCTGAACCCGGCGGAGAAGAAGTACCAGCTCACGAAGATCGGGGACAGCGTCCTGAAGCACATCCACGAGATGAGGGGCGAACTCATAGAAGAGGAAGCCCTGCCGAAGGTCAGGACCACCAAGCTGACGATCGAACCCTTCGAAAGGAGGAAGATAGTCGACTCGCTCATCAGGGAGGCCAGGCTCGAGGAGGACGAAGCGGAGGAGATATCGTTGGAGGTACAGGACAAGATATACCGGCTTAAGCCTAGGTACCTGACCGCGCCTCTGATCAGAGAACTCGTAGTCTCGACCCTGATGGACCGGGGGTTGGAGAGATTCAGGTTCAAGATGACGAGGCTGGGGATGCCGCTCTACGATGTGGGCAAGACGCTCATGGAGGCCGAAGGCGACAGGTCCGTCAGCAAGGCAGGAAGGGAAGTGCTCGTGCAATACGTGCTTCTGGAGTTGTTGCCCAGAGCCATAGCTGACGCGCACATGTCCGGTGAGCTCAGGTTCAACTTCTTGGCCGACTGGGCCCTTAGGCCCGACGAGATCATTCATGACCCTTCGATTGACATGGAGCGGTTTGGCATAGTGCCCGGCCGGCCGCTCAGGTTGAAGACGAGCGAGGGGAAAGCTGACCGACTTAGCCTAGACAGGTTCATCACAGCCCTGTCAGCAGAGGTGGCCAACGCTCAGACCATCCTGCCGCTTGAGAAAGTGAAGGAGGACAAGGAGGGATCTGAGGGGAACATATGGTTCTCGGCCTCTGAGGGCGTCCGCGTGAACATGATGGCGAGAGTGGACGGCAGGACTTCCGATGGTTCAGCAAACCCGATCGGCAAGCTTCTGGACCTCGGTAAGACGATGCCGCTCTCCGGCCTCAGGGGATCCATTGTGGCGAGCGGGATGAAGGACAATGAGTTCAGAAAGCTGCTGGATTCCGCCTCATCGGCCGCAAGCTTGGGCGCGACGGTATTGATCAGCAAGAAGCCGTACACCGTCATCACCTACGACCATATTGCCTTGAAGGACATCTACTCAAGTGCGGCAGAATATCAGGGCCTTTCCGTGTTGGGCTCGGCCGCGATTCGAACCCCAACCATAGCGAGAAAGGTCAAAGACAGCGAGTCGAGGTTCTTTGACAGACTCAGGACTCTGGTTCAGAAGGCGAGGCTGGCCTTTGAGGCCAAGGCGGAATTCCTGTCTGCGAGGCTGGAGAAGGGCAAGTTGCCGATCTCGTCAAGCAAGAAGGAGGACAGGAGCTATCTGAGGACGGACAAGTTCATAGGTGCTCTCAACGCGGAAGGCGTACACGAGGCAGCAGTCATAATGACTGGCGAGGCCGACTGGCATTCCAAGTCAAACCTTGCGACGGTCGAGAAGATCCTGAACAGTCTGAGGGCAGCCATGGAAAGAGAGTCGACTGAGAAGATGAGGTTGACCCCGGCCATAACCATCTCAACGAACCTCCCCAAGGCGGATAACCCTCCTGACGGTCACATAACCAAGGTCGATCAGAATGACGTCGATGGGTGGCTCACGAGAGAGATGAGCTTGCAGAGGGCGTTCACGGGAAGGAGCACCCTGTGGATTGATTTGGATTTGCAGGAAGAGGGCCCCATCCGCCCTGCGTTAGCGCTGAGAGACTCCGTCGACTCAGTGGTCATGCACGCTCGCCGCAGGATGTGTTCAGAGTGTGGCTCGATAGTGGCTTGGGGTGTGCCGGTCTGTCCGTACTGCGGCTCTAGGAGCTTTCTGTCCCGAATCGCCTCTGACGATTACTAGCAACGTTTTAATACGAAGGCCGAGGCCGAACCGATGGGTGCCGGCCATAGTGCCGTGGAACAACCCGTACAGGCGAAAGCTGCGGAACCGTTCCGAACACGGAAGTTAAACGCGGCAACGTTCTGGGGTGTAGTGTGGTCCGCGAGGACACGCGAGGCTCAGAATGTCGGCGCCCACTTTGACTTTGACAATGAATGCTTAAATCCGACTTTATTCGCGTGGTCAGCTGCGACATGTTCCCTACTATGTTGTTGGCGCTATTCGCCCAACTCCAACTCCCGGTTGACATCGGGACGGTTCTCAACTTCGTCTTCCTGATACTGTTCCTGCTCTTCATCGTGTGGGGACAGAAGATCCAGATATACATCCTGATGAAGGACATCGAGTTCGTCCTACGCAGGATCGACTTGATGAAGGACGAGGGAAGAAAGATCTCGCTTGAGAAGCTGAAGAAGTACTCGGCAATCCCCGACCCCAGTGCAGCCCTGGATCGTATCATCGACTACATCCTGATAGAGCCGGTATCGCTGGATCCCGCGGGCTTGGTCTGGAAGCTGGACTACCTGCTGAAGGTTGCGGAGGACAGGGTGAAGGGCGAACTGAAGCAGATCGTGCCCAACGCCAGCGACACGGAGAGGGAGAACATCTCAAATGTGCTCGAGGTGGCGGCCTCGCTCAGCATTATGTACAGGGTAGTCAGACATTACTACATCATAGGGAAGAAGACGGGAAACCAGATCATAATCATCCAACTCCAGGCCATGCTACCCGATGTCATGATTCAGGCAGATGCCCTGATGGGCGCCCTGTACGCCTACACGTACGGCCATCCGATAGGGGATGGGACTGGAGCCCTCGTGGTTGCCAACCTAGGGTATCCCAAGGAGTTCAAGGACATGGGAAGGGACATGGAGGTTTGCGAGACTGATTTCGAAGGGAGGCGGATGACGATATTGAAGTCCAAAGGCCCCGGCGCGACCGTCGGGTATCCTGGGGACTCGGTTCTTGATGTGACCAAGCGGAGGAAGTACAACTTGGTGATAATGGTCGATGCGGGCCTCAAGCTGGAGGGCGAGAAGAGTGGAACCGTGTTCGAGGGCGTTGGAGCGGCCATCGGGGGAATAGGGACCGAGAAGTTCAAGATAGAGGAGATCGTGGCCAACAAGAAGATCCCACTCTACGGCATCATAGTGCGGATGTCCATGAAGGAGGCTTTGACGCCTCTCAGCGAGGAAGTCCTGAAGGGAATCGACGCCGCCACGACCAGGGTGAGAGAGGTCATCCGCGAGAAGGTTCCCGAGGGAGGCAAGGTGTTGATAATCGGCGTCGGGAACACGGTGGGGATAAGGTGAGAGAGATGCCTGAGCAGAACTCTGGTGAAAGATATGACCTGAACATCTCGTTCTTCTTCTTCCTCTTGGGATTTCTCGTGATCATTTCGCTATCACTGATCTATAACGGCGCCATGAGTCTGGAGGAGCCGTACACCACGACCGGGTTGATCTCACTTGGGCTGGGAATTTCGGGCCTGCTTCTGGCTGGCTACAACCTGATGAAGCTGCAGAGCAGGTTGGCGGCTGTGGGGCGAAGGCCTTCCGGCCCACAGGTCGTCACAAAACAGAAGTGCAGAAGCTGTGGCTCCGAAGTCACGAGACCATTCAAGGAGGGAGACTACGTCTATGGAAATGGGGACGTCTGCACGAAGTGCGGTAAGGCTGAGCCCATGTTAGTTAGCGCGATCTTCCTGCAAAAGCCACCTAAGAAACCAGGTCCGTGACCCGTCCTGAGTGGAAGAGAAGCGTCGTCTCAGCTTGTGCTATGGGTGCTCCTTTTTCCTCCATGAGAACTGGGTACTTCTTGAGCTTCTCCAGCTCTCGCTTGGTCACCCCCGACCCGACCTTCCCCATCCATCTCTCGCATATCGGCAGGCCGTGGAAGTCGCGCAATGCAGAGGTGATGTTCTCTCTGCCGCCGTCCGGAGCCTTGTAGATGGTGGTCGTCGCTGACTCTCTCACGTTTCCGCCGCCGAAGTCGTACGTCATGAATGGCTCGATCGCCACGACCATTCCATCCGAGAACCTCCTGTTGTCGAGGTTCGGAACGTTGGGAACTGAAAGGCCCGAATGCAGCACGTACCTGCGTATCTCGTGACCCTGCAGGTTCTCTATGACCTTGAAGCCCTGCTTCTGCGAGACCGCGCTCACCAGCCTGCCCACCTCTGACACCCTGTCGCCGACCTTCAGCCCCTGCACCACGGCACGCAGGGATTGGTTCACGGCGTCCACGAGCTTCTGGTCCACCGAGGAAAGGGCGACGCTGAAGGCAGTGTCTATTATGTAGCCGTCCAAATGAAGCCCGAAATCGACCTTGACCAAGTCTCCGCTTGAGAACTCCGAAGAATCCGACGGAGTCGGGGTGTAGTGCGCCCCGATCTCGTTTACGCCTATGTTGCACGGGAACGCGGGTTTGCATCCCTGTGCGATGATCTCCCCCTCCAGTTCCTCAGCGAAATCGAGGAACCTCTTACCCTCCGTGACCTCCGCGGGGAAGTCCGCCCTTATCCTTTTGGCTATCCTGCCGGCCTCCAGATAGGTGCTTGCTTCCTGATCTGTAAGTTTTTTAGCGGGGGGCATGGAGTTGGAACGGATCCCAGACCTGACTGATTTAAGGCTGAAGACGGTTCCGCCGGTAAAGTACTCCAGGTCAGCCCTTGGCGGGACATTTGACCACCTTCACGTCGGTCATAAGAGGTTGATAGCCACAGCTGCCGCGGTCAGCGATGAGATCCTGATAGGGGTGACGAGCGACGAGTTCGTGCTCAGAAGCAAGGGCTCCAAGGCACAGAGCTTCGAGGAGAGGAAGGCGGCGCTGGTCCGCTACCTGTCTGAGATTGACGCGCTTGAGAGGAGCAGGATAGTGCCCCTAGACGACCCCTTCGGTCCGGCCCTGACCGAGGTTGGGCTTGACGCGATATTCGTCACAGTCGACACGGTCGGGAATGCCCTTGAGCTGAACCGCGCGAGAAGGGGATCAGGCCTCAGGGCGCTCGAGATAGTGATAGTGCCCAAAGCCTTCTCCGAGGCCGGGGGGTTCGTGTCTTCGACCCGCATCAGGGCAGGTGAGATTGACGAGGGAGGAAAGGCCGTTCGGCTCCCTTGAGCCGCGACGGGTGGCGCGCTGACATGCGCAGGAGCGGATTCTAACCCAGCTCGATTCCCGGGAGGCCATCCATGAGTCTGGTGACGTCCACCTCGAATGCCGAGACTGGAACCTCTATCTTCCAGTGCTCAAGAACCTGAGGCGATATCTCACCCACCACTCCGATGATATCCCCCTTCATCACGATGTCCGCGCCCCTTCCGCGTATGAAACTCGGGTGGACGCTCGGCCTCAGATCATACGCAAAGCCGAGGTTGCTCATCGTTGCGTCCAGCACTGAGGCGACAGCTTGGTAGCCCGCCTCCGCGCTCGCGGTCGCGCAGGCCAGCTTCCTCCTGTCGGTCGCCCTCGTCTCCCGTGTGCTGTCGGGAATGGTGACATCTCCCAATTCGAAGACATTCTGCGGGTAGTCGACGTGAGTGTTCGCGGAGAGGAACTCGACCACGCAGGGCAACAGCCAGTTCCTGAAGACGCTCCAGTTGGATGAGACGGGGTTATCGATCTCCATCACCGGCTGATCCCCCAAGTTCATCTGCGTGAAGAGGCTGGACCTGCTCGTCAGGGTGTAGGAGAGAATCTGTTGGAAGCCCAAGCCGATCATGAGGCGTTCCAAGAGCGAGGAGAACCTCTCTATCCTGCTGGAGGCGCCCACCGTCGGCAGCTTGGGTCGTTGCGGCTGGATCCTGTCATAGCCGTACGTTATCAGCATATCCTCGATGAGATCCCTCTCGTGCATGATGTCCTGCCTGTACGCTGGGTAGAGGACTTCCACCTTGTCGGCCTTCCTGCTCAACACGCGGTACCCTGATCTTCGCAGCAGACCAAGGGCTTGGGCCGAACTGACCTGAAGGTCGGATATCTTCCTGAAGTGAGACAAGATGAGCTTAGCCTTCTTGGGCCTGAAATCCGGCGTCGTGATAGTCCTGTCCCGATAGCGGACCCTTACCTGCCCTATGCTTGCCCCTCTTTCCGCCAAGGCCGTTGAGACGACATTCAGGGCCGTTGACAGGCGGTCTAGGTTGAACCCACTGCACTCGATGAACGCCTTCCTAGTTTCTTCGGTGACCTTTCCGCTGAAGTTGGAGTTGATGATAGGGGGCACGGACATGACCTCGCCCGCGGAGTCGATGAACATCGGATACCTCTTCGCGCTGGCCAGTAGGTGCCCGAACTCCTTCCCCTTCGGGTGCTTGTCCAAGATCTCCCTAGGGGTCATCTCCTCCTTGAAGTCCAAGGGCACGAACTTCACCCCTTCAGGGTCAACCGTCGTGTACTTTATGGGGGGCCTTATCGTTCCGAGGTCGTAAACCCCTATGGCGACATCCCTTCTTCCTCCCCCGAAGTTCGATGCGACCTTCTCCTGCAACTGAATCATTTGGGAGAGCGCGGCTTGGTCCAAGTGAAGGTCGACCACCACCGAACAGGCTGTGTATGGCCTTACAGCCCTGACGCTGCTGTCGACGAGGACATCTAGAGTCGGCTTGGACGCCCTGTATGTTGGAAGCCCGAGACCGCGGTGCCTCACGCGTATCTCCCTTGCTATTCCCTCAGCGGACCAGAGGTCAGGCCTGTTTGTGTCCTTGGCGTCCAGTTTGACTGTGTCACCATCTATGTTGTCGACCTCACATTTGGCAGTGGCGGCAAGCTTCCACATCTCGTCTGGAAATATTCTCCTGTGAAGCAACCTCTCCATATCTCTGAGAGAGACCTCTATGGAGGGCATCTCACACCACCCCCTTCTGCCTCATCCAGTTCAAGTCCCTCGTGAAGAGTTCGCGGATATCGGCTATGCCGAGCTTGAACATTGCCAGCCTGTCAACGCCAAGTCCCCATGCTATCACAGGGACGTCGACCCCGAGAGGCTTGGTCAGCTCCTCCCTGAATATGCCGGCGCCTCCTAGTTCCATCCAACCCATTCCAGGGTGCTTGGCGGACATTTGGACCGAGGGTTCAGTGAAGGGATAGTAGTCCGGTATGAACCTGATCTCATCGGCCCTAGCGACCTCTCTAGCGAACATCTCAAGGATGCCGAGTAGGCTCCTGAAAGTGAGGCTGTCGTCCACAACTATGCCCTCAACCTGGTTGAACTCGACGCCATGCGTTACATCGACTACATCTGGCCTGTAGCACCTGGCTATGGCGAAGTACTTGCCCGGTATGAGCGGACCCTCGGCCAGAGTTCTTGCGGAAAGGGCCGTTCCCTGCGCTCTGGGCATCAGGCGCATGGCCTTCCTGGGATCCCATTTGTACCTCCAACCCGTGCTTCCCGATACCCCCCGCTCGTGCGCGGCCCTCACCCGCGATGAGACGGCGGGCAGGTCACCAAGCTCCGAGCCTTTGATGTAGAAAGTGCTGAACCAATCCCTGGCCGGGTGGCCCTGTGGCTGATAGAGGGCGTCATAGTTCCAGAACTCCGTCTCAATCGTGGGCCCTCTCATCTCTCTGAATCCCAGCTCGACGAGCTTGCGCCTGAGTTCGGATAGGAATTGATTGTATGGCTGCAGCTTCCCAGGATACAGCTTCGCGCCGAGAAGCTTGACATCATACGGCCTGATCTCGACCTTTCTCCAGAGCCCAGAGCTAAGCAACTCCGGCGTGAGTTTCGAGACCGTCTTGCCCTCAAGATGTTTCGATTCCTCGGCGAACGCGGTCTCGATTTCGGCGAGGTTCCTTTGCATCAAGATCCTAGCCAGTTCGTCGCTGACGACCTCGCCCTTCGAGATCATCTCTAGGGCTTCCGCCTCCGGGACGCGTTCCGGAGCCGACACCAGCCTTATGGTTCCGCGCTCGATGCTGACCCAGTTCCGCTTCTTCCCCCACTGGAGCGCTATGTCCAACTCAGGCACCAGTGCAGAGGCCTGCTTGAAGGTCAGAGGACCCCGCCTCAGAGATTCGGCCAGTCTGATCTCTGGCAGT
>Ga0172363_10000792_pt1 | contig 24709 bp, 23 predicted proteins | sample LakKivs2_kivu2a2_FD_114541 | JGI IMG/M metagenome (GOLD analysis project Ga0172363, IMG submission 114541) | Sediment microbial communities from Lake Kivu, Rwanda - Sediment s2_kivu2a2 | ecosystem: Environmental > Aquatic > Freshwater > Lake > Sediment | place: Rwanda: Western Province, Lake... | reverse complement strand
TTGACAATCACATCTGGTGAAACATCGTAGCCATGTGCCACTCCGTTCAGCCCCTCGCCCTCTGACCAACGGTGATAAGTACCGTCGGTGGGCATGATGTTTAATACCACTCCCGGGCGGATATTATGAGGATCATCCGTCAGAGTGTAATAGTTACCCCATAAAATCGTCTCAGGTTTCAGGCCGAACATCTCAGCGATGCCGAATATGGTATCGCCAGCTTGGATGGTATAGGTGATGATCTCGGTGCGCGGGCGGGAGGGAATTGTTGTGTGCAACAATGTCAAACGGAAAATACCCTGCTCGTAACCTGTTTTGTCAGAGATGAAGGATGGCAGTTCTGCAGGTATGGTGGTGGGGGTGGTAGTGGCTGCTTCAGCGGCGAGGGCAGCTACCTTGGGCGGGTTGCTTTCGGTTTGCTGGAAATGCAGGTAAAAGATACGTATTCCCACCACTGCCAACAGGATTAAAGCCAGGGTTAAAAATGCTGTCCCCAGGCGATACACTGTAGTACCCAGGCCTGCTTGAGCTAATCTTCCCTTGATGAATTGCATCCGGCTCTCTTCGCTGGTTTTCCCCCCAGAGGTCGTCAATTTCGACCCTTGCTCCTCTTCCTCATCAGCCGGGTACTCGTCGAGATACGGATCATTTGCCATTTTTTTAATTCCGAGTGCCCTCCTGGATATGGTGCCAGAAGTGCCGTTCTCATAAGGTGGTTTGCATCATAACACCCCAACTTATATGCGTCAAGTTGCACACATCAGGCCAAATCTCGGCTGTCATGGGCGGTTGACCTGGCTGATCACCGATTGGGCAGCAGTTTGGGGATCACTTTGTGCCTTGAGCAGACTGACTGAAGCTTGCTCAATGGCAGGCCCAATATTGGAAAGCATATCTAGTGGTGGGATAAGCGCCGCAGAGCTAGAAATTTGATTGACTGTGCTGCGTAGCTGGGCATCCTGCCAGTTTTGTACCGCATCTTTCCTGGGAGGCAGGTAACCGGCGGTAAAAGTCCATTGAGCCAGGAAATCTTTATCCACCAGGTACTCAGCCAAGCTGACTGCCAATGGCCTGCGAGAGGTCTCCTGACTGGATAATGCCCAGCTCCATCCGGTTGCCAGGGTAAAAGGAACATTGCTCATCATCGGCAGCCTGGCCAATGCCAGTTCATCAGGCGTGGTACGCTGATGGCTCAGGTATGTGGACACCCAGGTGATCGCCATGTGATAAGGGCTGCTTAGAAAGGCATTCCAAACCTGGGTGTCGTTGGCATATTGTGCCAACCAGGTTGGCATCATCCCTGCCTCGCTTGCTTGCTTATAAAATTCAAAGATACTGATCAGCGTATCCATATCCAGCCTGGGATGCCCCTGGTCATCTTGCAGCTGGCCTCCCTGAGCCAGGTACAAACTGATGGTAAAGAGTGCCTGTGGATCAGCGGCCGGGTAAAGCAATGGTTCGCCTAATGATAGTAAATCCTCCAGGTTGTTGGTCAGTGTTTCGGTAAATGCCGGCTGATAGACCAGGGCAAGTGCGTCTCCCGCGAATGGGATGCCATAGGTGCTGGATTGTATCTGGGCTTGCTGCTTGGCGTAATCATACCAGTTAGGGTCATCCATCAAGCTGCTCAGGCCATCATACGGGAAAAGCAATCCCTTCAAAGTAGCTGATTCAAGCAAAGATCGAGGAAGCAAGACCAGGTCAGGCACTGCTGATGGCGCCGCCACATTGGCAGCCACCAGCGATTCGAGCATCCCACCTTCACCGGACAAAGCCTTCACGCGCACATCCAGGCGAAGGTCAGGGTTTGCAGAGATAAACTCTTGCAGGCGGTCATTGAGCAATTGATTAGCAGCGCTATCTGCCTGTGGATCAAATTCGGGCGGTACCCAGATGCGCAGCACTGATTCGCCACCAGATTGAGGTGTGTCTTCAGCCTGCTGTGAACCGGCTGAGGTTGGCATAGGAGATACCGATTGAGTCGATGCAGCTGTGGATTGTTGGGCAGTGTTTTGCGCAGTGGGGGTGGATCCTTCAATATTACCCAACCCGAAGGGCAGCCCGGCACAGCCTGCCAAGGCCAGCAGGATCAAGACAAATAATGACCGAATAAAGCAGGAACGCATCGAAACGGTTGCCAGAGTCTATAATTTTACCGGCTTACTGACCAACTCCGCCAACAATTCGACGGCATGTTGCACATCATCGAAATCTACCATCTCAGAAGGCGAATGGATATATCGGCACGGGATGGAAAGGCATCCCGCCGGCACGCCTGCCCGGGTGAGCTGCATGGCACGCGCGTCCGTGGAGCCACCTTCGAGAACCTCCAGCTGGTAGGGCAAGTCCAGCTTCTCGGCGCCTGCCACCATCCAATCCACCACCCGCCTGTCAGCCAGCATGCCTCCATCGCGCACCTTGATGGCGGGACCTTTGCCCAGGCTCACTTCCATGCGCACCCTGGTACGACGCGGGGTATCTCCAGTGCCGGTAACATCCACGGCCAACCCCAGGTCAGGATCGATCCCAAAAGACGCGGTGGTAGCACCCCGCACACCCACCTCTTCCTGGGTGCTGAAAACAAAAAACAGCTGGTGAGGGGTATTTTTGACCCGGCGCAAGGTTTCTATCAAAACAGCCACTCCGATACGGTCATCCAGCGATTTGGCAACCAATCTCCGGCCCAAATCCAGGAAAGGGCGCTCAAACGTACCCACATCTCCCACCTTGAGCAAGCTGTCCTGGCTGCTGGAGTAACCCAAATCAATATAGAGCTGCTCGAAAGCTGGCATTTTGGCCATATCATCCAGGGGTTCCATATTAATGATCCCCGAGGAGCCATTAAGGAAACGCACACGCCCGCCAATGCAAGTATACGGGCGCACTCCTCCCAGGGTGGTAAAACGGATGAAGCCGTTAGAGTCCACCTGAGTGACCATGACGCCAACCTCATCGATATGGGCCGCCAGCATGATCTTGGATCCCTCAGCGGTTCCGTTTCCTTTGCGCACAATCAGGTTGCCCAGCGCGTCCGTCTGCATTGCATCCGCATAAGCCTCCACTTCGCCCTGTACTACAGTGCGAATCTGGGTCTCATATCCCGATGGGCCCTGTGTCTCAACCAGTTTTTGGATCAAGGGTTTCATCAGCGCTCCTTAGGTTTGATATTTCTGTAGATAATCAGCAGCATTCCTGAACGACCGGAAATCAGCTTTCAGCCGATAATACATCTGTTGATAGTTGAGCCAATGCAATCATAACCAGCTTGAAGGTGTGTTGCCAATCTGAAAGTCGCACAATCGAAGCCGAGGTGTGATGGTAACGCCCGGGCACTGATATGGAAATGCTCGGGATTCCTTCACGCTGTTTATGGATCACACCGGCGTCGGTGCCCCCACCACCCGGCTGGCGCAATTGATAAGGAATATGGTTCTCTTCAGCGACCTGGATCATATACCTTATCAGCTTGGGATCCGATAAAGTGCTCGAGTCAGCGATGTATATTGCCGGCCCAGCGCCCAGGTGGGTATTATAACGAACATTCTCATCCGCCTCCCAGTCAGGTAGATCATATGCCGGGGTGGAATCCAGCGCAACAGCCAGGTCAGGGTTGAAAGTGAATGCCGCCACACGCGCCCCGCGCGCCGAAATCTCCTCCTGCACAGTAAAAGCTGCCAGCAGGTCAAAATTGTCGGTGGCATGTTTAACCAGCTCAATCAGGGTAGCCACACCAAGACGGTTATCCAGGGCCTTCCCCCTCAAGCTGGGGCCGAGGCGGATAAATTGGGTGGCAAATGTAGCCCGGTCTCCTACCTTTTCCTTACCGGTGACTGTACCGACATCGATATGCAGGTCGTCAATGTCGATCGGTTTTCGATGGTCATTTCCATGGAGTAAATGGATAGGCTTTATGCCGATAACGCCCGGGATATGTTCTCTACCAATCAATACTGCCTTGCCAGCCAGGTCGGATGCGGAAATGCCCCCCACGACTTCAAAGCGGTAAATCCCATCACCATTATCGTGGGTCAGCATCAAGCCAACTTCGTCCATATGGGCAGCAAGCATCACGCGCAAGCGTGGCTCGCGCGAACCATTCCTGGTAGCCAGTACATTACCCAGAGCATCCACTTTTATATCATCAACATATGATTTGATCTCGCTTATAACGATCTTGCGCACTTCGGCTTCATCGCCTGACACGGCGCAGGCATTGGAAAGTCGCTCAAGGAGCCTTACCTGCTCATCACCAATATCAAAATGAATGAATTCATCAGCCAATTGGACCATGGTCAATCATCCCAAGTCATTTTGTCTATAAAAGTACCATCAAGCTGAGCGATAAACTCCGCCACCAGCCTGCCGGTGCGGGTTATATCCTTGAGGGCAATCATCTCAATGGGTGTATGCATATAGCGCAATGGTATCCCGATGACCGCATTCGGGATACCCTCGGCAATGCTCACCATAGCGTCGGAATCGGTGGCTGAAGAACGCGGCGTGGGTTCTACCGAGACAGGGATCTCCAATCGTTCCGCCAGCTGCTTTAAAGTCTTGTACAGGAATGGATGAACAACCGGGCCCAATCCTAAAGTTGGGCCTTTACCCAGCGGGAAAGTCAGGTAACCTGGGCTGCTGGGCTCGCTGCCAAAAGTCACATCAATCGATATACATATACTGGGGTGAAGCTGGAATGCAGAAGTCTGCGCACCGCCATATGATGTTTCTTCCTGAACAGTTGCCACAGCCCATAAATCCCAGGCATGCGGTCTGGAACGTAGGATTTCGAGACAATATGTCAATGCCACTACCCCTGCCCGGTCATCCAGGGTATGGCCGACAAGGGTTTCGCCGCCCGTTTCAAGGGGTGGTTGGGCAAAGGAGACTGGATCGCCAACCCGCACCAACTCGCCAACATCCTGGGGAAGCAAGCCGACATCCACCAGCAGATATTCCAGGGGTACGATTCCGGATGGCAGCCGGGAGGGAAGCAATCGTGCTGGAGTAGGCACAATCATCCCGGGTAGGTCCTGTCGGCCATGCACGGTTACCATCTGTCCCGGCAAGACGCGCAGATCAATGCCTCCAATGGTAGTAACGCGCAGGAAACCATCGACGATTGCATTGACCATCAAGCCAATTGCATCCATATGGGCGGCAACCAGGATGCTGGGCCGGGGTTCGGGTGCTGTGCCATGCTGTAAGCCATGCAGACTCCCCAGCCGACTCACTTTTTGTTGGTCGGTAAGCGGCTGCCAAGCTTTTTCAATGATAGGGCGGACACCGACCTCGTAACCACTGATCCCCGGGGCAGAGATCAATTCTTTTAGGTAGGGTAATAGATCAATCATGATTTTTCAACATTGCAAATGATATGTGGATCATAGAGACTCACAGTTTATCAGGACAGGACCTGTAACACAAGGTGCACCAAGAGTTTAGATTTCATGGCTGGGGAACCGGATTCGTTTCGGAGGGGATAGCTGTTGGAGTTTTCGTTAGAGAGGGTTGTGGTGTATGGGTCCATGTGGATGTTGGGGTAAATGTGGCAGTATGGCTGGGTGTGTTGGTAAAAGTGGGAGGAAGGAAAGGAGTATTTGAAGGGGTTGGTGTATTGGTTTGAGTGGGAGTTGGGCTAATGGTTGGAGTATTGGTGGTGGTTCCGGTGGTGGTAGGGGTCGGCGTGTTGCTTGGGGATGGAGTGCCGGTGGGTGGAGGCAGGGTGAGTGTAAACGTGGTTGTCTGCGTAGCATAGATAACCGGTGTGGCTGAAGAGAGCGGACTGGGAGTCCTGGCGCCTCCCAGGGGATGCCCTGGCGCAAGGAGTATGGCTACCGCTCCAGCACAATAGCAAGGAAGAGTGGCAATTATCACGGCAACGAAAATTTTACGCAATCGGGAGCGGGTGAACGGATCGGTTGTCATGACCATAACCTGACGCTGGATGATGATAACACTAAGTAAATAAAAGCGCAATCAGGGCTATTTTCCAGGTTCTCTGTGCAGCTCATAGGGTAAAATCACGGGGTGGATTGGATATACCTTTCTCCACATTTTGATGATGTCGCCCTATCATGTGGGGGTTTGGTGTGGGAGCAAACCCAGCAGGGTGATGAGGCGAGCATATGGACCATTTTCGCAGGCGAGGCGCCTAACGAAGATTTATCGCCCTTCGCGCATTCGCTGCATGAGCGCTGGAATTTCGACCAGCAGGCTCCAGTCCATCGCATGGAAGAGGACAGGCAATCCTGCCTGTTCCTGGGCGCCAAGATGCGCTACTTCTCCCTCCCCGATTGCATTTACCGGCGCGATCCCCACACCCACAAAGCCATGTACGCGACTGAAAAAGCCCTTAACGGCCCGATTCATCAGGGTGACGAACAGAACCTCGCCCTCTTACAGGAAGAGCTGAAGATGGCTGTGCCACCTGATGCGGTGCTCGTTTACCCACTAGCGTTGGGCAACCACGTGGATCACCAGCTCGTTCGCCTGGCCGCAGAAGACTTGCATCATTCGGCGTGGTATTATGCGGATTACCCTTATGTGTCACGCGACAGCACCCAACTTGAGCGATTTATCCAGGAGGGATGGAAAAGGCAGGTTTTCCCCATTTCATTACCGGGGTTGGAGGCCTGGATACATTCCATCGAGGCGCACGCCTCCCAAATCAGCACTTTTTGGAGTGATGGGATGGCGATGAGACATGCAGTGACTGATTATTACCATCGAAATGGTGGAATCGGCCTGTGGAAGAAGCCTGCAAAGTGAATAATCCTTGCGTTTCCATGTGATATGTGCTAAAATGTCGCCGCGCGGTAGAAGGGATAAATGCATTCCCCAATACCGCATACTTTTCATTAGGGGCAGCCCAGGGTAATACCAGCTTCCCAATTTATTGCCAAGAATCGCTCCGGGAGAGTGGTTTTTTCATATTTGTTGATAGGACAGGAAGATGCCTCCCTCATTCTTAACCAAGCAAGGGTACCAGAAATTACAGGAAGAGCTGGAATACTTGCGAACCATAAAACGACATGAAGTTGCCGAACGCTTGCATGAAGCAATGGAAGGCGGTGAGCTTATTGAAGACGCTGAATACGAAGCAGCGAAGAACGAACAAGCATTCGTCGAAGGGCGCATACAAGATCTGGAGATGCTACTGGCCAACGCACATGTGATTGAAGACGCTGGCAAGGAAGATCACGTTCAGGTAGGCTCAACCGTGACAATAAAGGAAGGCGACAATCCAGAAGAAGTATATACCATTGTTGGGCCGGCAGAGGCCAGCCCGCGTGACGGCTTGATCTCAAACGAGTCTCCTTTGGGAAGAGCCTTGATGGACCATCATCCTGGCGATGTTGTGCGCGTGGACGCACCAGGCGGAACCTTCACCGTCAGCTTGTTGAAGGTGGAGTAGGCAGGGGCTATTTTTCGGCCCCGCGCATGGATTCCTTGCGCGGGGCTTTTGCTTAATATATGGCAGGTTGGTGGAATGGTAGAAATTGGAGAGAGATGGCATGACCGAAGAACTCAGCAGCCTTGAAAGAAATCGCCTGGAGAAACTCGAGCGCCTGCGCCAGAAGGGGATCGAGCCGTATCCAACGCGCACCACCCGCACGCACACCAGCCAGTCTGCCAGGTGTGCATTCGAGGCCATTGAAACTGCGTTAGCAGCAGGCAAGCAGGTGCCACCCATCAAGGTTTCTCTTGCCGGGCGGCTGCGCTCAATGCGCCCGATGGGCAAGATCACTTTCGCCCACATCGAAGACGGTGAAGGCCGCATCCAGCTATTCCTGCGCGCCAATGATATCGGACAAGAGCAGCTTGACATGTTCAACCGCGAGCTCGACCTGGGTGATTTCATCCAGGCCAGCGGTGAGATGTTCCGCACCCGCGCAGGCGAGGTATCGCTGAAAGTGGAAGCGTATAAATTACTGGCCAAAGCCCTCACCCCATTACCGGCAGGAAAAGACGAGCTGGTGGATGGCAAGGTCATCAGCCACGAAGACCTGGCAGACCCCGAGACCCGCTACCGGCAACGCTACGCCGACCTGGCGGTGCACCCCGAAGTGAGGCAAATCTTCAGAACACGCACGGCGATTGTCTCTGCGTTGCGCAGCTTCCTGGATGGAGAGGGCTTCATGGAAGTGGAGACGCCCATCCTGCAGCCGCTGTATGGCGGAGCCGCCGCCAAGCCGTTCATCACCCACCACAACCAGTTGCACCAGGACCTGTACCTGCGCATCTCCTTCGAGCTGTATCTCAAACGCCTGCTGGTGGGCGGGCTGGAGCGGGTTTACGAGATCGGACGTGACTTCCGCAATGAAGGGGTATCCTTTAAGCATAATCCTGAGTTCACCCAGCTGGAGTTTTACTGCGCCTATGCTGATTACCTGAAGGTAATGGAGCTCACCGAGCAGATGCTGGCCTTCGTGTGCGATCGCGTGCTGGGCCGGCGAACGGTGACCTACAATGGCGAGGAACTGAGCTTCGAAATCCCCTGGCCACGCCTGGAGCTGCGCCAGGGGCTGACCAATACATCAGGAATTGACATTGCCGACTGCCCTACAGCACAAAGCCTGGAAGGGGCGATGAAGGAACGTGGCATGCAGTTCAAAGAAGGAGAGACGCGCGGCAAGCTGATCGACCAGCTGCTGGAGGATTACCTCGAGCCCACCCTCATCCAGCCCACTTTCCTGTACGACTACCCGCGTGACATCTCGCCGCTGGCCAAGAGCAAGCCAGGCGACCCGCTGACCGTGGAGCGCTTTGAAGGCTACGTGGCCGGCTTCGAGCTGTGCAATGCTTTCACCGAGCTGAACGACCCGCTTGACCAGGAGCAACGCTTCCTGGAAATGAGCCGCGAGTACGCAGCAGATGATGAGGAGCGCCACCCCATGGATGAAGATTACTTGCGCGCCATGCGCTATGGAATGCCCCCCAACGGTGGTTTCGGCATGGGGGTGGACCGCCTGGTGATGCTGCTGACCGATAACCAGAACATCCGCGAGGTGATCTTGTTCCCCCCATTGCGTGAACGCGATGAATGAATTGATCTTGTAGATTACGTTGTGATAAAGCCAAGCAATAATAGCTCCCTTATATACGCGCAATTGAATTACGACCTTGCCCATAGCAATTGGGTATGATCGCGCAATAACAAGAATAATCACTAACACCAATTTAGCAACTTTTCCGGGCACTGATGGTTAATTCATATAGGTTGATTGCCGGGTTTTAAGATAAAGCCTGGACAGACAGATAATCTGGAATGATTTGGGAGGCGCCACATGAAGGACCAAACCTACCGTGTTTACGGCTATCGCTGGGTGGTACTGGGGGTATTCATGCTCGTCAACCTTGTCGTGCAAATGTTGTGGATCACATACGCGCCCATTACAGGCCCGGCAGCGGAATTTTATAGAGTGACCGACCTACAGATCGGCACGTTGGCCATGTCTTTTATGATCACGTATGTCTTTCTCTCCTTTCCTGCCTCATGGGTGATCGACAAATATGGCTTTCGCGTTGCAGTCAGTATCGGGGCTGTGTTCATGGCTGTGTTCAGCATCGCACGTGGCCTGGTTGGAGCGAACTATGGCCTCGTGCTGGCATGCAGTGTCGGGATAGCTATTGGCCAACCGTTCCTGATGAACTCATGGACGAAAGTGCCAGCCAACTGGTTCGCGCAGAATGAGCGCGCTACTGCGGTTGGCCTGGTGACCCTGGCCAATTTACTGGGCACCGCTGTGGGCTTTGGACTCACGCCTGTGCTCACCGAGATGTTATCCATCTCATCCGTCCAGCTAATATTCGGGGTGACTGCGGCCATCGCCACGCTGGTGTTCATCATCCTTTCACGAGAGCGCCCCAGCACACCTCCCTGCCCCCCAGAAATGGAAGTCCGCTCCTTGATGCTGGATGGGCTGAAGCAAATCGTAAAATCGGCGCCATTTTGGATGTTCGTGATCGTTTATTTCATCGGGCTGGGGCTGTTCAATGGCATTAGCACCTGGATTGAGAACATCATTCGCTTACGTGGGTTCACACCCACCGACGCCGGCACGATGGGCACGGTGATGATCGTGGGCGGCGTAATCGGGGCAGTGATCATCCCTTCAATATCAGATAAAAACCACAAACGCCAGCGCTATATGCTTTCGGGCGTATTGCTGGCAATTCCGGGGCTTATCGGGATTACTTTTGCAACGTCGCTCTGGCTTTTACTCCTTTCGGCCTTTTGGATGGGATTTTTCCTGATCTCTGTGGCCCCGGTGGGATTGCAATACGTTGCAGAGGTCACTTACCCGGCACCGGAGGGGACTTCAAATGGGATCATCCAACTTTTTGGACAGGTTTCAGTGGTGTATGTATACATCATGGAGGCCATGCAGAGCGCTGATGGAGCATTCACCCCGTCTCTGGTGCTATCCGCTGTCCTGCTGATGGTACTTGGGGTGATAATCACCAAAATGAAGGACCCGGTGCCACACACCATACCGGCAGCTGCCTTGCCAACCCAGCCCTAGAATTTCCAGAGGGCGCAACCACCGCCCGAGCTGGCATATTCTTCGATGGCACGGTGCATTTCGGGAGCGTCGGGGAACAAGAAGATCATCTGCGATTTGTAGCAGGCGATGGCATCCTTCCAGGCTTGCACGGCAGCCGCGGATAGCTCAAGCGAAAACGTTTCTACCCCGGGCGGAATCCATTCGGCAGGGTCATACGGCTCACGCGTGACATAGGGATATTCCACAAAGTACCAAAGCGGGATGCCCAGGCGGTCGGCAGCCGTGCGGGTGAGCACGTGGTCGCGGTGGTGACCCACAGATAGCGGGGTAACTAGCTGATAACCTTCCACCAGGTTCTTACGCAGGAAATCGGTGACCGGGGGGATGAGGTAGCTCTCATTTGGCTCCAGCGGGCCGGCATTATCATCAGGCACCTTCGTAACTGGCTCATCGGTGCCGGGCAGGTAACGGTAAATATTATCGGGCACGGTGTAGCGACGATAACCAGCCCCTAGCAAGCGACAGCTGGCGGCATCTTCCAGGCTGCGCGAGTAGGGCACATCCGTCTCGCCCAGTTCCCAAAAGATGTGCAGCATCTGGGCATAATCGGTGAGCTGCCTGCACGAGGGAGGGTCGCCAGCACAGATGGTCCATATCTCGACCCCATCGCCCCGGTTGGCCAGCTCCCAGATCATGCCGCCTGCGGAGAGCACGGCATCGTCAAAATGAGGGGAGAGGAAGACCCAATTTTTCATGATAATTCCCTGGCTTGCCCGACAGGGGCCTTCAATTGAGCGTCCAATGCTTTTTGCGACACCTTGAGATAGAAAATTACACCCCCAAGGGCAAAAAGGATAGCTGAGACGATGAAAACACTGGTAAATGTGGTGCGGGTGAGATTTACCAGCAATAAACCAAAGACCAGGGAGGCGATGCCCCCAGATAGGCCGGTGGAAAGGTTGTTATAGGCCATGTAGTGCCCGGCTTCATCTTTCGGGGACAAATCACTGGCCAGGGCAGGGGCGGTGGCCAGGATGGGCCCGGTGGCAATCGAACGCAAGCCGATGAGCACCAGGAAAATGCTGAAGTTACTGACAAGCCCCATAAACAGGGTGCAGATGGCACATAAAAACATGGCCCACAAGATCATGGCGCGCCGGCCGATCTTATCGGAAAGGAAGCCGCTGCCCACGGCAGAGAGCATGGTGAACACCAGGCTGATGCCCCCCATCAGGCGCAGAGCGGCATCGGGGTCGGTGCTGGGGAAATAGACCTCGAAAAAATAGCGAGCGAAGAACTGCAGGCTGTTGATGCCCATATTGGCAAGCAGCAGGGCTAACACCAGCCAGAAGAACACCACCACAGGCGTGCGCACCTTGAATAACTCGCCCATGGCCTGCCAGGGGTTAATACGTTCTGAAGGATGGGCAGGCAAGTCTTTGCCACGCAGGACCAGGGTGCTGATCACCCCGGTGAGGGCAAAGATGCCACCCACCAGCCACAAAGCCAGCGCAGTCTGCCCCACCTGGTTGAGGCTGGTGACCACCAGGAAGGCAATCACCGCCCCCAGCAGGGTGAGGAAGCCATTGATGCCAGCAGCCAGGCCGCGCTGGTGCTCGGGGACCACGTCCACAAGCAGCGGCCACCAGGCGCCGTTGCTGACGTTGGTGAAGAACTCCATCCCCAGGAAACTGAAGATGATGATGGGCAAGGCAACGGGCAGCAGGCGGGCTGCCGTGGATGGAGAGAGGATGAGCACCGGCAGGGCGATGAAGGGCAGTGCCAGCAAGGCGCCAGCCAGGATGGAAGGCGAGCGCTTACCCATCGGGCTGCTGGTATGATCGCTGATGATGCCCCACAGGATGCTCACCAGCACGGCCAGCAGGGTGCCAAAGAAGCCGATCAGCCCCACCACCAGGCCTTTCTCCTCCGAGACCACTTGTTCAACCAGGGTAGGCAGCAGGATGGTGATGTAGGATACCCACACTACATTGGCCCCCAGCATCAAGCTGGACATGCCCAGCAGGAAGCCAATAGACCGCTTGGGGATAGTCAGTGTCGATGAAGCCATGCCAGGCTGTTTTCTTACGAAGGCAACTTTACAGCATGAGCTTCTGCAGCTTCATCAGGTCTTCCATGGGACCGCGGGCCTGGATCTTGCGCTGCATGTAGGCGGACATGCCGTTGATCTTGCGGTCCATCACGCCGGCCAGCACGTCGGTGGTGGTGATGATGGTGACATCGGGGTTGGCGATGGTGCCTTTCTCGAGCGTGGCTTCCTTGCCATCGATGGCGTGGATCAGCCACTCCTCGTTGGTGTCGGTGAACTTGAAGAGCAGGTTGCGGGTGAATCCTTTGAGGCCGGCCTGGATGGTGGGAGTGCTGAAGCGGTCAATGATTTTTTGCAGGTAGGGCTGGACGTCTGCCATGGTGGTGCTCCTTTCGATGAAATTGGGTATATTCTACAACGAATAGTGGAGAAATGTTACTGTAGAAGATGAAGCCATCCGGTGGCGAAGCTGGCCGGATAGGAACTTCGGACGAGAAGGTGATCATGCTGGAGAAAAAACCGCAGACATCTCCAAGCAACAAAGGGATGAGCGACTCTGACATGAGAAATGGATAAAGAGGGAAGGCCAGAATTGAATCGAGAAAATTCAATTGCATTCAATTAATGTTTTTGGTGCAATTCATAACAAGATAACAGAGTAAAAAAGGAAGGGGAAGGTTGACAATCATAGCCATGTACGAATTGAAGACTATCTAATTATAGCACGTTTGTTCTAGGCCACAAGGGCTTTAGAGAGGAAAGCGAATATTTTAAGGTTTCTCATTTTAAAAAACATACCGGTTGGAAAGGGTACCAACCGCATGAAAGAAGAGCATTAAATCGATAAAAACCGATCGATATGCAAATTTCGAAATATTCTGGTCCACAAGGGGTTAAAGGAAGATCGGGTAGAAATTCTCAATATTTTAAGGTTTCTAGGGGTGAGAAAAAGGTTGATGACGATTGGCATTCTACAATAAGGTGGGTAGGGTGGAGGATGGAAAAACATCATTCTCAGCCCAACCTACCGCTCCGATATGGTGGAAATGGACATGCTCTAGGGGCGACCCACCTCGGTTCATTTAATTCTTTGTTAATACGTCCTCTGTGTAATTTATCCATTCACCCACCCAAGCTCGGGCCGCTCCTACGTTATTCTCCCGCATCGCCCAATCCCAATCAAAACAAATTAGGACAAGCCCAATCCAGATCAATTGGGACAGGCTCAATCAAAACCAATTGGGACAGGCCCAACCTACGCACTGACTTCGATGATGCCCACCGGCAGGGTGGAGAGCTTTTCGGGGGCGCTCTTAGTGACCAGGAAGGTCTCCTCATCGCCAACCATCACACCGTCGTCGCTGGGTGAGTAGAGCTCGATGTTGAGCACCATGCCCGGCTGTATGATCGTGGGGTCACCGGCCATAATCCACTGCTCCTCCACCTGCAGGCCCAGGCTGTGCCCCACATGCAGGAACATAGGGTCGATGCTGGCCTGGGCGAAGAGCTCATAGGCGTGGGCGTGCAGCTCACCGAAGGTTTTGCCGGGGAGAAGGGCCTTGCCCATCTCCTCTACCACCCAGCACAGCTGGTAGTGCAGCTGCCTGAGATTCTCGGGGACGGCGCCGGTGTAGACCAGGCGTCGGTTATCGGAGACATAGCCATCATAGATTGCACCAAGGTCGAGGGTGACAATCTGGTTGGCTTCCAGGGGCTCACCCAGAGCCACCTCGGGGTTGGCAGCGCCGAAAGCGATGGTGAGGTGGTCGATACCGTGAGCGCCATTTTTAAGCATACGCCAGCGGGCCTCGTGGAGCAGGTCCAAGCGGCTCATCCCCAGGCGCAGGTTATGGGCGAGCTCCAGCACGGTCTGATCGACAATACGGGTGCTCTTGCGGATGCACTCCACCTCAGCGGGTGATTTGACCAGGCGCAGCTGGAGCAGCAGGTCATCTACAAGGATGATTTGAGCGGGCCGGGCATGTTGCTGAAGCAACTGGAGCGCCTGGTAGGGGAAGGTCGACTCAACCCCCACGCTGCATCTGGGGTGAAGCTTTTCGTCAAACAGGGCAGCCAGGTCATCCAGGGACATCTGGTGGGTGAAGGACATGCGCACATCATCGGCGCCATAATCGATACCCATGGCCGCTCCGCCCCAGCATAAGAGCAACACCTGCCCATCGCTACCGATGAAGGCATAATAGGGCAGCTGGTTGCGCAGGGCGTACACGATGGGGTTGCCGCTGGAGGGCAGGGTGGGATAACCGGTGGTGTAGAAAACATTCTCGGGGGAGGAGAGCAAGAGGCCATCGAGGTTCTGCTCTTGCATCAAGGAGATGAGCCTGGAACGGTCGAGGCCGATAGGTTTGAAGGAGGGGGGTGGGGTGTCAGTCATAGGAATCCTTTAGGTCGAACGGAATGAATGGAATTAAAAGTGGAGCAGCCATCATTCCACCAAGACGGGTGCGCCAGCCTGGATGGATTTAAGCACTGCCTCCACGGCGCGCAGGGAATATAGGGCATCGAGAGGATCGATGAGCGGAGGGCGGTCGTCTGCCACGGCGGCGACGAAATCGCGCACCTCGTCGATCATGGAGACGAACTTCCACCCCAGCGGGTCGAAAGGCACACCTTCGAGGGTGACCCCTTCGAAATCATTGGAACCCAGGTAATATTTGGCCACCGGGTTAGCGATCTGGTCGATGATGAGACCGCCCTTATCACCGTAGATCTCCAGCCGCTCAGTCCAGGGGATTTCGAAGGTGCAGGAGGTGTTCAGCTGGAATTCAGCGCCATTGGCCAGCTGGCCCAGCACCAGGCCATTATCTTCCACCTGGCCCTGCGGCACCAGTTTGGAGGCGAAACCCAGCACCTGGCGCACGCCGCCGAACAGCCACCTGTACAAGTAGAAATTGTGCACGGCCGAATCGAGGATCACCCCTCCATAAGGCGCCTTACCGTGCCAAAGGTTGGGATCCTTGATGCGATAGACCTCACTGCCGGCAATCAGGGAACGCACAATGAGGATTTTACCCAGCGTGCCCTGCTGCAAGAGCTGCTCGGCTTTCTGGTAGGCGGTGACGAAGCGGGTATTCTCGGCCACGGTAAACTTGAGACCCTTACGCGAGGCCAGCTCGATCAACTCGGCGCCCTGCACTGACTCGACGGTGATGGGCTTTTCAACCAGCACGTGCTTGCCATGCTCAAGAGCAGCTTTGGCGATGGGGTAATGCAGCTCGTGCGGCGTGGTGATATCCACCAGGTCGACGGCCGGGTTGGCCAGCAAATCCCGGTAGCGGGTGTAGCCCTGGCAACCTTCGTAGGAGGCAATACGGCTGTTGACCAACTCTTCGTTAACATCACACATGGAAACGATGCGACAGGCCTCCCCCAGCTCACAGTAACCGGCTTCATGGGCAAATGAAATCGAACCCAGGCCAATCAATCCCACACCAAGCGTGCGCGGCATAAGGAATTCCTTTCTTGATGCAAAGACATCGACGATGGACGCAGGAGGCACGAAAACGCTCACTGCACCTGAAATGCAGACCGAGCTTCGGGTAAACTATAACATAAAGGAAAGTTGATTACAATGGCGCGCCAGCAGCGGCCCTATTCATACTATAATTCCTGCATCGATCATGGAGGAAAACCATGCAACCATTAATCATCACCGCCACACCCAACATCAGCTGGCTGCACCCAGAGGTGAATACCCCGCACACCCCCCAGGATATTGCCACGGAAGGAAGGCTGTGTTACGAGAACGGGGCCACCATCCTGCACACGCACGGAGAAGGTAAGTGGGCAGAAACCATCCAGGCGGTGCGCAAGGAAACGCCCATGATCATCCAATGCGGCATGTCGAGCCTGCCCATTCCCGAGCGAATGGAGGCCTACCAAAATCGTCCAGATATGCTCTCGATCATCCTGAACCACCACGATGAAGCCTTTGCGCAGACGGAATGCCTGGTACTGCACTCGCGGCAGGAGCTGGAGGAGTACGCACGCCTGGACAGGGAATACGGGGTGATCCCCGAGTTCGAGGTATGGCATGCCGGCTCGGTGTGGAACCTGAAGTACCTGATTGACATGGGGCTGGTCGAACCGCCTTACGTGACCACGCTGTTCTTCGGCTGGCCGGGGGGCACCTGGTCGCCCGCCACTTTAGAGGAATATCGCTACCGGCGCAAGTTGATGCCGGAGGATTGTGTTTGCAACGTGAGCATCATGGGGGAGGGCCAGCGCGAGATCATCACCGCAGCGATACTCTCAGGAGATCACGTGAGGGTGGGTACGGAAGATAACCCTTTCAACCGGGCTGGAGAAGTGGCCAGCACCCACGAGCTGGTGAAAGAGACGGCGGAGATCGCCAGGGTGCTCGGTAGAACGCTGGCAACGCTGGAGCAGGCTCGCCAAATGACAGGCATAGAAGGAGACCAGAATGAAGGCGGATAAAAAAGTTGCCATCGTCACCGGCAGCGCGCGCGGCATAGGGGCGGCCACACTAAAGGTATTTGCACAACACGGTTACGCAGCCGCCGGGCTGGATATTTTGCCCGAGGGTGAGAAAGTGGCTGATGAGATCAACCGGCAAGGGGGTGAAGGCCGATTCCTGCAGTGCGACGTGGCAGACGAGAAGCAGGTGAAGGAATGCGTGAGGATCGTGGGGGACGAATACGGGCGCATCGATGTGCTGGTGAACAATGCCGGGGTGGTGCTGGTGAAGCCGTTCGACGAGATCACCTGGGAGGAATTCCAGCGCACCACGCAGGTCAACCTGGGAGGGCATTTCCTGCTGTGCAAATACGTGCTGCCTTACATGAAGCAGCAGAAGAGCGGGGTGATCATCAACATGGGATCCGTCTCGGGGCACGTAGGGCAGACCGAACATGTGATGTACGGGGCTACCAAGGGCGCCATCATCGCCATGACGCGCGCCCTGGCATGGGAGCTGGCACCATACAACATCCGGGTCAACTCCATCAGCCCGGGCAGCGTGGATACCCCCATGCTGCGGGGTGACATCCAGCTGGAGTCCACTCGCACTGGTTTGCCATTTGAGCAGGTCATGCGCGAGCGCGAGGCTGAGCAGGCGTTCAAACGCTGGGCTGACCCAATGGAGATCGCCGAACCAATCTATTTCCTGGCCAGCGAAGGAGCGTCTTTCGTCACCGGAAGTGACTGGCTGGTGGATTGCGGCTGGGTGGCAAAGTGAGAGGTATGCAATGACAAGAGAAATTGACCAGGAAATCGTCCAGGTGGGGCAGGAGCTTTACCAGCAAGGCCTGCTCACATCCACCGGAGGGAACATCAGCGCCCGGTGCGAAGATAACCCGCAGGAAATATGGGTCACCCCGGCAGGCACCTTCAAGGGAGATTTGCACGCCGGAATGCTGGTGCGCATCGACATGCAGGGAAACTGCGCGACCAGCACAGAATACCAGGCGTCCAGCGAGTACAGGGTACACTGCGCCATATATCAAATGCGACCCGACATCCAGGCCGTGGTGCACACGCATGCCCCACAGGCCACCCTGATGGCGCTTACCGGCACACCTTTCCTGCCCATCAGCCTCGAGGCGGCCTACCTGGGGAACATTCCCATCGTGCCCTTCATCATGCCAGGGACGGAGGCACTTGCCAAAGCAGTGGCAAGTGCTATGGGCCAAGGAGCGGCGGTAATTATGCAAAACCACGGGCTGGTAGCGGCAGCGAGCAGCCTGCGCAGGGCGGCAGACATCAGCGAAATCATCGAGGCGACGGCGCAGAAGCTGCTCACCTGCCGCCAGATGGGAGTGGAACCGCCCGTGCTGCCGGATGAGGCGGTGAGGAAGATCCGCAAGATGCACACGTTCCTGGCATGATTGCCGACCGGGAGGTGTACGGTCAACGCCTGCCCTGGAGGAAGATCACCCTGGAATCATCAACTATCTATCGAGGTATACTTCTTCTAATCACCTGACTTTTTTCTCCAGCGATTGAACCGCATCCACGAGGACCTGAGGATCATGCAAGTCAATATCTAAAAACTCCTTGAGCAGATTGTCGGGTGCGGCATCAAAGCCATTAGAGATCAATGCGATATACTTAGTAACGAAGGGAACGGGTGCTTGCAGGTACAGGTCGTAATATTTAAGCGCCAATAACGATCCGTACACATAGTTAATGCAGTACAAGGGATCTTCATAAAAAAGTTGATTGGTTATCCATCGCATCTTCACCTGATCATGCCTGACAACCCAAATATCGAAACGGTTAATCGTCTGGTAGGTAAGCATATCCAGGTCATCGGCAGACTCCACTTCGCCTCTTTGAACCCCTTCATATATTGCCTGTTCGAGGGCTGCATCTTGGGCTGTGAAATATAGCGCCATACCTTTCCCATCAAAAAAACGCTCGAGGTAATAGCGCTTTTTCGAAGGGTCGGTTTCATGCAGGTACAAGTAGTCGGCTAAAAGGAACTCAGAGAAGATGGCGAATGACTCGAAGATAAAATGTGGTCCATCGGCGTAAACTGGGTGGACCTGATGGTTGCTCATCAGCTGCCGGTGTATGGCGTGAGCAGATTCATGTTCTTCAATACTAAAGCGAGGTGTAATTTCACTCGGGGTAAAGGCTGCCGTATCCCAAACATTCACCTGCTCTACGGCGAGTATTTTTCGGGTATGCCTGGTGCGCAAGCGCTGATAATGCCGGTAGACTTCCACATGTTGCTAGATATTTTACCGAGAAAAAAGGGGAACCTCAAGCTGAGGATCGTGATTTCCCTGGTCACTGGCTGATATAGGGCGTGGTCAACCGTTATTTTCCCAGGTTTTTACGTAAATATGAGATGTCGTTGGATAAGCACTCAGAGGTTCAAAAGTGGAAAAACAATAAACAGATAGCAAACAGTATCAAGGTTACCAATTGGGTTCCGGTGTGGCCATCTGCAGTAAATCCTGCAGGATCCAGCCCTGCCTCCCGTCCTCCACCACCAGGACTTCCAGCCAGATCTGCCTGTTCACCTCCTGCTTGCCGCCCAAGAGCTGCACCAGCGTCCCCTGGATGACGCCGGGGTAGACGGGAAGGGCGTCAAAGCCTGGCCCGCTGCGGATGGTGGCACCGGCTGCAGGGCCAATGCGGGCATAAACAGGCACAATAGTGGGAGTAAAGGTTTGAGTAGGGGTGGGCGTGCTGGTGGGGGTGAGGGTGACAGTGGGAGTGTGGGTAGGCGGCAGCGGCGTGGAGGTAAGGGTTGTTGTAGAGGTATGAGTGGGCACAGGGGTGAGGGTGAAGGTGGTCGTGGGGGTGTAGGTGGGCATGGCAAGCGGCGGGCCAAACCATCCCAGGGTAGTGCTGTATGCTCCAACGCCGAAGGCCATAGCCAGGCCCACCAGGGTGACCATAGCACCCAGGGTATAACCCAGCACCGTTATGGGCCTGAAGCCAAGGATGGCCAGGGTGACGGCCCCTAGCAACGCTCCCCAGGCAAGGTGGATGGCGAATACCACCAGGCCATCGGGGAATAAATGAGCAATACCACTTCCCAGGCCAAAGCCGGCCGCCGCTAACGGCAGGTATAGCGTGTAAGCCAGCGCCACGCTGGGTGCCGAAGGGCTGCGCTCGTGGTGGACCATAGTGGCAGCGGTGAAGATTGCCCCAATTGTGAGCACGATGAAGTTGACCGCCGAGAGCTCGGTGTTGGCGTAAGCCTGGTTAAGCGATGCGGGAGGGTAGAGGCGCCCAAGAGAACCTGCCCCCATCCCGATGGCAAACACCATGAGGCTGCCAATGGCGAAGGCCACCAGACTGCGGAAAAAGTATTTATAGGAACCGGCTGCCGTACCCAGTGAAAGCCCAATCACCGGAGCCATCAGAGGCGCGAAAATGGCAGCCAGCAGCAACACGATGGGCGAATCCATCCACAGACCGATGGCGAAGAGGATGCCGGATAGGATGGAGAAGAGAAAGAAATCAAAGTTGGGAGAGGTGCGCCGGCGGAGCTGATCTAACACTACAGCACGCTCATCGGCTTCCAGAGGTGCCAGCAAGCGGCGTGCCCGCCTTCGACGCGCGGGAGGCATCAAATCAGGGTCATCGGGGATATATTCACTCTTGGGTAAGCTCATTTGCGTAAGGTAGTGATGATTCTCAGCGGTTTTTCAAGGATTTCCAAGGCATCAAAGATACTGCCAACCAGCATGTCAGCTGCCTGCAGGGTTTCAACGGCAGCACCTTCGGGTGAGAGCACGCAAATCCCCAGGGCTGCAGCGCGCAGCATACCGGCATCATTGGCTCCCTGACCGATGGCCACACACAAGCCTGCACCCAGGTTTTCTACATACATGGTTTTTTGCCTGGACTCGTTCCCGGGGTGAATGCGCACAGACTTTATACCAAGCTGCTGGTCGATGATATCCTGCTTCCCGTGCGTGTCTGCGGTCAGCAAGTGCAGGCTGAGGCAATCACGCAGGGCAGACAACTTTTGGCTCACACCTTCGGTAAGCTGACCATCCACTGCCAGGGTACCATTGACATCACATACCAGATGCTGCAGTCGGAGCGAACCGCGGCCAGGGATGTTCAGCTCGATCATGAACTTATTATACACCAAGGGATTTTTAACCGCTTGTAATTACGATTTTTGAATTTTTTCAACCGTGTAGTAAAATAATGCGCAACCACACTGTGGGAGTGCATTCGTTTGCCTGTAAAAATCCGTCACATCACCATTGCAATTCTTTTAGCCTGCCTGGGCTTCCTGCCAGCAGCCTGTGGTAGTGTGATTCGAACTGCCACCCCGACCCTCACCCCCTCCCCCAACCCGACCGCAACGGCCACAACCACCCCGACCACGACCCCAACATCCACACCACCGGCACCTGTGGCGGTGTTATTAGCCGCCCCCGACGCCGACCAGACCCTGGTGAGAAGCCTGCAAAGCGGGTTGAACGACACCGTCACGGCAGCCGGTGTACGCTGGCAAGTGAGGCGCAAGCTGACAGTGAATGACCTGCTGCCCGAGGTGAAATTAGTGGTGGCCGTTCCACCAGATCCCGGGCTAGCTGAGCTGACGGCGGCCGCTGGGAGCACACAATTTCTGGCAATCGATATCCCCGGTTTGCAGGCTGCCCCTAATTTAACCACCATCGGCGGTGAAGGAGACCGGCCAGACCAGCAGGGATTCATCGCCGGGGTGATTGCCGCCATGCTTTCTGATGATTGGCGGGTGGGGGTGATCAGCCAGTCGGATACAGCTGAAGGGCAAGCGGCGGGCACAGGCTTCCTGAACGGCGTCACCTATTTCTGCGGTTTGTGCCGCCCGGCGCACCCACCCTTTTATGAGTATCCGCTGTACATCGCGCTGCCCTCCACGGCCAGCGATGCTGAATGGCAAGCAGCAGCCAATTACATGGTTGACCACGATGCCCTGACGGTTTACATCCATGCCGGTGCCGGCGATGAAACTATATTTTCCATCCTGGCGCAAGGGGGCGTGGATATCATCAGCAGTGGTGAGCCACCACAAGCGGCCAGTGAAAATTGGGTGGTATCGCTTAGCAGTGACCCCTTCCCGCTGATCCAGGATGAAGTGAAAAGATTATTGAGCGGGGATATTGGAGGTGGCCAATCACTGGCCGTGCCTATCCAATTCACGAATATCAACCCAAACCTGCTCACCCCCGGCAAGCAAAACGTGGCCAAGCAGGTGTTATCTGACTTGCAGGAAGGCTTTATCGGTACCGGCGTGGATTTATCCACGGGAGAAAACCAGCCCTAAGAGGGCAAACTTTATGGGGTGTAGCTCCATCGAGAAAAGCCAGGGACAAAACGGATCAAGTGGCTGACGAATGTGCTATGATTGTTACGAGACGAGTGCTGCGTTTAATAGATCAAAAACCTGGTAAAGGCTGTAATGCCAAAGAAAAATGTATCCATCATAACTCCGCTCCTGCTCATTGGATTGATGCTGGCTGCTTGCACAAAGGCAACCCCTGATAAAACCGATTGCACAAGGGAGGAGATTTTTTGCGTCGGACTGGTTACCGACCTGGAGGGTATCACCGACCAATCGGTGAATCAGATGGCGTGGCAAGGCGTGCTGCAGGCGCAGGCAGATAAGGTGGCAGACCAGGTAAAGTATATAGAGACGGTCGACGCGAAAGATTATGCAAACAACATATCCATTTTGGCTGAGGCCGGTTACGATGTCATCGTCACCGCCGGAAATAATTACGCCGAGGCGACGATTAGTGCGGCCAGAAGTCATCCAGACCGCCTTTTTATCGGTGTGGAACAACAGCAAAGTCAGTTCCTTCCCAACCTGGTGGGGCTTGTGTTTCATGATGACCAGCTGGGCTTCCTGGCAGGCGCATTGGCGGCCCAGGTGACCAAAACCAACCTCATCGCGGTGGTGCTGGATGCAGAAATGGCACCAGCAGCGGTAGCCCTCAAGGAAGGCTTTGAGGCGGGAGCCAAATACATCAATACGGAAATTGGCATCATCTCCGCGTATTACCCAGGAGAGGGTGAAACAACATCCATGGAAGCCAGATGGGGGGCATCCGCCACCGCAGAGGCAGTCCAGAATGGTGCGGACGTGGTCTTTGCGGCGGGAAGCAAGGTGGGTAAGGGAGTGTTGCTAGAAGCGGCCAAGCACCCGGGAATCTATTGCATAGGAGCTAACGATGACCTGTGGAATATCTACCGTGAAGCAGCCCCCTGCCTGATCTCGAGCGCCGTTAAGCAAATCAATGCTGGGGTGTACCAGCTGGTGAAGATGGCGAGGGAGGGCGCATTTCCGAGTGGCAATTATTTCGGAACACCGGGAATGGGCCCTTATCACGATTTTGAGAGCCTCGTACCACCACCGGTGAAAGAGCGAATGTCCGCCATCATCACCGGGCTCGAGGAGGGAACCCTCAGTACAAACGTGGCAAACCCCTGAAGCGCTCTGAAACTGGGGTGGCATGCCTATACAGCAGGTTAGTTAAATGTCAAAACCCGTTGACTTAACTGCAACGGGCTTTGTTTTACGAGGATTTTCTTAATAGAAGCTCACTGTTTCACGTAAGGGGTGCCATCGGCAGCCGGCATGCGTGAACGCCCGATAAAGCCCGACAGAACAATCATAGTAGCGATGTAAGGCGCCATTCCCAGCAGGTCCACCGGGATACCAATCTGTAACAAAGACAGTTTTTCCTGCCATGAGTCGAAGAAACCGAAAATGAGTGATCCCAGGAAAGCACCGCCTGAATTCCAGTTTCCGAAAATCATGGCAGCCAGCCCAAGAAAGCCTTTACCAGCGGTCATGCCTTCATTGAAACGCCCTGCTGAACCGATGCTCATGTAAGCCCCAGCCAAACCAGCGATAGCACCGCTAATCAGCACGCTGATATAACGTACGGTAAAGACGTTTATGCCCAGTGTATCAGCAGCCTTGGGATGCTCACCCACAGAACGCACTCGCAAGCCCCATTTGGTTTTGTACATCAATACCTGGGTGAATATCACCAGCAAGATCATGGCGTAAATGATTGGGCTCTGGTTGAATAACAGGGGTCCCAGAACCGGGATGCGCCAAAGAACAGGGATTGCCAAGGCGGGGATAGCCGGGCCGGGTGAATTCAATGCCGGATTGGTATTCAAGAAGGCGCGTTGCAGATAGCTGGTGAGACCCAAAGCCAGGATAATGATGCCAGTGCCGCTGATGATCTGGTTGACGCGGTAGCGAATGGAAAGCACGGCGTGCAGGAGTCCCATCAGCATCCCGAAGGCTATTCCACCGAGAATACCGATAAACTGGTTGTGGCTCACGCTGGCGAATACAGCTGCAACGAAGGCACCCACCAGCATCATGCCTTCAATTCCAATATTCACCACGCCTGAACGTTCGCTGTACAACCCGCTCAAAGCGGCGAGCCCAATCGGCGTAGCCCGAATGAGACTGCTGACCAGCATTCCAGTCAGATTGAGTGAAGCACCTGCCGTAGCCCAAATCAGGAATCCGATAACAGCGAGGCTCGCTCCCACGATAATGACAAAATTATCGCGTTTAAAACGACGCACAATCTGCGAGAGGCCCAACAATCCTGCAATGCCACAGAAAATATATAGCGTGATAGCAGTGGGTAGCACAAGATCGGGTGCGGCAATTGTCACCCCG
>Ga0172363_10000791_pt1 | contig 24710 bp, 20 predicted proteins | sample LakKivs2_kivu2a2_FD_114541 | JGI IMG/M metagenome (GOLD analysis project Ga0172363, IMG submission 114541) | Sediment microbial communities from Lake Kivu, Rwanda - Sediment s2_kivu2a2 | ecosystem: Environmental > Aquatic > Freshwater > Lake > Sediment | place: Rwanda: Western Province, Lake... | reverse complement strand
CGCCCGGCTGGCGAGGCGCGAGGAGGAGGAATACTCGACGTATTGCGACGACGAGCAACGACGCCAGCCGGGATGGATCGGCCGTCCAAATTCGCACAGATATCTTCGAGCGGGTCCTTACCTCTCCAGCGCTGCGCTCACGGCGGTTTTCTGGAACGTGCGTTTACCTTGCACCAGAATCTCACCATCTCCGACGCGCTCTACGTCGTTTTGGCCGAAGCCCTGCGCGTCCCCTTGATCACGCGCGACAGCGCGCTGGCCCAGGTCCCCGGACATCGCGCGAAGGTCATTGTCCTTTGAACTCCGCCGGTGCCCCACTCACCGTTGCCATTCCGCCTTCCCGAATGGCCATGTCAGCCGCGCCCAGGTTTTCCGGTGCGGGAGCGACGGGTTCTGGTCAGGGTCGCCAGCGTCTGCAGGCGGTCGGGGCCGTCGAGCGCCTCGGCGAACATCGCGAGGGTCCGGCGCACGCGCGCGAGGTCGATGCGGCCGCGATGGAAGAGGAGGAGCCTCTCGGCATCGTCGAGGTCCCGGCTCCGGTGGGCGATGAGCTTGTAGATGAGGAGATCCTCGGGTTGCGCAAAGGGGAGCTTGACCCCCGCGTAGTCGACGATCTCGGCGTTGGCGATAGCCTCGGCCTCGAACGGCAGCCATGCCAGGCTCAAGTCGAGATCCACACCCGTGGCCTGGTGTTGCAAGAGCAGGATCTGATTTCTGCGAGCGAATTCGAGCGGCGCGGGGATTCGCGCGAGAAAACCGTGCCGGGCGAAACCGGCGAGCAATCCGCGAATGTCCAACGAGCCGGCCAAGATGGTCGCATCGATGTCGGCGGTGTGCCTGGCCACGCCGCGGGCGATGATGGCCAAACCGCCGATCACCGCCGCTGGCGACTCGCAGTCACGAAACGCGTCGCGCAGAGCCGCCAACGCTTTCAGGAGCGGGGATTTGCGGGTTCGCGCCATTTTCGATGGCTCGGCTTGCGGAGTTTCCGCCAGGTGGCGCGCACGCGTGCGACCTCACGCTCTCGCAGAGGGTCTGGTGGAACCCCCGCGGTCCGCGCTGCTTCGAACATGGACAACGCCAGGGCAATCGCGCGCTCGGGATGCGGCCCTTCGGCTCTCGCGACTTCGCGCTCGGTCGCGGAGGCCGCGCGTTGGCCGGATACCCAGCGGCGGATCTCCGCGCGCGTGCTTGGTGTGCCGTCTTGGCGTCGCCGCATCGCCTGCGAGGCTCCTCGATAGTGGCTGCCATGTCAATCGCCAGGTGGGTGCGCCAGGTGGGTGCCAGAGACTCACGGACGCTGCAAAACCGGCAGGCGGTGCCCTCGGCAGGTGACGCCCTCCGCCTTTTCCCGGGTCAGGACCCGCGAGAAACGTCGCAGCCGCCCACGATGGCGCTGCAGTTGCTGTTCTAGCTGACCATGTGCCAACCGTTGATGTCGACGCTGCAGATTCTTTCCACGTTCTCAGGTTGTGAACCGAGTCTTCTCATTCGATGCGCCCTCCGCCATCTCCGTGCTCTCTGTGGTGAACATCCCGAAAAGACTCGGGTTCAAAACCGTTCGGCGCTCTACGCGTCCACCACGGGTGATTGCCGGCTCGGGAAAGGGGCCACACAAGCGAAGGAAGCGGCGAGAGCTTGGCTTTCGTGCGTGCCGAGCCGGGCGAGCAGCTCGCCGGGGGCTGCGGGCATGGGCACGCGCAGCTTGGACTTGAAGTGCGCCACGCGGGCGGCGCTCTCCTCGATGCGGGCGCGCACCTCGGGCCGGCTCTCGCCGGCCTTGACCAGCGCCGCAAAGGCGCGCTCCTGGCGCTCCAGGGGCTCGCGCACGAGGAAGTGGTCGACCCCGGCGAGGAGGCTTTCCACCACGAGCTCTTCGACGGGGGCGTGGTCGGCCACGGCGCGCATGCCCAGGTCGTCGCTCACCAGAAGACCGGAAAACCCAAGCTCGCCGCGCAAGATGTCGTGGGCGATCCGCCGCGACAGCGTGGCAGGCAATCTCCTGTCCCAGGCCGGATAGAGGACGTGCGCGGTCATCAAGGCTTCCATACCGGCGCGCGCGGCCTTGGCAAAAGGCACAAGCTCGACCCCGCGCAGGCGCGCGTCGTCGTGGTCCACCCGGGGCAGCTCGACGTGCGAGTCGGCGCGGGTATCGCCGTGGCCAGGGAAGTGCTTCCCGCATCCCAAAACCCCTGCGTCGCCCAACCCGCGCCAGAAGGCCAGCGCGTGCTCCACAACGACTTCCGGCCGATTGCCGAAAGCACGGTCGCCGATGACGGGATTCCGTGGGTTGGTGTTGACATCGAGCACGGGCGCGAAGTTCCAGCCGATGCCGAGCGCCGCCAACTCGCGGCCCAGGGCGCTGCCCACCGCGCGCGTGCGCTCCACGTCGCCTGCCGCCGCGACCGAGGACATGTCCGGCCACACCGTGAGCGGGGCGCGCAAGCGCTGCACCCGACCGCCTTCCTGGTCTACCGATACCACGACCTCGGCCTGCGACGGACTCGCCTCACGCAGGGCGCGCACCAGCCCCGCCACCTGGGCGGGACCCGCGATGTTGGGCCGGAAGAGCATGACACCGCCGACCTCGGAGCGGGCGATGCGCAGAAGCAGCTCCGCGGGCGGGGTCAGTCCATCGAAGCCCACGGACAGCAGTTGCCCGCAGGCGCGCGTACGTTGTGTGGATGGCACCCCTTCACTTTACTCGATGAAATGCGATCCTGAAATGCAGGCAATTCGCAACTCTTCAAAAGACTAGCGTTGACGGGCATCTACCGAAGCATCGAAGGAGTATCTTTCCCCGCTTCGCTGACCGGGTGTCGAAAACGCGACGCGAGCCAGCCCTTGTGTCGCACGCAGCCAGAAGACCACCGCGAAGGAACCTCCGGCCTGCGTCGCTGCCTCGTTCCGATGTCCCGGCCAAGCCGAGATGTCCGGGGGGCGCCGAGTCGAACACGTTGAAAGGGTTGACCTTCCAGGATTCCTTCGTGGGCCGAGGCCCCGAGCACCCGCGGATCGAAATGGTTCCCGTCGCGGCGGGCTCTTGCTATAAGAGCCGAGCTTGAGCACACGACGAACGACCGAGGTGAAGACGATGTCCGATAGGGCAGCCAGACTGCTTTCGGGGCTGGCGACCGGCCTGCCTTTGACCCTCGCCCTGACCTTTGCTCCACCCGTGCTGGCGCAGATGGGCGGCATGGGACCGGGCATGGGCGGGATGGGACCGCCCGGTCCGGGTCCGCGCGGCGGTCAGGCAAAGGAAGAAGGGCCGGCGGAAAACGCGCCCGACGCCGAAGAGAAAGCGCCGGCGAGCAAGGAAAGCGACGGCGGCTACCTCGATCAGGCGCGGCGCAGGACCAAGATCGTCGAATTCGACGGCTACTTTCGCGTACGCACCGACTACCTGTACAAGATGAACCTGGATCAGGGGTACAACTCGGGCGGTCCGGGGCCCTACGCCTTGCCTCCCTTCCCGGTTTCCGCCGAATGCCTGCCCAACGGTCGCCTCGGGCAGAACGGGCCGGCGCAGTCATCGAGCCTCGTCTACGGCTGCGGCAACAAGAGTCTGGGCAATGCCAACACGCGCCTCCGCGTCGAGCCCACCATCAATATCTCGGACCAGGTCCGCGTACGCAGCCAGATCGACGTCTTCGACAACCTGGTTCTCGGTTCGACGCCCGATTCGCTGGTGAGCATCCCCGCGGCACCCAGCCAGACCACCGGTGTCGGGCAGACCAGCTCCGCCGCGTCGACCGACGTGCTTTCCAACACCCAGAGCAGCTACGCCGGCAGCGTCCTTGCCAAGCGCGCCTGGGGCGAGGTCGACAGCGAGCTGGGCTCGCTGCGTTTCGGCCGCATGCCCTGGCACTTCGGCCGCGGCATGTACTTCCACCGCGGCGACTGCCCCGACTGCGAGGGTGGGACGACCGTGGATCGTCTGATGGCCCTCACCACCGTGTACGGCCATCAGCTTGCCCTGGCCTGGGACTTCGGCGCACAGGGGTACCACCTCGGCTACACCGATCTCGGCCAGAAGAACATCGGTGGCTTTCCTTTGGACCTGAGCCAGAAGGACGATGTCACGCAGTTTGTGGCCGCCTTGACTCGCATCGACGACGACAGGACCTGGCGGGAGCACATCGCCGCGGGCGATGTGACCGTGAACTACGGCGTGCAGCTCGTCTATCGCAGTCAGGACTATGCGACGTTCAACATCACCCCGGTTCAGCCGGCAACCTACTCGGGCACGCAAGGCACGCCCAATGTCGCGGACTTGGGCAGCTCGCTCACCACCAACGTCAACGCGCTCCTGTTCATCCCCAGCCTCTGGTTCAAGCTGGGCTGGAAGGCCCTGACGGTCGAGTTCGAGGGAACCCTTCTGGCCGGCAAGTTGGACAACGCGGGGCCGCTCCGCCTGAACAACACCAACCTGAGCGACCAGAGCCTCAGCATCTTGCAGGCCGGCTGGGTGCTGGCCGGCAACCTCAAGCTCTACAGCGATTCCCTCTTCATCGGCTTCGAGTCCGGCGGAGCCACCGGCGACCAAGCCGAGCTGGCGTACAACCCCGCGGTCTCGAACAGCAGCAACGGGCTCTACTATCCCTACCTCAACTACCGGTGGAAGTTCGTGCCCCAGCCTCCGGGCGACCGCCGCCTGAGCGACTTCCACTTCTCGCCCGACTACCACGTGGACGAGATCCTCTTCCGCCGCATCTTGGGCACGGTGTCGAACGCCATCTACTTCAAGCCCAGCGTCGCCTATTGGCTGGACCTCGATTCGAGCAGGGTGCGCGAGGTCGGGCTCTCCGGCTCGGTCATCTACAGCATCGTGCCGGTGCCGGTTTCCACGCCCGGAAACTCGATGAACTACGGCGTGGAGATGGATCTCGGGGTGCAATACCGCAACCGACGCGAGAACTTCTACGCCGGGTTCACCTGGGGCGTGTTCTGGCCCATGGCCGCCTTGAGCCGCCCCCAGGTCGACCCCGCCAACCCGCTCTGGACCAGCCCCGAGGATGCCAACGCGGCGCAGGTGGTGCGCACCTTCGTGGGCATCAGGTTCTAGAGCGCCGAACGGGTTGACTCCCGTCGTGAAATCAAGGATTTGCGTCGCGTCCCCGCGTTGCTCGTCGTCGGAATACGTCGAGTATTCCTCCTCCTCGCGCCTCGGGTCGATCGCAACTGCGCGATGTCACTCGGTCCCCCAAACCGGTCGGCGCTCTTGCGGCTACTTCTTCTTGCCCACCGCCGCCTCGAGCGACTTGATGCGTTCTTCGGCCTCTTTCCGCGCTGCCGGATCGCGCTTGTCATGGGTGGCCAGGTACTTCTTGAACGCGGCCAGCGCCTCGTCGTAGCGACGGTCCTGCGAATAGAGTAGCCCCAAGTCGTAGTACGCGCCCGAGAGCAGCGGATCGAGCTGCACCGCGGTCTCGTATTCCGGGATGGCGTCGTCGAGGCGCTTCTGTTGCCGGTACGCCACCGCCAGGTTGAAGTGGAACTGCCCGTTCTTGGGGTCGATCGCGACAGCCTTCTTGAGCGCAGCGATGGCCTCTTTCTGCTCCGCGGTCCTGGACAGCGCGACACCCAGGTTGGTCCACGCGAGGGCTTCGTCAGGCTTGATCTCGGTGGCCCGGCGCAAGTGGATGATGGCCTTGGGGTAGTCGCCCTTCTGGCGGTAGGCCATGCCCAGGGTCGCCCGCGCCTCGTAGTTGTTGTCGTCGAGGGAAATCGCACCCACCAGTTCCTTGATGCCCTCTTCGACGCGCTTCAACCGAATGAGAAGCGTGCCCAGGTTGGCGCGCACATCGGCGTTGGCGGGCTGCAGGGCCGCTGCCTTCTGGTAGGCCGCAAGCGCGTTCTGGTAGTCGCCTTCGCCGCGATAGAGATTCCCCAAGGAAAACCACGCCGCAGCGTAGTCCTTGCGCGCCGCCACCGCCTGCTTCATCTCCTCGATGGCCTCCTCGCTTCTGCCCTGGCGCTTGTAGATGAGCCCCTGGTTGTAGTGGACCGCCGCCTCGTCCGCCGCCGCGGGCTGCGACAGGACCAGCAAGACGGCGCACCCCCCGAAAAACAGCCGTGCACGTCTCATGATGAGCAAGGGTGAACCCTGCCCGGCCGCGAGTCAACCCGTCCCGCTTCTCCGTATTCCCGCGACAGCCGCAGAAGGTCGTGGTCGCAACCGTGGTCGTGGCCGTGGTCGGAGTGATTTCCGTCGGCTACTACGACGAAGACGTCTACGGGGACGACCACGTCAACGACCACGACCACCGCCCGCCGGTCACATTGGCTGCGAGCGTCCGCGGTGGAATAGCGTCTCCTTCTGCAGCCTTCCGCGAGGTCGCTGCTGATGGCTCCTGGGATCGGCCCCGGACAGGCCCTACCATTCGAGGTGCACGCCGGCAGAGGGCAGGACCAGGCGATATGCCCGCTCGGTGATGCCGCCGCTCTGCTCGCGCTTGATGTCGTAGACTTGGCGGCTGAGGGTGGAGTTGACCAGCTCCAAGTAGACATCGAAGATGAAGCTGTCGAAGAAGAAGCGTTTGTCGGCGCGCAGGTCGAGTTGGGCGAAGGCCGGCAGGTTGACGTAGCTCTCGACGGAGAAGCTGCGCTGGCTGTACAGGGGATAGGGCCGGCCGCTGTTGTAGTGGAAGCGGATCGAGGTTGTGTAGTGGCGCGGCCAGCGGTAGCCCACGACCAGATTGATGATGTGCCGCTGGTCCCAATCCGAGGGAACGACAATGCCGTCGACCACGCGCAAGGAGCGCGAGATGGTGTAGGCGAGCCAGCCGTAGAGCCGGTGCTTCATCGGCCGGCGCAGCATGACCTCGAGGCCGTAGCTTTCGCCCTCGCGAGCTTCGAGCAGGTCCTGCGCCTCGGGATCGGGAATAAGGGAGTTGCGCATGTCGGTGAGGTGGAGGCGCTGGTAGAAGATGGAGGTATCGAGGTCAAGGTCGAGCCCGAACCGATCCTCGAGGGCGGACTCGAGGCCGAGCGAGGCCTGGCGCGAGCGCTGCAGGCCGAAGCTCTTGAGCCCGAAGGCGTCGAAGCCGGGCACGCCCACGGGCAGGTTGGGCATCTGCGAGAACTGCCCCAGCGTGGCCTTGAGGAAGTCGCGCGCCCCCACCTGAAGACGAACCAGGAGGCGGGGGCCGGGCGCGAAGCTGGAGGTGTCCTGCTCGAAAAAGGCGTCGTAGCGCAATCCGGGTGACAAGGTCAGCCGCTCGCCCACGCTTACCGCGAAGCCCACGTACGCGCCGGCCGAGACGGCGTTGCGGGTGCGAAACAGGTCGGTCTTGTAGTTGTCGGCCAGGAAGCCACCGGCCAAGGTCGCTACCGAGGTCGGCCAGATGCGTTGGATCTCGGCATCGCCACCCACCTCGAGGTCGAGCCAACGCCGAAGCCCCCAGCGCTCGGCGAGGCGCGGGGCCAAGGTGAGCATGCGGCTGCCTACGGGCAGGGAGAGGAACGAGGTAATACTGACCGTCGCATCGTCCACCCCCCCCACCACCGCCGCGGTGAGGCGGCCGCCGAGGGCGGAGCCGTCCCAGCGCAGTTGCGCGCGATGGAACATCAACTTGGCCTGCCCCGGCGCAGGTGCGAGCGCAAGGATATCGGGCCGGCCCTCCAAGCCCCAATCGGTCTTGTCGGGGTTCTTCTGCCCCATGTTGTCGCCCGAACCGAAGGCGAACAAGCTCAGGCGGCCAGGCCCCAAGCTGTGCTCGACCCGAACTTGGTAGTCCCAGTAGTCGACCGCATAGGCGCTGGAGAAGAGCGACAGGAGGTACCCGGTATAGGAGTAGCGGCCACTGATGGCGATGGTACCCTTGCCGTTGTCGAAGGGAGTAGCCGCGATGCCGCCCGCGTCGAAGAGGCGAACGTCGGCGGAAAGGTGCATACGATCGGTGGGCGGATTCGCGGTTTCGGCCGTCACGATGCCGGAGACGTAGCGCCCGAAGTTGATGGGATAGCCGCCGGGATAGAACTGCATATTCTGGATGAAGTAGGGATGGATGACCGAGGGGCCGAGGGCGAAGTGAAAGAGCGCAGGCGCGCGCACCCCGTCGATGAAGAAACCCGTGTTGCCGGGATTGGCACCGCGAATAGCGTAGAGGGGCAAAGGCCAGGTGGTCTGGGCCACGCCGGGCAGGGATTCCACCACGCGAAACGGATCGCCGAACGAGCCCGCGGTGCGCACCAGCTCTTCCTTCTTGATCGGTACCGACGGCTCCTCCTCGGGTCGGGCGATGACGATGGTCTCATAGCGCTCGCCCACGCTGCGCGGTTCGAGCCGAACCACCAAGTCCCGGGTGTCGCCCGCCACGTTGAGGTCGCGTGCTACGGGGGCATAGCCGGGGCACTGGACGCGAAGCTGATGCGCACCCGGCGCGACCTCGACCCCAAAGCGGCCCTCGCCGTCGGTTTCCGCGCTCGCCTTCTCGCCCATCCCGGCGCGCACCAGGGCGCCGGCGAGCGGCTTGCGCGTGCCGCGCGCGAGCACCCTGCCGCTCACCTTGAAGACAGCGACCCGAGAAGCTTCCTCGGCTCGCGCGCCGTCGTCCGCCCCCACCGGCACATCCGCGGCCCGGCTCTCGACCGCGTTCGCCGCATCGCCTGTCCCACCATCGAGGCCCTGGGCCTCGGGCAAAACCCCGCCGTCGATGGGCAGGGCGAACAGAAGAGCGAGCGGCGCCAGCGGGCCCACGCGACTCAGCGGCCCCCGTCCGGTGTTGGGGGCGGGGCCAAGGTGGTCAGCCAGAGCCCGGAACGATCAGAATCGGCGCGACCGCGCACGATATAGGCGACCCAGGTGGAAGCAAGATCGGCCCCCGGCGGGGCGTACTCGGTCTCGTCGGCAACCGCTTGGGCATAGACCGTATCCACGCCCGTATCGAGGCGCCGGTACACCAGATCCCCGACTTGGTCCTGCTGTGAGAGGTTGATGATGCCAAAAAGGACCCGGGCCGAGATCGATACGTAGGCGATGGATCGTGCGACGACCCGCAGGCCGGTCGGCAAACCACCGCCGGGATAGTCGGCGAAGTAGAGATCCGAGCTGGCACGGCCGAGGTGGGCCCAGAAAACCAGGATGGGGCCGTTGTCGCCACCCGTGAAGCGGTAGCTCGGACCATTCTGCGTGCTCACCAGCAGTCCCGGCGGCGAGACCGCCACGGCTTCCTGCTCAGGCTTGTCGGGATCCAGAAACATCAGAGCGCCCTGCGGGCTCGGGTCGTAGAGGGTGCCTGCCGCGGGCGCAACGTAGATGAGATAGGCGCCATCGGGAGTGAACCCGGGGGTGAAGAGCGGGCCATGGATGGTTCGGCGCCCCACAAGGTCGTCCTTGCCGGTGAACACGCCCTGCCCGGCGCTGTCGACAAGCAACCGCTCGTCGCTGTTCGGACGTTCGATGCTGTTGGCAACGTTGACCAGCGGAGACGGTACGATGCGGGCGGTGTCCTGCCCCGTGGTCAGATCCAGGGCGTGGATCTCGGCAGGTGCGCCGCCGGCGGAATTCTGTGAGTAGTAGAACGTAGCGCCATCGAACCCTCCCCAGGCCGACGGATTGGGTCGGGCAGGCGCGATTTCTGCTTGGGTGAGAAGGTCGCGAACCACGGTCATGAACTTGTCCGGGTCGGCCACCGCGAGGGCCACGTACCGCTCGTCGCCGCTGACCGAGAACCGCGAGACGTTGGCGCGCAGCGATTCCAGGGTGTTCTGCGGCCGATTGAAACGGGTCAGCACGTGCGCATCGCCGAGGATGAAGTAGGAATTGCCGCTGCCCATGGTCTGGGTCTGGAAGGACCCGGAGTCGCTGCCGATGGGTAACTGGTTTTCGCCGTTCCACAGAAACAAGGTGGGGTAGTTCTGTCCCGCCGGCGCAGGCCGTTCGAAGAAAAGCTGCGGACAGCCATCCGACAAGGCGGGAAAGCCGGGACAGCTTTGCCCGGGTTGCGGGTCGGGATAGATGGCGGCGAGAGGCACCGAGAAGGAGGAGAAGGTCGACACCCCCTCGATGCGCAGGGTCTCCTCCAAGGTGGGGCCCAGGCGAACCAGAGAGCCGACAGGAACGCCAGAAGCGCCCCTCATGAACAGGCGCTCGTTGGCCATGAAGTAGCGCCCGCCCCCGCGGTCGAGCCCCTGCTCGCCCCAGCGATCCGAGCGATTCGCGAGCACCTTCCGCTGCCGGCTGCCGTCGAACGAGGTGACCCAGACGTCATAGACACCGCCCGAGGTTGTGGTCGCGGATGCCAGGCGGTTCTGGAAGCGAACCATCGTCTCGCCACCCACGTTGATGAAGGCGGGTGACTCAACGTTCTGGCCGTGGAACAGGTGTCGGCCGGAGGGAGACGGACCCTCCGTGAGACATCCCCCGAGGGAGAGAAACCCGAACCATGCGGCCAGCCAACGAAGCATCGGTACCGGAGGGCAACTCTAGCGCAAGATGCGAGATTGTACGACCCCTGGCGGGCCGGTGCGTGACCAGAGTCACCGCGAGGGCTTGATCCTGGCCGTGAGCCAGTAGACGGCCTCGTCGACGTCTGCCGTCACCAGGGTAGGCAGCCCCCGATGAGTCACCGCGGGCTCGAAGAATTTTTCAGCCGGGATATCCTGCGGACGAAGGACCAAGGCCAGGCACTCGAGGGCCCCTGCGAATGCCCCAGCCACGAGCTTGGCGAGCGTGTGCATGTCGGAAACACTGAGCACGACCGAGCTCTGGCGGCCGTCCACGAGGAGCTGCTTGGCACCGCGACGGAGGACTTCGCCGCGCACGCGCTCGAACTGGCGCACCATGGACTTCTCGTTGATCGGTTCGCTGATGCGGACTTCGAGGTAAGGCACTCGCGCCTCGACCACGCGGACCGAGAGCGTGGCGGGCTTGGCGATCCCACGCTTGCGGGTCGCGCCGGGCTTCGCCGAGGGTTTGCGGGCGCGCTTCATGGCTCGACGGGCGTGCACTGGGCGCGCTGGCGAAGCAGGTGATCGGCGAGAACCAGGGCCATCATGGCCTCCACGACGGGCACTGCGCGCGGCAAGACGCAGGGGTCGTGACGGCCGCGAGCCTGCAAGGTCACAGCCTTGCCCTCGACGTCCACGGTTTCTTGCGGCATCAGGATGGTGGCCGTGGGCTTGAACGCGGCGCGCACCACGATGTCCTCGCCGTTCGAGATCCCGCCCTGGATGCCCCCCGAGCGGTTGGTGCGCGTGCGCACGCGGCCCCCGTCGGCGTAGAAGACGTCGTTGTGCTGCGAGCCGCGCAGCCGCGTGCCGGCGAAGCCGCTGCCTGACTCGAAGCCCTTGCACGCCGGCAGCGAGAGCAGCGCTTTGCCCAAGTCCGCCTCCAGGCGGTCGAACACGGGCTCGCCCAAACCCGCGGGCACCTTGCGCGCGACCGCTTCGACCACGCCACCCACCGAGTCGCCTGCCTTGCGGGTAGCGTCGATGAGGTCGATCATGGCCTGGGCAGCATTCTCGTCCGGGCAACGCACGATGCTGGCCTCGACCTGGGCGCGGGTCACGACAGCCGGGTCGACCTCGGCCTCGAGGTCGAAGACGCGCTTCACGTAGGCGACGATCTCGATACCCGCGGCCGCGGCCAGGAGCTTGCGCGCGATGGCCCCGGCCGCGACCCGGCCGATGGTCTCGCGCGCGCTGGCGCGCCCTCCCCCGGCCGCGGCGCGGATGCCGTACTTGGCCTGATAGGTGAAGTCGGCGTGCGAGGGGCGGAACTTCGTGCGCATCTCTTCGTAGTCGGCCGGACGCGCATCCTGGTTCTTCACCAGCATGGCGATCGGCGTTCCCAGGGTGAGCCCGTCCTCCACTCCGGAGAGGATCTCCACCTGGTCGGCTTCGGCGCGGTGGCTGGTGATCTTGCTCTGCCCGGGACGCCGCCGGTCGAGCTCGGCCTGGATCTCCTCGCGGCTTACCGGCAGACGCGGCGGACAGCCGTCGACCACGACGCCCACGACCGGCCCGTGCGACTCGCCCCAGGTCGCGATGCGGAAGAGATGTCCGAAGGTGCTTGCCACGACAGGAGAAGGCTACCACAGCGCTGGGCCCGCAGTCCCGCGAGTCCAATACAGTTTTTTGTGGCATCCAAACCGTTTTTTCTTCAACGTACGGCCATGAGCACCCAGAACGGTCTTCCGCGCAAATGGACGATCGCGGATTCCGCTGAGACCTACGGCATCAAATACTGGTCGAACGGGTATTTCTCGATCAGCGATCTCGGTCACGTGATCTGCCATCCCCAGAGGCCCGAGGCGGGCAGCGTCGATCTGAAGGAGCTCGTGGACGAGGTGGTGCGGCGCGGGATCGGGTTGCCGCTTCTGATCCGTTTCTCCGACATCTTGAAGAGCCGGGTCGTGGACCTGCACGAGGCCTTCAAGCGCGCCATGACCGAGTACGGCTACAAGGGCGACTATCGCGGCGTCTACCCCATCAAGGTCAATCAGCACCGCTACGTGGTCGAGGAGATCACGCAATTCGGCCGGCCCTACCACTATGGCCTCGAAGCCGGCTCCAAGCCCGAGCTTCTGGCCGTGATGGGCATCCTCGACGACGAGGAAGCCCTCATCGTGTGCAACGGGTACAAGGACGAGGAGTACATCGAGACCGCGCTCATGTGCTCGAAGCTCGGACGCAAGGTGATCATCGTGGTCGAGAAGTTCTCCGAGCTGGAGCTGATCGCCGACACCGCCCGCAAGATCGGGGTACGGCCGCGCATCGGCATCCGCATCAAGCTCGCCTCCAAGGGCTCGGGCCGCTGGGAAGGCTCGGGCGGCGACCGCTCCAAGTTCGGCCTCTCCACCCGCGAGGTCGTCGAAGCCGTGCGCTTCCTGCGCGAGGCCGACATGCTGTCGTGCTTCGAGATGATCCACTTCCACCTGGGCAGCCAGATCTCCGCCATCCGCGCCATCAAGAACGCCCTCCGCGAGGCGGGCCGCTACTTCGTCGAGATCGTGAAGCTGGGCGCGCCGCTCAAGTACTTCGACGCCGGCGGCGGCCTGGGTGTGGACTACGACGGCTCGCAGACCAACTTCGCCTCGTCCATGAACTACACCTTGCAGGAATACGCCAACGACTTGGTCTTCAGCCTGCAGGAGCTGTGTGACGCGGCCTCCGTGTCCCAGCCGACCATCGTCACGGAATCGGGACGCGCCGTGGTGGCCCATCACTCGGTGCTGGCGGTGGATGCCCTGGGCGTCGGCGAATTCGACGTGGGCAAGTCGCCCGAGACCCTGCCCGAGAATGCCTCGCGCGTGGTGCGCAACCTCTTCGATACGTGGCGTGATATCTCATCCAAGAACGTGCGCGAGGCCTACCACGACGCCCTCGAGTACCGCGAAGAGGTGCTGACCCTGTTCGCCCTCGGCAGCCTGTCGCTCACCGAGCGCGTGGTGGCGGAGAACATCTTCTGGGCCATCTGCCAGAAGATCCTCAAGACGGTGCGGGAAATGCGCGAAGTGCCCGAGGAATTCGAGGGCCTCGAACGCACCCTGTCGGACACCTACTTCTGCAACTTCTCGATGTTCCAGTCCCTGCCCGACATCTGGGCCATCGACCAGCTCTTCCCCATAATGCCCATCCACCGTCTGACGGAGGAGCCCACGCGGCGGGCGGTGTTGGCCGACATCACCTGCGACTCCGACGGCAAGATCGACCACTTCATCGACCGACGCGACGTCAAGAACGTGGTCGAGCTCCACCCCCTGGTGCCGGGCGCCGAGTACTACCTCGGGGTCTTTCTGGCCGGCGCGTACCAGGAAATCCTGGGCGATCTGCACAACCTCTTCGGCAACACCAACACCGTTCACGTCTCCCTCGCCCCCGGCGGCGGCTATCAGATCGAGCACGTGGTGACCGGGGACACCGTGACCGACGTGCTCAGGTACGTGAGCTACGCCCGCGAAGATCTGGTAGCCCGGGTGCGCCGCTTCGCCGAGCAGGCGGTACGGACGAGCGGGATGAGCTTGGAGGAAACCCGCTCGCTTCTGCGCATGTACGAAGAGGGCCTCTCCGGCTACACCTACCTCGAACGCTCGTAGCCTCCGGCCGCAATCGGTTCTCAGTAGATCGGAACGGCCGGGTTCGGCAGAAGCTCGAGCGTCGTGGTGATGCGCATGTTGGACTGCGATACGTGCCGCTCCGCCATGAAGAAGTCGAGCGGGTAGTTCTCGCCCACGGTCAGCCCGAGGGTGTCGAGTGAAACGTTGGTCACCTCGCGTGCGTGGATGCCGCCCAGGTTGATGACGAGCTGGTTGTTGATGAAGACGAAGACGTCATCGTCGCCGCTGAAGTTGAAGACCTCGCCGCCCTTGTAGGTGAACAAGGTATGGATCTCGACCGTGAAGGAGTAGTTGTGGGACAGGCCCTGGTTGCCGAACTCGGTGCGATACTGACCCCCATCGTCGATGGGGAAGAAGCCGCCGCCCGGGCTGAGCGGCCGGCCGGCCGTCAGGCTGTCGTAGTAGTAGTTGCCTCGCGCATCCTTCGTCAGGGTGAGGGGGATCTGCTGCGCGATGTTGGTGCCGTCGACGTTGCGGTACCACTGATCGAAGGCTTCCTGGCCATGGGTGGTGAGCGTGGTGGCGCCAGGATTCTTGTACACGGGCTTGTAGTCGTCGCCCAGGGTGGCGTCGACGATCTCCTTGTCGTCCCACGGACCGGTGTAGCCGGTGTTGGGCGTTCCGGTTGCGTCGGTCTGCGGCGGGTTCTCGAAATCGGGATTGGTGGTGGGATCGGCGGCGTCGTAGACTTTGAAGTCCCGGATCACAGTCATGAGCTGGCCGGGAACGCTGGACGTGGGCCCGCGGCGCTCCACGACGCCATCATCGCCCGCACCGTCGACGCCAAGGGGTATGGCGGCGATGGCGTCAAGGTTGACATTGACGACGACGCCGCCAGTACCGACGGAGCCGTCACCCCCGAGCCGCACAGTCGAGTTCCCTTTCGCCCCGCCCGACCCGCTCCCACCCACCACTGAGCTGCCGCCGGTGGTGCATGCAGCCGCGGCAACCGCGAACGCGCAGAGAAGAAACCTGTGTGCCATAGCAACGTTCTCCGTACCAGCTAGATTGGGACCTTTTACACCAAATTCAAGCAGAATGCAGAGGCTCGCGGCGCCCCCCGGCTTCTGCCCGTCGAGCGCGAAGGATGCTTTGCGGCACGAGGGCGTGGCCGGCCTCACAGCCCGTAGCCCTCGCCGGGCTCGAAGCCGCTCGGGGCGGGCCCTGGCGAAGAACTCAATCTCGGCCCAGGTGCAGCCCTCGGGCTGCCCGCAGGGCAGCCGGCGGTGTTTGTCCTTGAACATGGGTTTCGCACTTCGTGCGAAGCCTGGGGGATTCACCTGGCTGCCTTCGGCCACCAGGTCATGGAGCGTCCAAGAGAATCTGGTTGAAGACAGGAAGGTATTCGGGAATCGTACCGCAGGCTGTTGCCAGGACCTGGACGCCAGCAGTAGGTAATTCAGTTCACGTATTTCTTGCCGGCCTTACCCCGCCCGCCCTCCAGGACTTGGAGGGCATCGCGCCGGCGGCGCGAGAGAAATGCAAGGAGTTGCCTGCCGTCGCCTCCGGCCAGGACGTAGCCCACGCTCATGGCAACCAGGGTTCCAGCCAGGGCGGGCCAGGCCTGCTGCCAGACGGCGGAAAACAGGGCCAAGCCGACCAGGATGCCGGAGAGGGTTCTGGCCTGGAGCACAAGCGCGCCGATCACGCGCACTTGCGTGCGACCGTAGAGCACGCCAAGGGCCACGAACATGGCCAGCACCGAATCGCCGCAGCCCGCGTAGATCGCCGGCGAGTCGAGGACGGCAAGGAGCAAGCCCGCGACGATATTGGCCAGAAGCCCTCCCCCGAAGAACATGAGCAAGAAGCGCTGACGGCCCAAGGCCCGCTCGATGGTCGCGCCCACAAACCAGAGCCCGATGAGGTCGAAAATGAAACCCCACAACTCGAGGTGAACGAACAGCGAGCTCAGCGGCTGCCAGAGCTGGCCCGAGACGAATCGCCCGCTCAGCGCCAGGTGCGCGGTCACAAGGGGGCGCAGGCTCGCGGCCATGGCAAAAAGACCGAAGACCACGGCCTCGACCACGACGAGATTGCGAATGGCTGGCGACAGGCGCTCGGTGATGGGGCGCATCCATGCAGGGACAGGATGACGACTCGGGGAGCGATCAGGCATGTCCCCTCTAGGCTAGCAGAATCGGGGCGGCCGCGGGCAGGGGGAACGGGGCCGCCCCCAACCGCCGACGATGGGCGCCGCCCCGGGCTACCTTCCGCACACCTTGGTGCTGTCGGAGCCGCCGCACTCTAAGGCGCAGTCGGCATGCACCATCAGGGCGTTGAGCTGGGTGAGGCCCCCCTTCTTCACCTCGCGTACCAAGGGATCGACGCCGCCGCCCGCGCGGCAAGGGTCGGAAGGGCTGCTCGCGATATCCTTTCCGTCCGCACCCGCCGGAACCAGGGAGATGGCGTAGGTGTCCGGCGGAATATCGAAGCGCGTGGCGCCGCTCCATGAATCGCAAGAGAATTGGCACGATGCTCGGCCAAGGCAGGGATCCGGCCCCCCCGAAAGGGGCACAAGCTGAAACCGGATCTTGGCGATGGGCGGGCAGGTGCAGCCGCAGTCGCTAATCCTGCGCTGCCCGTCATTGGTGGATAGGACCCAACTCGCTTCGACCGCGCCGCCATCGATGGCGACGCAGCCCAATGCAGAAAAAACAAGCGCAACTCCCGTGACTCGATCCATAAGATCGAGGGTAGATTAGCAGGATTCCTGGGAAGGCAATCGTCCGATTCCAGGTCTACCAAGAAGGAGCCTCACGATGATTCACGTCCTCATGCAAGCCGGGGGAGCGGGCGACAGGCTGGACATCATCTCCCTCATCGCCAACGCCGGGCCGGTTCCCAAGGCCGTGCTCGGCGTTCTGGCCCTGATGTCCCTGCTTTCCTGGTACGTCATCGGGGCCAAATGGATGTACCTGGGGCGCGCCTACCGCCGCTCGCTCCGGTTCGTGGAGCAGTTCTGGAACAGCAGCCTGGACGACATGTGGAAGGAAGCCGAGAACGCGGCGCCCTCTCCGGTAAGCGAGGTCTTCCGCGCCGGCTATCTCGAGCTTGTCAAGCTGCGTAAGAGGCACGCGCAGGTCCAGGCGGGCGGCAAGGCCGACGAGGGTGGCCTGGGCGACATCGAGAGCCTGGAGCGCGCCTTGGCCCGCGCCCGCACCATGGCCATCACCGAGATGGAAAACAAGGTCCCCTTCCTGGCCACCACGGCCAGCGCCGCACCCTTCATCGGACTCTTCGGCACGGTGTGGGGCATCATGAACTCCTTCCGCAACATCGGCGCCAAGGGCGCGGCCAACCTGGCCACCGTAGCACCCGGAATCGCCGAGGCCCTGGTCGCCACCGCGATCGGCCTGGTGGCCGCCATCCCCGCGGTCATGGGCTACAACTACCTGTCGCGGCGGATTCGGGTCATCTCGGCCGAGATGGAGACCTTCACCAACGACTTCCTCAACATCATCCGGCGGAGGTTCTTCTAGCCATGTCGATGAGCGCGGGCGGCGGGAGGGAAACCGGCACCCTGTCGGAGATCAACGTCACGCCTCTCGTCGACGTGATGCTGGTGTTGCTCATCGTCTTCATGGTCACGGCGCCCATCATGCAGACCGGCGTCGACGTGGATCTGCCGGATGCCAAGGCCCAGACCGTGCCCGACGAGAGCGGCAAACTCATCGTGACCATGACCAAGGACCGGCGCGTGTTCATCGGCCGCATGGAGATCCCCTTCGCGGACGTGGAAACCAAGCTGCGCGCCAACGCCAAGCTGCAGGCCGACCACGAGGCCTATTTGCACGCCGACACGAACTTGTCCTACGGGGACGTGGTCAAGGTCATGGCCGCCATCAAGCTGGCGGGAGGGGACAAGATGGGGCTCATCACCGACCCTCTGGAATGACAAGTGCCTGACGTGAGCACCGCCGCCCAAAGCCGCATCCGTCCGCTCGGCCGAGGCAGCTCCTTCGGCGGGTTGTTTGCAACCTTGCTCATTCACGTGAGCCTGGGCGCGCTCATCTATTTCGCGCACGTCAAGTCGCCGCCGCCCATCGAGGTTCCGCGCGACCTCATCGTCACCAAGCTGGTGGCTCTGGGCAAGCCGCGCGAGAAGTTCTGGCTGCCCCGCATCGTGCAGCCGCCTCGGCCCAAAGCACCGCCGGATGTCTTGAAGCTGAGCGACGACCCCAACGCCCCCGTCGCGCCCAAGGAAGCGCCCAAGCTCGAAGACGCCGACCTCTCGAAGGAGATGCGCCGCGCGCTCAAGCGAGCGCAAATGCTGGCCCACGCCTTGGAGGAGCCGGCCGAAGGCTCCCTCACCGGATCGCCCCTCGGCACCTCGAGCCAGGGGGTGGCGGGCGACGCCTACGCCACCCTCATCGATGCCGCCATTCGCAGCCACTGGGTGACGCCCGTGGGCCTCATCACGGACAGCGAGCTGGCCGGGCTGGTGGCCAAGGTTCGTATCTCCATCAGCGAGGAAGGGGCTCTCTCGAACCCGACCGTGAAGCAGTCCTCGGGCAACCCGTACTTCGATGATTCCTGCATCCAGGCGGTCAAGGCCACAGGCAAGGTGCCGCCGCCACCCGCCAAGTACAAGCATCTGCTGTTGACGTTTGATGGTAGCAAGTTGGGGCGGTAAATAGGGACATGACCCGATACCGACATGCTCAGGAAGGCTCTGCCATGAAGACGCATCCGCTCACCTTCGGAATCCTGTTCACGGTCATCCTGGGCACGACGCCCGCGCGCGCCCAGGCTCCGGCGGCGGCGGAAGTCGAGGATCTTCCCCAGATCACCATCACCGACCCTAACCGCGATCTATTCCGTCTCGCCCTACCGAACGCGATCGGCGACGGCGACCTGGCCGCGCGCGCCGCGGAGACCGAGCGCCGCAATCTGGAGGTGGTCGGCCTCTTCCGCGTGCTCGATCCGGCCTCGTTTCCCGACTCCTTGGTCAAGGAGGGCCTGGGCTTCTCCTCGGATCTGTGGACGCAAGTCGGCGCCCAAGGCGTGGCCAAGCTGCGTGCCGTCCACGAAGGCGGCAACGTCGTGCTCGAAGGACGCCTGTATCAGGTCGGCCGCGGCGAGAATGCCGTGCTGGCCAAGACCTACCGCGGCTCCGAGCTGCGCCCGCTCGTGCATCAGTGGTCCAACGATGTGATTCAGCACTTCACGGGCATGCGCGGCGTGTTCGGTTCGCGCATCGCCTTTGCCATGACGGGCAAGAGCGGCGAGGTCGCCACCATCGGCATGGACGGGCAAGAGCTGAAAGTGGTGACGAAAATGAAGTCGCAGTGCCTTCTGCCGGCGCTGTCTCCCTCGGGCGGGTGGATCGCGTTCAACTCCTATCTGCGCGGCGGCGCCGACCTGTGGGTGGTCTCGTCGAGCGGCGGGCGAGCACGTCACATCTCGGAGCGGCCGGGGCTCAACACCGGCCCGGCCTGGCTGCCCGGCAGCACCACCCTCATCGCCACCCTGTCCTTCGAGGGCAACGCCGAGCTGTACAAGCTTTCCGCGGCCGACGGCAAGATCCTGGCGCGTCTGACCAACTCGCCCGGCATCGATGTCTCCGCCTCGCCCTCGCCGGGCGGCGATCAGATCGCCTTCGTCTCCGACCGCCAGGGCACACCGCAGATCTACCTGATGTCGAGCGCAGGTGGCAACGCGCGGCGCCTCACCTTCCAGGGCAACTACAACCAGACCCCGCGCTTCTGCCCACGCAAGGAGACGCCCCTCGTCGCCTTCACCGGTCGTGACGAACGCGGTGTCTTCGATGTCTTCTACTACGACCTCCGCTCGGGGAAGATCGAGCGCGTGACGCAAGGACGCGGTTCGAACTTCGATCCCACCTGGTCGCCGGACGGGCGGCTCTTGCTCTACGCTTCGAGCCGCGGCGGTTTGTGGATGATGAACCTGCAGACCCAGCGTGAGTTCCAGATCTACAAGGGCGGCGCCAAGAACCCCTCGTGGGGGCCGCCGCCACCCGATTTCAGGTAGCACGTGCGCCTGGCCACCATCGACATCGGCACCAACACCACCCTCCTGCTCGTGGCCGAGGCGGACGGCTCCGACGTGCGTGTCCTGGCCGAGCGGGCCGAGATCACCCGCCTCGGGCGCGGCATCGGCGCCAATGGCGAGCTGGAGCGGCCCGGCATCGAGCGAACCCTGGCCGTGCTCACCCGCTACGCCGCGGTCGCCGCCGAGCATGGAGCGACCCTCTTTCCCGTCGGCACCGAGGCCTTGCGCCGCGCGCCCAACGCGCGCGAGTTCCTGGTTCGCGCCGCCGCAATCCTCGGCACGCCGGTCGAGGTCATCGACGGTGATCGCGAAGCGGCCCTGTCGTTTCTGGCCGCCGCGCGCTCGTTCCGCGAGGTCGCCACCGGCACCGCCATGGTCGTCGATATCGGCGGGGGCTCGACCGAGATCATCGTGGCGCGAGCAGGGGGAATCGAGTTCCGCCGCAGCCTCCCCATCGGGTCGGTCTGCTTGACCGAGCGCCACATCGCCAGCGATCCTGCGACCGCCGTCGAGGTAGCGGGCGTCGAGGCGGAGATCGCGCACCACCTAGCCCAAGTTCCTTTCCCCTCCCCACCCCTGGCGCTGGTCGGTACGGCAGGCACCGTGACGTCCCTGGCCGCGATGTCGCTTGGCCTTGCGAGCTACGACCCGGTGCTGGTGCACGGCCATCGTCTGCGCCTCGACGCGCTCGCCGCACAGATAGCGCGCCTTCGCGCATCGGCGCAGGCCGAGCGCGAGCAGATGGCCGGCCTCGACCCCAAGCGCGCCGACGTCATCCTCGCCGGTGCCCTTGTCCTGCGCAGCATCGCCGGCGCAGCGCGGGCGCCGGAAGTCCTGGTCAGCGACCGCGGCATCCGCTGGGGGCTTCTGTGCGAGAAGCTGGGCTAGTGCTTGCAGCCGCTGCCATCTCCCGATAGCCTTGGGTCTAGGTCGCCGTGCGTAAGCCACACTCTGCAATGTTCCTGGGCGCGCTCCTGCTGCTGCTGGCCGGCCTGGCCTGCAAGTCGCGCATTCAGACCATCCATGCCCCCTTCTCGGACAACTTCGAGCGCCGCGAGCTCGGAGCGGACTGGCTCGACACCGGCCGCGCCGCGAAGATCGTGGACGGCAAGCTCAATCTGGTCCGCGCCTACAATCATCCGGTCTGGCTCCGGCGCAAGCTTCCACGCCACGTGCAGATCGACTTCGACGCGGTTTCGCGCAGCCCGGCCGGCGACCTCAAGGTCGAGCTCTACGGCGACGGGGAATCCTTCGACATCGACAAGGGGAGTTACGATCCGACGAGCTACATGCTGATCATGGGCGGGTGGAACAACAGCAAGAGCATCATCGGCCGCCTGGGCGAGCACGACGAGGCCGTGAAGGTCTTTCGCGATCGCCGAGGCCCCGAGCCGCTCGTCGAGATCGGCCGAACTTATCATTTTACCATCATCCGCAAGGGCGGCCTGCTCGACTGGAAGATCGACGGCAAATCCTACCTGGTGTGGAACGATCCCCAGCCGCTCACGGGGCCGGGGCACGAGTTCTTCGCCTTGAACAACTGGGAAGCCGACGTCGCTTTCGACAACCTGACGATACGGCCGTTGGAGTAGTCATGAGCACGGGCAAGCAGCAACCCATCGAGGACTTCTCGGCTTCCAGCAGCGGCTTGTTCACACCCGAGCCGCGCACCGGAGCCCACTCCGATTTCGGCCTCGGCGACTTCAGTCTCGACAAGGGCCTCGAGCACCTGCGCGGACGCACGAATCTGCTCATCTACATGCACGACAATCCCGATCCCGACGCCATGGCGGCGGCCATGGGACTCAAGCACCTGGTGGAGAACACCACCGATCTCATCGCCACCCTGGCCTTGGGGGGAATCGTCGGGCGCGCGGAGAACCGGGCCATGGTCGAACGCCTGCACGTACCGCTCGTTCCCGCCGACGTGCTTAACACCGATCACTTCGACACCGTGGCCATCGTCGACAGCCAACCCGGCACGGGCAACAACTCGTTGCCCAGCGGGCGCGAGGTCGACATCGTGATCGACCACCACCCTGCCCGCGAGGAGAGCGCCCGCGCCGCTTGGTGCGACATCCGCCCGCAACTGGGAGCGACGTCTACCATCGTGCTGCAATACCTGCGCGAGAAGAACATCTCGCTGCACACCAACCTGGCCACGGCCCTCTTCTACGCCATCCGCTCGGAGACCCGCGACCTGGGCCGCGAGGCCACCGCGGCCGAGCGCGACGCCTATCTCTTCCTCATCCCGCAGGTGGACCACCACCTCATGTTCCGCATCCAGCAGCCCAAGTTGTCCCGGCAGTACTACGAAGCCCTCGACCGCGCCTTGCGCCTGGCCGAGGTGTGGGGCGACATCATCACGGTCAACCTGGGCCCCATCGCCTACCCCGACCTGGTCGCCGAGATTGCGGATCTGTTGCTCGACTTCGAGGGCGCGCAGTTCGTGCTCTGTTGCGGTCGCTTCGGCAAGCAGATCTTCGTCTCCATGCGCACCGAGCCCAGCCAGCGCCGCGCCGGAGGCCTCATGCGCCAGCTCATCGGCAACGAAGGCGCCTCCGGCGGCCACGGCACTACCGCCGGCGGCCGCCTCTTCGCCCCGGTCACCTCCGACGGGGATCTTCAGAACGTGTTCGACCACCTCGTCTATAGCCTTCTCGAGCTCACCGGCCGCGTGGGCGCGCCGCGAACCGCGCTGATTGGCTAGAGCAACCAACGGGTTGACTTCCCGATTCCGGAAAGAGCGCTGGTTCCGGGTGCGAGCAGTGCCCGCCCGTGACTCAAAGCACAGAACCGTGGATCCTGCTTCGGCTGTTGCTTCTGACGTAGGCAGCGGGTATCTTCTTATCCGCTCCGGATCGCGCCCGGAGCGAGTTGTCAACCCCCAACGGTAGGTAGGTCTCATGCGCCACCGCATCGTGTCGCCCCTGGCAGGTCTTGGCTTTTGTGTGTGTCTCGCAGCGATGGCACTGGTTGCCGGCGGATGCTCCAAGGAGCCTGCGGGAACTCGAACCGGAAGCAACGGGGGCTCCAATGGCCAGGGGGGCGGTGGCGGAAAGGGTGTCGGCTCGGGTGGTCAGGCTGGATCAGGTGGAATCACCAGCAGCGGCGGCAAGACCACGTCGGGCAGCGGCGGAGCAACCGGAACGTCCAGCGGCGGCACAGAAGGATCCGGTGGCACAACCGCGGGCGGAGGTGTAGGCGCCGGCGGTTTGAATGCGGGCGGGGCCGGCACAAGTACCGGCGCCGGCGGCGCCATAGGTGGTGCCGACGGCGGCCCGGACGGATCCCCGGGAGTTGACGCCAGCCCACCGGATGGCGGCAGCGTGCCTCCGGTTCCGACGCGGGAGTTCTACTGGTCGATCGCGTTGGCAGAAAGCGTCATGAAGAAGTGGCCCACCAACTTCGACGCGGCCTACTACCGGGCGTGGAGCTACGTCAACGGCTACATGCTCTTCGGATTCAACCTGCTCTACGAGTACACCGGGGACACCAAGTACCGGGACTACATGAAGACCTATATCGACAAATTCGTCGGCGCCAATGGCAGCTTCACGCGAGGTTGGGGCGGCGGCGCGCTCGACGACATTCTCACCGGCACGACCCTGGTCCAGCTCTACGAGATCACGAAGGACGAGCGCTATCACACGGCGGCCAACACCGTGCGCAGGGCCTTCAACAACTACCCCCGCCTCAGCGACGGCGGATTCCCGCACAACGGCGGGTCCGAGAGATACCACATGTGGATCGACGGTATCTTCATGGGAGGCCTGTTCAACCAGCGCTACGGCAAGACCTTCAACGACGCCGCCGCACTCGACGAGGCAGCCAAGCAGATCGTGATCTACGCCAGCCACGGCGAACGGGGGACGACCGGCCTCTTCGTCCACGGTTGGGACGAGAGGAAGGACGCTCCCTGGGCCGACAAGACCACGGGCCAGTCGAGCGAAGTCTGGAGCGAGGGCCTCGGCTGGTATGCGCTGGCCGTGGTCGAGACCCTTGCGGCTCTCCCGCAGAATCACCCGAACTACGCGAAGGTCAAAGACATCCTGGTACGGATGATCGCGGCCCTCAAGGACACCCAGGATCCGAAGACCGGAAGGTGGTTCGACGTGGTCGACAAGGGCAACCTGCCTGACAACTGGACCGACAGCTCTGGCACCGCCATGTTCGTCTACACCATCCGCCGCGCCGTCGAGCTCGGCTTCGTTCCTGCCGACCCCTATGCGGCGATTGCCGAAAGGGGATACCAGGGACTCATCAATCCGACGTTCGCCAAAGTCGTGAACGGAATGGTCGAGGTGTATAGCGCGTGCGACGGCGTGAACATCCAGAACAACTATGCCGCCTACATCCGCTACAACCGCGTGACCAACGCCAAAGAGGGCTACGCCGGCTTTCTGTGGGCCACCGCCATCATGGAGAAACCGCCGAAAAAGAACTAGAATGCTCACGGTCGCTCGCGCAGGGGCCGGGGCCACCTAGCCTGACTTCTCAAGATTTCGAACCTAAGGACCCGCTCGAAGATATCTGTGCGAATTGGGACGGCCGATCCATCCCGGCTGGCGTCGTTGCTCGTCGTCGCAATACGTCGAGTATTCCTCCTCCTCGCGCCTCGCCAGCCGGGCGCCT
>Ga0172363_10000790_pt1 | contig 24721 bp, 27 predicted proteins | sample LakKivs2_kivu2a2_FD_114541 | JGI IMG/M metagenome (GOLD analysis project Ga0172363, IMG submission 114541) | Sediment microbial communities from Lake Kivu, Rwanda - Sediment s2_kivu2a2 | ecosystem: Environmental > Aquatic > Freshwater > Lake > Sediment | place: Rwanda: Western Province, Lake... | reverse complement strand
TTTTTATCAAAAATTGCCAGAATACAAAAAAATCGAAGATTTTTTGTACATAAAATGCTTCGCATTTTATTGTACTTTGGGCTTTAGCCCAAAGATATTTATTATCTTTTTATCATATTTTAATAATTCTTCTTATCTTTTTATTATATTTTTAATAATTTATTATATGGCTTATTATACGGCTTAATCTATGTCTATTGAGAACAAGGCCAATTCTTTTTTTAATTGGTCTGAGGTTTTAAATACAATTCCATTACTTCCCACTTTTTTTGCAACTTCAATATATTCTGGTTTATCATCAATAAAAATAGCTTCTTGTGGTTTCACTTGCAATTTCTTTAAAGCAATAAGATATATTTTTTCTTCAGGTTTAACAGTTTTCTCAGCACAGGAAAATACAGCTACATCAAAATACCGTTCATATTTCTTATCGTAAAAATATTCCATTGTTGGAATTTCTGTATTTGATAAAAAACCAATTTTGTATCCGCTTTTCTTTAGATTCTGAACAATTTGAAATATTTCTTTTTTATCTTTGAAAACTGCCCTTACAGCGTCTTTCCATAATGAATTTGAAGTAGGTTCTTTTATTTTTAAATCAGAACAGATTACTTTCCATAATTCATTCTCTGAAATCAAACCCCTTTCGAATTCTGATTGATATTGAGAAAAAATATCTTTCAGTACATGTAGATTAATACCTAATGAATTGGCACAATATTCAATTAATCCACCAACTGGATCATCAATTAAAACACCACCCCAATCAAATACTATTGCTTTAATCATATAGTTAATCATATGACATAAAATAATTGGCTTCTATAAAAAAGTTTTGTATAACAACTCTTAATCAACATAAATATTCTTTAAACTAAACAAATTAAAAATAAATAAATAAAACAAATTAAAGATAAACAACAGAAAATCAAGAATAAAATATTATAAGAAATTTAAAATTTAAAAATATTAAATAATCATTTAAGGGACACTTGTAGAGTTTATTGCGGCTGTCTCATTAGTCTGTGTGGTTTCATTTATTCCTGTTCCTGCTTCAGTGGCATTTTCTGGAGCAGCCCATGAGAAGTATTCTATTTTCGCTTTTGCCCTCAAGTTAGCCATGTATTCTGTTATTAAGGTATTTCTCATGGCATTCTCAAGCCCTTGTCTGATTACAGGCTCAAGCTCTTCATAGGATATTATGTTTGCTTCTCTCCTGAGAATGTAGTATTTGTCATCTGATTTTATCAGAGCGCTTGTTTCCTCAATCTTCAATGAAAAAGCAGCATCTGCAACATTTTTTCCTTCTTTCTCCTCAATGCCTGTCCTGTTGACAAATCCCAGGTCTCCGCCGTAAGATGCAGAATCTGCATCAATTGAGTAGGTATGAGCCAGGTCCACAAAGTCGACACCTTCCTTCAAATCATTCATTATCGCTTCTGCCTCGCTGCTTGAATTTACAACAATCTGCCTAAGCCTTATTTCGCCTGGCTTTGCAGTGTATCTGCTTATGCTCTCGTTGTAAAACATTGTAGTATCAAATTCAGTTATGTTTACCTTTGATTCAATTGTTTTGTTGAGAAGCGCTATGATAATAATATTCCTTCTATAATATTCTTTCAGGTCGTTCATTGAAAGATTCCTGGATTGAAGTATACTTATTAGTGTTTCTTCTGTAAAGGCGCTATTGTTTATCGCTGCTTTTAATACTGCGTTAACACTTTGGTCAGATACACTTATACCATTTTTCTGCGCTTCCTGAAGCAACAGCTCTTCATTAATTACCTGCTCCAGCACCATATTCTTGTCCACCAAAACCTTATAAGTTGTTGGAAGCCCTCTCATGAAAAAGAATAGGTCATACTGCTTTTCAAAATCAGATTCAGTTATTGGAACCCCGTTTACTTTTGCAATTGTCTCTCCCTTATGGACGCCAAAAACTCCTGAAAGGTAATCCTTCGCATCGAGCGCATATTGCAAAGTTGTCCTGTAATTGATAAGCGCTAAAGCAATTATCACAAAGAATATTATGCCTAAAATTCTCCAAATTCTCAATTTTCTCTTCTTTTGAAGACCCTTCTTAAATGGAATATCCAATGCAGGCAGTTTGCTGATTTTGCCTTTAAGTGTTTTCTCACTAGTTTTCTTTTTAGAATCTTTATGAAATTTCAATCTTAACACCCCGCTTGAATTAGATAATCAGCAAAACTGCACTACCTAAATAAATAGTTTGTGGTGATTGAGAATAGATAGTATTAAATTTTATTTTTTGCCTTACATTCTCAATTTCCGCAATATTTAAATAATATGACTTTTACCCCAAAATCAGAGAGATAAGGAGAGAGAAGGTTATTTCTCGGAAAAACGTTTTTGCACAGGCCTTCAAAATTGAAAAGAGCGAAATAGGCAAGCAGTTTAAATAAAATCATCGGGCTGGACGTGCATAAAACATTGTCTGTTGACGAGCATTTTGCAAAAAAGGTGTTTTGGAATGCAGATAAAAGCTGCGCATTCAAGAGTCAAATTATTGATGCCTTCCATGAGAGAGAAAAGCCGCTATGTTGCTTTTGAAATTATTACGCAGAACAACAGAAAGATCGGCTTTTCAGAATTTTCGCGCTCGTTTTCGCAAAGATTCATGGAATTGGCTGGCGAGATTGAATATGCCAAGGCAAATCCTTATTTAATGCCGGACAATTTTGACGAGCAGTTGCAGAGAGGCATAATCAGGATTGAGAGAAGCTATGTAGAGCTGCTGAAGGCAGCGCTTTGCACAATGAAGAGCATCCAAACCAATGGCTCAAGTGTCCCATACGGAAATAACATAATCGTGAAGAGCATAATAACCTCAGGCTCAATAAGAAAAGCAAAAGAGAGAATTAAAGAGAAAATAAAAAAGAGAGAAGAAGTAAAATAATGAAAGGGATAGAATGATTGAAAAAATAAATTAAGTAATATGAAAATAAATAATAAATAAAATAATAATTAATTATATTAAAAAATCAAATTTAAACAAAATTCATTATTACTAAACATTAACCAAACCCAAAAATCATCAATAAAAATAATCAAAACAAAAATTAATTAAAAAATTTAACTCGACAAAAGTAATTAACCAAAAATCCAATTCAATAAAAATTAAAGAACAATAATTAAACACCATAATTAAAACTAATTAACATAATAATCAAGCATTATAATTAAAACAAATATTATAAATTAAAAATTAAAAAATAAAATTAATAAACAATTAAATAAGATAACAACAAATTCAAAAGTAATTTAAAAGTTGATTGAAATGGCAGACAAAAAACAAGATGAGGATAAAAAGCAAGACGAGGATGAAAAAATGGCAGACAATAAAATCCAGTCCATGCAACATCAGGTAATGGGATACGACAGGGCAATAACAATGTTCAGCCCTGACGGAAGACTACTCCAGGTTGAATATGCAAAAAAGACAGTCAAGCAGGGCTCAACAGCCATAGGCATAGTTTACAAGAATGGAGTTCTTCTGCTGACTGACAAGAGAATTGCAGATGACCTTGTGATTATAGAAACTGTTGAAAAGATTTGGCAGATTGACGACCATATGGTTGCGACTGCCGCGGGAATAATCTCTGACGCGAGGGTGTTGATAGACAGGGCTCAGGTAAAAGCCCAGCAGCACAAGATAACCTATGACAGCCCCATAGATGTTTTGAGCATTGTCAAGGATGTATGCAATCTCAAGCAGATATGCACACAGAGCGGCGGCTTACGCCCATTCGGAGTTTCACTGCTGATTGCAGGAGTTGACTTTGATGGCCCGAAGCTCTATGAAACAGATCCCACAGGAATCTACTTCAGATACAAGGCAACTGTGATTGGAGAAGGAGAAGTAGAGGTTGAGGAAGTTTTGCGAAAGGAATACAAGGAAGATATGAGCAGGGAAGATGCAATAAAACTCGCTATAAAGGCGCTCTACAGGTTCCTGAAGAAGAATTTCAAGCTTGAGAGAATAGATGCTGCTTATGTTGAGATGGATGACAAGAAGTTCATGAAGCTAAGCAAAAAAGAGCTCGAGAAATTCTTCAACGGCGTAAAGACAGCTTAAGCAAGCGAAAGCGCTAAGCGAAGTAATAAAATAAAAATAACAGAAAGCTGCACAAAGCAAACAATTGCAACGATAAAACCTAGAAAGCAGACAATTAACAAAATCATTCAATTACCTCTTATTGAGATTGGTAGAGAAAATGTTCTTAACGATATAGACAACGATGTAAATATTGACAAATTGATTAAAGATTTAGAAAATATTTTACAACTTATAAAAAGGAAAAAAGAAGGGTGTTTAAAATTTAATGGATAATAAAATAATCAAAGAAACAGAAATAGGGGAAATAGAATTATGAAATTAAACTTTATAACAAAAGAAGACAAAGAAAAAATACTAAAAAAATTAAGAGAAATTTTAGTTTCACCAAGAGCTAATGATATAATGAATATTGAAAAGCTAAATAGAATGATTGCTAATGTTGAAAAAGGAGAAATGAATAAAGTTGAGTTTGCAGAAGTTGTTTGTGCTATTGATTTTTTTACTATTTATCCTGAATACGATGCTAATTTGGATAAGTTATCTATAAAGTTTAATAAAAGATTTAATTATTTATATGGAGAAAACCCAGAAAATATTGTATTCCCAAATAAATTATCAAATGATTAAAATGGCAAAATGGAAATAAAGTGTCCTTACTGCGGATATGATGGAAGCGATTTAAATATAGGAAGAAAGCAACCCTGTATAGACAAAATAAAAACAGCATCAAAATAACGACAACATAAGCGCAACAAAGGATGATGTCAAAAAACATGTCAGAAACAAATCAGGACAAGGCAATAAAAAAATAAAGAAAAAAATCCTAAGAAAAAATCAGGAGAAAAATCAGAGGAAAAAATGGCTGCGCCAATAATGTTTGACAGGGAAAAGATACACCTGAATCTGGCCAGAATCAGAAAGGGCGGAGAAGATTTTGAAGTAGCCATAGAGCCAGACCTTGCAATAAAGTTCAAGGAAGGCAAGGCAATCAGCATCAGGGAAGTGCTTCACAGCGAAAATGTTTTCAAGGATGCAAAAAAAGGACTCAGGGCATCAACTGCGCTTATGAAAGAGTTGTTCGGAACAGATGACGAGCTAAAAGTTGCCGAGATAATACTGAAAGAAGGAGAGATACAGCTTACATCAGAATACAGGGAAAAATTGAGAGAGGAGAAGGAAAAGAGCATAATAGCGATACTTGCAAAGAATTCAATTGACCCAAGAACCGGGCTGCCCCATCCGCCTGACAGGATTAAGCGTGCCATGGATGAAGTCAAGGTAAAAATCAACTACACAAAAAATGCAGAGGACCAAATTGAGGAAATAGCAGAGCAACTGAGACCTGTGCTGCCCTTGAAATTCGAGAGGGTGATGATTGAGTTGAACATTCCTGCGCAATATGCGGCAAAGTGCTATTCTGTGCTAAAGAACTTCGGGGAGCTGATGATGGATGAGTGGCAGTCAGACGGCAGCCTCAAAGCCAGAGTGAGAATGCCTGCGGGCTTGCAGCAGGGCTTTTATGACGCCCTCAACAAGATAACCCACGGTGATAATCAGTCAAAGATAATAAAAGAGTGAGATAAAAAAAGACTTAACAAAAGACATAACAAAAAACAAAAAACAAAAAAAACGAAAAACGAAAACAAAATAATGTGAATAATTTTTATGCTAAAACATTAAGGAGTTGATTTGAAAATGGGAAAGATGTTATTGAGCGAAAAAGAGATAGTTGTTCCAGGGGACATTATTGCAGAAGGAATGAACTTCATACCCGGGGCAGGAACCTTCAGGGAAGGGGACAATATAATAGCTTCAAAGCTTGGGATGATAAGCACCAGCGGCAGTCTAATCAAGCTGCTTCCACTTTCAGGAAAATACATGCCGAAAGTTGGCGACACCATAATATGCAAAGTGATTGACTTAAGCATGAGCGGCTGGCGCGTGGACACTAACTCAGCTTATTCTGCAATGCTCTCAATCAAGGAAGCTAGTTCTAGATATATCAGCAGGGGCGCTGACTTGACAAGATATTTCAGAGTGGGGGATTACATCCTCACAAAGATAATAAATGTTACTTCCCAAAAGCTTGTGGACCTCACAATGAAAGGTCCTGGCCTGAGAAGGCTTAGCGCGGGGATAGTGATATCCGTGAACCCCTCGAAAGTTCCAAGGATAATAGGAAAGAACGGCTCGATGGTTTCGCTTATAAAACAAGCCACAAACTGCAGCATAGTTGTCGGGCAGAACGGACTTGTGTGGATTCAGGGAAACCCGAAAGACCAGGTTAAGGCAATAAGCGCCATAAGAAAAATAGAAGAGGAAGCGCACATCTCAGGACTTACTGAAAGAATGGAGAAATCACTCAATGGCGTAGCACATTCTCCCAAAGAATATTCTTCAAAAGAAACTTCTGTAAATGTGGAATTCTCTGAAGAAAACCAGGCAGGAGAAGAGCAAAGCTTTGAGTAGAATATATGATAAAATATTACAAAACATAATCAACATGAAAGGTGATTCATTTGAGTGAAGAAAAAAGAATTGACGGAAGAGCAGCTGACGAATTAAGGCCTATAACTGCAAAGGCAGGTGTTGTGCCTCGGGCAGACGGCTCTGCATATTTCAAAATCGGAAAGACAGAAGCATATGCTGCTGTTTATGGACCCAGAAATCTTTTCCCAAGATTCCTGCAGGACCCAGAAAAGGGAATATTGAGATGCAGGTACAACATGATGCCCTTTTCAGGGATGGGAGAGCGCGTAAGGCCGGGCGGCTCAAGGCGCTCAAAAGAGATATCTATGGTCACAAAAAAGGCATTATTGCCAGTCCTTGACCTACAGGACTTTCCAAATGCAGTTGTTGATGTCTTTATAGAGCTCTCTCAGACAGATGCCGGTTCAAGATGCGCAGGCATATGCGCAGCAGCGATTGCCCTTGCTGACGCAGGGCTTTCTATGAAGGACCTGCCAGTAGCAGTTGCCGTAGGAAAAATCAATGACAGGATAATTGCTGATTTGAACTATGATGAAGAGGCAACTGAAGGCGAAGTGGCAGATATTCCAGTCACTGTGCTTCTAAGAACAGGAGAAATTACCCTGTTGCAGATGGACGGCGAGGTTACAAAGGAGCAGCTTATGGACGCATTGAAGATGCTAAAGAAGGTTGTTCCCAAGATTCAGAAGGCGCAGAAAGATGCGCTTAAGGAAAAGTTCAAGACATTCGTTGAAAACGAAGAAGCGCGATAAAAAAGAGCGAACAATGCAAAAAGCAAAATAACACAAACAAAAATAAAAACAACAAAACAAAAAATAACAAAAAAACATTTACAAAGGCGATGATTATGGAAGAGGATTTTAAAGAACAGGTTAAAAGAGCATTATCAGAAGGAATCAGATTCGACGGTAGAAAATTGCTGGACTTCAGAAAGCTTGAAGTTGAGACAGGAATTATAGAAACAGCAGAAGGCTCTTCAAGGGTGAAACTTGGAGACACAGAAATCTTATGCGGGATAAAACTGGAAGTTGGAACTCCATATCCAGACACTCCTAGCGAAGGCACAATATCTGTGAATGCAGAGCTTCTGCCTTTATCAAGTCCTGAATTTGAGTCAGGCCCTCCGGGAGAGGAGGCAACTGAGGTAGCAAGAGTGGTTGACAGGGGCATAAGAGAGGCAAAGACGCTTGACTTCAAGAAGCTGTGCATAGAAGAAGGAAAGAAGGCATGGATTGTCAATATTGACCTTTGCACAATAAACAATGCAGGCAACCTGATTGACGCTTCAGGAATTGCTGCACTCGCTGCATTGAAAAATGCCAGAATGCCTGAATTCGACGGCGAAAAGGTGGATTACAAAAAGAAGACCAACAAAAAGCTTCCGCTTACCAGATTACCTCTGCCATGCACAGTAATCAAGATTGGAGACAAGTTTTTGGTGGACCCTTCTTCTGAAGAGGAGACAGTTACAGAGGCACGATTAACAGTTGCAGTAACTGAGAAAAACACCTTGTGTGCATTGCAGAAAGGCGGTGACTACCCGATAACAGAAAAGGATGTCAGCAGCATGGTTGACATTGCAATAGAAACAACAGGAAAACTCAGAGAGATGTTAAAGGAAAAGCTGAAGGAATGAGCATAAAGAAATAGGTAAAGGGGTAAAGATAAGATAGAAAGGATAAGACACGCTGAGGGAAAATAAGAAAAAATCGATTGAAATAAAAAATTGATTGACAGCATTAATGATAACATAATTAATGGAAAATAAAAATCAATTAATATAAAATAAACATAAATAAACGCACATAAAAATCAAATATAATAAAATCAGTCATTTAAAAACAAAAATTAAACAAATTAAGCACAACTTAAAAACATTAAACAAAATAAAACAACAATTGCAAAAAATTCCTAAGCAAAGAGGCGGTGCTTATGGCTCGACAAAAAGAAGAAAAAGGACAAAGAAAAGAAAAAGGAGAAGAAGAAATCCAGCACTACACAAAATATGAGAAGGCAAGGATGATAGGTAGCAGGGCTTTGCAGATAGCAATGGGCGCTCCATTTATACTAAAACTGAATGAAGAAGACCTCGAGACGTTAAGGTACAACCCCGTCAAGATTGCAGAGATGGAATTCGATGAGAACCTGATACCAATAACAGTCATAAGGCCATTGCCGCTCTCAAAATCCCGGGCAGCTGAAAAGCATTGAATAATGGGCAATGAGCGGGGGCTCAAATTTTTTCATATCTTTTATTTATTTTTTCTATCTTCTTTTCCAGTACTTTTTCAACATCAATATTCATGCTTTTTGCAAGAAGTAGTGTAGTAATTATAACATCTGCAAATTCTTCCTGAATGTTCGCTTTGTTATGATTTTCTAATTTTTCTTTTCTCTGTAAAGAGTTATGAGCTAAAACTTCGCTACAAAGCTCACCTAATTCTTCAGTTATTTTTACAGTTTGTGCAAGAATTATTTTATCTTCATCAATATCAGGGTAATATTTTCTGAGTCGTTTACTTTCAATGTCTATAAATTTTAATAAATCTTTTATGTTCATATTCATCAATATTTACTGAATCTTAATAAACTTTATGTTTGAGCCCCCGATTGCGTACAACATCCCGGATGATGAATTTATTTGGTATTTGCATGTATTTTTTAGGCGTATGCATTTATGTTGTTTTCTTTTTCTCTGTTTTCAATAATCTTTAACAACAAAGATTTTTTAAATACAAAGGTTTCTACAGTGTGTTATGGGAAAAAGAGGTGCTTTTCGCAGGGCTGCTTTTCGCAAGTGTGCTTCTTCAAAGGATTTAAAATATTTAGAAAAAAGCAGTTATGGCCAAATCAGCCTGGAATTTGCAATAATAATCGGCTTCGTAACCTTGATTCTCATACCTTTAATCTCTGTTTTTTATTTCCAAATTAGGGATACAAATAACCAGATAATTGTGCAGCAGTGCTACAAGATTGCAAAAGAGGTTGTGGATAAGTCAGAGCAGGTGTATTACTTGGGAGCGCCTTCAAAGACTGTGCTGAAGGTTTACATTCCGGAGCATGTCGAGAGCATTCAGATAAATAACAAGGAAGTGGTTTTCAAAATAAAGATTGCAGGCACTCTGTCAGATGCAGTGGCTATTTCAGATGTCAACATTACAGGCACAATAAGCCCTACTGAAGGCATCCACTACATTAGCGTAGAAGCAATGGGTGCTTATGTGAAGGTAACAGGATAAAGTTTACCTGCTCAAACTCATAAAACTCTTATAAAAATTTTGGTAATTGCAGATTTTGGTAGTTGTTAATCAAAAAAAACACTTTCACTTAAATAACAATCCAGATTCAATAACAATTTCAAAGTGTGAATAGAATGCTTTCAAGTACAAGAAATGTGAAATCCCAATTAACCATGGAATTCATAATCTTCATTGCATTAGGATTCTTGATGATGTTTGGATTCATTTACATTATAGAATACAGGCAATCAATACTCAGAGAAAAGCGCGAGATTCTTCTGATTAAGGATTTGGCGTACAGCATTCAGTCAGAGTTTGACATGGCTGCTGTTGTTGAAAACGGCTATTCCAGAAACTTTACTCTGCCGCAGACGCTCGAAGGGCTGAGCTATACTGCATCCATTACAAATAACACCTTGACGGTTTCTTCACAAAAATTTTCCATCTTGCTATTTATCCCAGAAGTCAAAGGAAGCTTGAACTCAACAATAAACAGAATCAGGAAAGAGCAGGGCGTTATATGCCTGAATACAGACTCCTGTCCATAAGGATATTAAAAAGAAATTACGAAAATAGGAATACAAAATTAATAAATAAAAAATGTTAATGAAAAATTAAAACCGAAGACAAAACTGTTTTCAGTTTTTAATGATTAAAAATAAAAAGTATTAAAGGATTGAAATGTTCAGGAACAAAAAATTTGTAAGCAGTTCGCAAATATTCTTCCCTGTCAACAATTCATCTGGAAAATTTTTTTTAAGAAAAGATGCCCAGCCATGGTCTCTTGATTTCATAATAGCTGTGTTCCTATTCATGACAGTTGTGGTTTTCTATTTCAAATACGCTTCGGAGCAGTTTGATGAGACAGCACTGGATTTTGAGGAGCTTCAGATGGATTCTGAGGCAATATCAGATTCCCTGCTCACTCAGGGTTATCCTGTTGACTGGAACTCTAGCAATGTTAAGCGCATTGGAATATGTGATAATGGCTATGCTATAAACCAGACGAAACTGGAACAATTCATTGCCTTAAGCTCTGATTACAATTTAACAAGAAAGCTCTTTGGAACAAGGAATCAGTATTATTTTTTCATAACAAACCCTGAAGGAGGAATACTTGCCCAAGCCGGAGTTAATGGAACTTCCTCGATGCTGGCAAGCGCTGAAAGGGTTGTGCTATACAATAACACTCTCTATAGAATAACTGTCTATGCTTGGAAAAGCTGAAAGATGAATGAGCTGCAATAAAATAAATTAGGAAGGTAATTAAATAAATCAAATAAAAGCTAATGCCAATATAAATTAAAAGCAATAAACAAATCAATAAAAATTAATTATTTTTAATTAATTCAAATGAAATAAAAGAGGTGGTATCATCAATCATTCCTTTAATATTTTAAAAGTAAATATTCTAAGCATGCCGCGAATGAAGAAGAAGGGAATATTCTTTACAGTGGATGCGCTACTCGCATCTACGCTCATACTCTTTGGACTAATCGTGGTTTCAGTGCTGTATTCGACAACTGTTCCTACAAAAAATATTGAATACCTGTCAAATGATTTTGTCGTTACAATGTCGAATACCAGAGTGTCTGACTTCAACAGCTCTTATCTGAAGAGTTTGATAGCATCTGGCTATGTAAAGAATTCCAGCATAAACGGCTCTGTGCTTGAGCTCGTAGGGGAATTATGGACTTCTGGCAACAAAGCAGTCGCGGAAAATCTTGCTAAGGAGCTTATCAATCTTTCATTGAAGGATGATTTAGGAATAGTTGGGGCAGGCATATACCTAAATAACGAGCTGATTTATGAATACAACAGCGCCCTCTCTTTAGAAAGGAAATATCTCACAACATCCTTCGGATTAATCTCAGGCATTGAAGAGGCAAAGCCAAAAGAGGGCTATTCCTCAAGGGCACTGCTTTCTGCAATAAATTCAAAGTCGGTTTTCTCCTACGCCTATTTTGGCGGGCTTGTAGGGCAGGGAAATATTACGCAGTTTTTTTCCCTCCCCCAAAATTATTCTGCCATAACAGAGGCGTATCTTGAGGTTGATTCTGACAGCAATTTTTCATTGTCCATAAACGGGCATTATGCAGGCACTTATCCTTCTGGCTGCTCTGGAGGCGGCTTTATGAGGCCGTATAAATGTTACATAAATTCTTCATATTTCTCGTTTTTCAGTCCAGGCTTTAACAGGGCAAAATTCTCTTTTAATAATTTGTCAACTGCTTATCTTAGCAGCGGCTTTATCAGGGTAAAAACAACAACGATTGATTTGAACTACAGTGATGTTTCCTATGACTCCTCAACAAACATTGCTTCAAGAACAGAATATTTTCCCGGAGTTGACTATGTGATAAATATATATTCATCATTTTACGTGCCTGGCTCTCTCAACAATATGGAAATATTTCTCAATTATACAACAGAGCTTCCTCTTTTTATGAATATCGGCGGCACAGTGGTTTATTATTCAGAAAACCAGGGCAATGTTGTGGCAACGCTGGACAATTCAACTCTGTCCTCAATGCTTAACTATTCTTTTCTCTCAGACAAAACAATTCCCATAAAGATAGGACATTATGCCCTTAATGAGACAGACAATGTCACAGGTGGAAATGCAGATATCATTCTCATAACAGACCTATCAGGCAGCATGAAATGGCGCATAGGCGATGACACTGAGCTGCCTGGAAATGTCAGAACCTGCGACAATCCAGACCTCTATCACAAGGATGATACCAGAAGGGTTTCACTTGCGAAATGCCTTGACAAGGAGTTCATAGACATTGTGATGAATTTTTCAGGCAATAGAATATGGCTTGTGGACTTTACAGATTTGGCTAATTATTATTACAGCAGCTCAGCAACTGCATTGAAGAATTATGTTGAGAACAATTATCCAAATAATCCAAGTGGGGGAACATGCATATGCTGCGCAATAAATATGGCATATAATCTTCTCAACCAATATAGCAATTCATCAAGAAAAAAATATGTGATGGTTATGAGCGACGGCATTCCTACTTACTGCTGCGGCAGGTATTATAGCGCGGGATGGAAATGCAATATCACAGGAATTTCCACTTCAAACAAGTATAACCCATGGGCCTGCGGCGGAGGTTCTGACGATTGTTCTACAAATGACTGCGAAGGTCCTGTTAATAGCTCTATAAACGCTGCTGCCAGGGTTCATAACAACTTAAATGCTACTATTTACTCAATTGGCTTTGGACCTATGGTTAACTGCACAACTGCCAACACCACGATGCAGCAGATTGCAATAAAAGGAAATGGCACCTATCACGGAAGCAGGAATGCAACTGAACTGCTTGACTTTTACAGGCAAATTGCCGGAGAAATTGTTAACAAATCCCTTGTTTACCAATATCAGATGGTTATAGTTAGCGGAATTAATTCAACTCTCTATCCGAATTCCTATCTGAAAATAACTTATACTCCAACAACTCCTCCTTTTATTTTTGGAAAGATTCCGGTTACAGCTGAAAGCAACACCTTTGGCAACTATCTTGCAAGAGGAACCTTCAATATTCCAGATTCAGCGATTGTTTCAGAAGCAAAGGTAACCTCATATTCTTCTTATTATTGGACGCACAACATGACTGTAAATGGAGTGCAGGCATTCAATCTTTCATCATTCGGCTCCCAATACACTGCTCTTGGAGACCCATTCCTTGTTAACATACCGGTAGATATGCTGACAGCAGGAGACAATACAGTTGTAGTAAGCACCGGCATTTCTCCAACAAGTGATTCAGGAGGCAGCCCTGATGACAGAATAATTTACACTATGCTGATAAACAGCTCTATATCATATTCAACAATTGAGTCAACTGCTAATGGCTGCACCTGGTTCCTGGAATTCAATGACGGCACAAACACCACAATAAAGGTGCCGGCAGAATATTCTGGAACTGATGTCTGCAATTTCAGAACAGCTTCCTTTGATTCAGATGACGCCATAGATGTTGCTGTCTACAACATATTAAAACAGCTTGACCTGGACAAGGACGGAGTGCTTGACATCAATATCAACCAGCAGTCCCTCTCAATACAGACAGTGCTTATTTCAAGAGTACCCTCTATGTGGGGTCCTGCAATGATAGAAGCCAGGGTATGGAAATGAGATAAGAGAAATAAGATAAAAGAAAATAGAAATAAATAAACAAAATAAGAGAAAAAAATGATGATGTTGATAACAAAAAATTTGAATCAACAGCAAAAATAAATAAACATAATAAATAAAAATATTAAAATGCAAAATAAAAAATTGTATTTTAAAAAATTTGTCAATGGAAAGAAGGGATTCTTCTTCACTGTAGTAGCAGTATATCTCGTTGCACTTCTGATATTCTCAGCTTCCTTTTATAAAAGATACGAACTCAGGAAGGAAGCCATGGCTGTGAACACAAGAATCAGAGCAATGAATGATTTCATAAATGATGTTGACAAGGACCTTGAAAGAGGGCTTTACATCTCTGGCTTCAGAACCTTTCTCGGCTTGGAGGAATACATCTCTTCAAGAGGGGTGTATCTGAATGATACTGAGTCCGCTTTTGTAACTGCATTTTTCAACAAGAGCATAGGCAACTATTCAATAAGCTTGCTGGCTGACAGCGCTTTCTCTGATTGGGCCAGCCGCATCAACAGCCACGCAGCTGACATTAATATTCAAATTAATTTTACAATAAGCAATCTGACAATAAGCCAGAGTTCGCCGTGGGCTGTTGACCTGAGCGTAAATGTCAGCATGCATGTTTATGATGTCAACGGCTTGGCATCATGGGACAGAGATAAAACAATCTCAACCTCAATAAACATAATTGATTTTGAAGACCCGGTGTATACTGTGAACAGCTACGGCAGGATTGCAAATCCTATTGTTAGAGCGACTGACCTGAATTTTGTAACGGGCTATGACACTACTGTGCTGCTCAGGCATCTGAACAACTCATACTATGTGGCTTCTCCGATTGCGCCAAGTTTTCTTATGCGGCTTGAGGGTAATCTATCCCCATCTCCTGCTGGTATTGAGAGTTTAGTGGATGTTTCCAAATTTATCGCAGAGGGCTTTTCTGACAGGCAGAAGAGTGTTGTTGACTATATTTATTTTAGCAGCAGGAGCACTTCAAATCTGTGTGTTGACAACTCCAAGGCAGAGCCGAACATGCCTTCATGGTTCAGATTAGATATAGATGATAATCATGCTTCTTATTACGAGATTCTTGGACTAAACGCTACTTGCTCATAAATTTATTATTTTTTAAATTTTATTTTTTATTTCAGACAAGATTTTTAATTTTAGATAGGGGAAATATTTCTTTTTTTGAACCTTTTGTCAATAATTCATTTTTTTCATTTATCTTTTTTCATTTTTTAATCATAAACAAGCACTTAGTAGCGCACATTATATTTTTCATGACAGTTATATCATAACGAAACATTTTTAAACTGTATTTTCATATTTGTCTAGGTATGGTTGATATACGGACAGATGTTGACAATCTAGTAAAACTTGTCAAGGAGAAGAAATCAGTTTCTCTTTTGGATGCCGCTAGATATCTGAAAGTATCTCCTCAAACTGTTCAGGAGCTTGCAGAGTTTCTTGAAGACGAGGGCATTGTTGACATTGAATACAGGCTTACAAAGCAGTTCATTGTAGACAAGGGAGTCACTTCCCAAAAAAAAGTTCCCATAATGCCTCAGGTCAAAATACCTGTAAAGCCAATAGCAGGAAAAGAAAAGGCGCCAGAAAAACTTAGTTACAAAGATAAAATTAAAGCAGGACTTCTTGAAATAAACAGTGATGAAAAAACCATAAGGCGGCTCAAATCCCACTTTGAAGAGATTCTACGCCAGCATGCCAAGATTGAATATGAGCTTAAAAAACTTGCAGTTGAGCATGACGGCATAAAGAATGAAATCAATACCCTCCTGAGAAAAATCACAGTTTTCAGTTTAATCTCTAACAACCAGAATGCTGACAAAGCAAAAAAAGAGATACAAATGCAATTCGACAAGATTCGCATTAAAAAAAAGCATTTTGAAGATGAGCTCAGCAAATTCAAAGAATTTATGAAGTTTTGAGTCTTGAAAATTAAAAATATAAAAAGATTTAATAATAGATTGATAATAAAAATATACAAATAATCAATAATAAAATTTAAGTTTATTCAAGTAAGAAATAATAATTAAGAATCATTACATTATTAAAGTAATAAATTTATCAAATAAAAGTTTTTTCAAAAAAAAGAGGTGGTGGAAAGGCATTCTAAACGTAAAATTCATAATAAAAGGACAGCCACACCTGAATCCTTGCATGATAAAGAATCAGATACAAGCAGTTCTGTTGAAAAACCCGAGCATTTAGAAAAAGGTGCAGAACAGCTCATTGCAAGCTACTCTTTTCTCTCTGAAGGAATGCCCATTAACATAAGGGTTGTCAGGAAACAGGATGAGTTTGTCCCGCTATATGAAGTTTCTATTTCGAGGATAAGCGCCAACACTCAGCTGATTCTCGAAAAAATAAGACTGGAACTTGTTGACAAGGTGGAATTAGGATTAAGCGAGATGACTGAGGTCAAACAGACAGATATCGTGGAGAGCAAGTTCACTGAAGCAATAAAGCAGCTCATAGACAAATATTTCCCAGATGCAAATTCCGATGACAAAAATTTCATGACAGCCTATCTCATCCAGAGAAGCCTTGGCATGGGAAATATTGAGATTCTTATGGATGACAACCAGCTTGAAGAGGTTGTTGTCAATAGTGCTGATGAGCCGGCATGGGTTTATCACAAGAAGTTAGGGTGGCTCAAGACAAATGTAAAGCTCGAGAGTGAGGAGCAGATAAAGCAATATGCTGCCCAGATAGGAAGGAAGGTTGGAAGGCAGATAAGCATTCTCAACCCGTTGCTGGACGCTCATCTTGCAAATGGCGACAGGGCAAACTGCACTTTGCTGCCTGTCTCTTCAAGAGGAAATACAATCACACTCAGGAAGTTTGCTTCAGACCCATGGACTATAACAAGCCTTTTAGAAAACAATACAGTAACGCCAGAAGTTGCCGCGCTTGTCTGGCTCGCAATTCAGTATGAGCTTTCAATGCTTATTACTGGAGGAACTGCCTCTGGAAAGACCTCAATGCTGAACGTGGTTGCCTCTTTCATACCTCCAAACCAGAGAGTAATCTCAATAGAGGACACTAGGGAATTGCAGCTTCCAAAATTTCTCCACTGGATTCCGTTGCTTACAAGGCTTCCAAATCCTGAAGGCAAGGGAGAGATTTCAATGCTTGACCTTCTGGTGAATTCTCTCAGAATGAGGCCTGACAGAATCTTGGTGGGAGAGATAAGAAGGCAAAGAGAAGCGGAAGTGCTGTTCGAAGCAATCCACACCGGCCACAGCGTTTATGCTACTGTGCACGCAAACAGCGTTTCAGAAACAATCACAAGGCTTACAAGCCCTCCAATCAACACTCCGAAGTCCATGCTTCCTGCGATATCATTGCTGCTTGTGCAGTATAGGAACAGGAGAACAGGCATCAGAAGGACATTCCAGCTTGCAGAGATACTCCCTGACGCCTCTGCAAACATCCTTATGCAGCTTGATGTTAGGAAGGATGTCATGAATTTGGTTAATAAATCCATAAGCCTAGTTGACACTCTGCAGATGTTCACTGGAATGAGCTCCAAGGAGATTGATGCAGACCTGGAAGAAAAAAAGATAATCCTCAATTGGTTGGTGAAGCAGCAGGTTAAGACCGTTGACAGCGTGGGGCGAATAATGGCTGAATACTACACTGCAAAGGACAATCTTATGAAGTTCGTCAAGGCAAACAAGAATTTTTTTGACGGGCTCAAATAAATCAGTACTTTGAAGATCAAAAATAGTGAAGATAAAAAATAGATGAAATTATTGCATTAAAGAAATTTTTTAACATGCAATTTAACATATTGTCCTTCGCTATTCACCTTTCATATTGCCTATTTTTTATAATTTCACATAATTATATTTTTTTTAAATATTTTTTAAAAAAGCAAATAAAGCATCTGGCTCAAAATAAATTGAGATTAGGTGATTCCTATAGCTGACTTTTTGAAGATAATTGCGCATCGCATGGTGAGGAGATATCCAGCGCTTGCCATGAAGCTTAGGCAGGCTGGCTTTGCCTATAATGCTGAAGATTTTCTCAAGAGGACGCTGTTCTCTGCACTGATAATGACTTTTGGGCTCTCTTTTGTTCTACTAGCCCTTGTGAAAACATTTGAGCTTCCCAAATTTTTCTTCCTTGTCATACCCATAATCTTTTTCGGCTTGTTTTTCTTTTTCATGCACAGCCCTGATGTAAAAATAATGAGAGAACAGCAGCAGATTGGTTCTGAGATAGTTTTCGCAGGAAGGTTTCTGCTTATAGAAATGGAGTCTGGAATTCCCGTATATACTGCAATGCTCGAAGCTGCGAAAAATTATGAAAGAATTGGAAAATATCTCAGTCATATCATCAGGCATGTGGATATGGGAACGCCGATTGAAGAAGCCATAAACCAGGAGGTTGAACTGACGCCTTCTGAGGATTTGAGAAAAGTGCTCTGGCAGATATTAAATGCATTGCGAACAGGAGCTGATGCCTCAAAAAGCCTGAGAGCTGTGATAGAGCAGATTGTCAGGGAACAGCATATAGCAATAACCGAGTATGGCAGAAAATTGAATCCCTTGGCTATGTTCTACATGATTATAGCAATAATAATCCCGACATTGGGAATAACAATGTTAGTGGTTCTCTCAACATTGGTTTCACTTCCCCTTGATTTCACAATCCTCATGGTGTTGCTGCTTTTCATAGCATTTATGCAGTTCATGTTCCTGTCTGTGATAAGGTCCTCAAGACCGCCAGTTGGCATATAAAATAAAAAAAACAAAACAAAAAAAACAAAAAATGAGCATCTTCAAAAAACCAAAAGGGAATGAGCATCTGGCAACAAAAGAATCAGCTAATACTGTTTCAAAACCTGTTTCAAAAACAGAATCAGCAACTAACATCTTTGGAAGGCACAAACCTTCAAAAAAACCTTCAATGGAATTGAAACCTTCAATGGAATTGTTTGAAGAATCTAATGGCAAAACACCCCATAGCAAAACAGAACAGAAAAAAAGGTTTTTCTCAAAACCCGAAATGCGCCATAAGGCGCCCTTAACTAAAAAACAAATTATCCAAAAGCTTGAGAAAAGAAAGATAAGAAGGCATTTGCTCAAGTATTATCTTCAAAAGTGCGGCTTTGAAACAGAGCCGGAGTCTGTGCGAGACAAACTCCTTATAACCTCTGCGATAATTGCCTTTATAGCTTCAACATTCTATGGCGGCTATCTTGTAGCTCATGGGGCATCGGTAATTACCGGAATAACTATCTTCTTCACACTTCTCATAGTCGGATTTGTTGTTCTCTATCTGCTGATATTCTTTGGGATATTCATCGTGCTCGACTTTACGATGTTCAAGAGAAAGAGCGAGCTGGAGAGCGTGCTGGCTGATTTCCTACAGCTTACAAGCGCCAATGTGCATGCAGGCATGACCCTGGATAAAGCGCTTTGGTATGCTGTAAGGCCAAGATTCGGCGTATTGGCAAAAGAGATTGAAAGCGTTGCAAAAGAGACAGCAAGCGGCACTCCTCTTGAAGAATCACTCAGGAAATTCGCTTCAAAATATCATTCAACAGTGCTTCAGAGCTCAGTAAGTTTAATCATTGAAGGACTTGAGGCAGGCGGGGAAATGGGCCCTCTGCTGAACAGGATAGCATCTAACATAAAAGAAAACCAGCTCATGGTAAGAGAAATGGCTGCCAATGTCTCAACCTATACTATATTCATATCTGCAGCAACTATTTTTGCAGCACCCCTGCTTATGGCTTTGTCATACCAGCTGCTCATTGTAATAAACAAGCTTTCCCTTGCAATAGAAATGCCGACTACTACCAGTGCACTGCAGTCCCTTCCAGTAGCATTTTCAAAGGTTAACATCACTCCTTCGCAATTCAGGATTTTTGCAATAATCTGCCTGAGCGTAACTTCGCTATTTTCTGCAATGATGGTTTCCATAATAAAGAGCGGAGACATAAGAGCAAGTCTTAAGAACATTGTGGTCTTTATAGTCGCTACACTGGCGATCTTCCTATTGATGAGTCTTGCCCTGAGAGGAGTTTTCTCAACGTTCTTTTAAGAATAATAACTTTTTTTAAGAATAGTTTTTTTTAAAAAATTGATAACAAAATAAATAATAAAAATTAAAATACAAAAATCATAATAAAAATATATTGTAAATCAAATAAACGCTTTCAAATAAACATTTCTAACTAAGATAGAAGCATAATTGTCTTTGTTATAATTTTCTCGTTGTTATAATTGTGCCCTGTTTAATTTTCATTTATTCTGTTTTTTCTCAATTTTTTTATTATTAAGCATGCAAAAACTCAATAAAGTTCATGAGGAAAACTCCCAAATTATTTCAAAAGCTTTAAATATGGGTAGCATTTTCTCTCAGATATTAAAAATTATTGATTTTTTTGCGGGGTGCATACCATGGAAAATTCAAGACCTTTGGATGCCTTAAACAGGGCACGTGACAAGAGAATAGTTGTTGAGCTTAAGAATGGAAAGCAGTACATCGGAAAGCTCAAGGCATTTGACATTCACATAAACACTGTGCTGGAAGATGCAGAAGAGCACATTGACGGCGAACTAAAAAGAAAGCTGGGTGTCGTATTCTTAAGAGGAGACACAATAACAATGATTTCGCCAGAGTGAACACAATAGCAGCAGATGGCAAATTCAGCATTTGGCATTGTTTGAGGCTTGGTTTAAATGGTCAAGGGAACTCCTTCTAAGGGAAAACGCTCAGGAAAGAAGAACCACATCAGATGCAGAAGATGCGGCAGGGTTTCTTTCAATATCTCCACTAAGATATGCAGCCGCTGCGGCTTTGGAAAGACAAAGAGGATAAGGCACTATTCCTGGGAGAAGCCGGGCAAGCGATAAATAACTGAATAAATTAAATTCTGAAATTACAAAAAATCACAAGTATCTTTATGAAATATTTGCAAGAATAAATTATTTTTTCATAAATTAATTTTTATATTGTTTTATATATCTCAAAAGATTTTCAGCCTATTTTTTGGCTCTGTCGCCTTTCTTCTTATACCTTCCTCTCATCTCAACTACTTCAAATCTTTTAAGCACAGAGGCTGCATCCTTGTAATTCTTTTTGTATGCCTTTATCATTTCAGAAAATGCATTTTTCCATATCTCCTGATGTTTGCTCTCAAGGGCTTGCCTTAGGAGATGGAGGTCAACTGCCATGTCCTCAATTCTTGTTGAATAAAAGCTAAGTCCGAAATCTATAAAGTAAATTTTTCCATTTACCACAATCATGTTTGAAGTTGTGAGGTCATTGTGTATTATGTTGTGGCTGTGGAGAAATGCAACTAATTTTCCAATCTGCTTGCAGAAATCTTTGTAGTTATTCTTGCTCAGCACGTCTCTCAGTTTTTTTCCCTTTAGAAATTCCATTTTGAAACTATTCTTTTCATAATCTTCAGAAAGGACTTTCGCGGTGCTGAAGCCCAGAGCAGAAAGTTTTCTTATGATTCTTGCTTCTTTCCTGGTCCTTAAACTTCTCAGTTCCTCGTCTATTTCCTTTATCCTGTAATTCTTCTTCTGCCTTTTCTTTATTATTGCATCTTCTTTGCTGTAGATGATTGCTTCTGCTCCTCTTCCTATTATTCTGGATTGTGCCATAAATTTTGCCTCTTGATCTCCTTCGTCTCATTATAATTTTAATTTTTTTAATCCAACTATAATTCAGGTTTCCTGTTCTGATTAAATATTTTTTGCTATTTTCCCAAGAATATCAAATATTGAATACAGTGATGGGCACAATATTTCTTTTCTCAAAAAGATTTTTAAACGTATTCCCTTTCTTATAGTTTATGAAATTGCTAAAAACTTCTGAATATGAGATTCATATTATTGATTTAGCTCTGTTTATTCGTTCTGCCAAAAAAGATAGAGCTACCAAAGATGATGTCAATTCTCTGGTAATCGCTGATTCGCATATGGGCTATGAGGAGTGCCTTCACAAGCAGGGCATCTTAATCCAGAAGTTCCAGTTTGCAGAAATAATGAAGCGGCTTCAGAAAATATTCTCAGAAATAAAAAAGAACTATGGCATAGAAATCCTTGATAGAATAATAATAAATGGAGACTTGAAGCACGAATTCGGCACAATATCTGAGCAGGAGTGGAGGGAAACCTTGAGGATTTTGGACTTTCTTTCAAAACATGCGAAAAAGATAGTTATAGTAAAGGGAAATCATGATACCATCATAGGCCCTATTGCTGAGAAGCGCAACATAGAATTTGTAGATGAATATAAAATTGGAAAAATTTTGATAACGCACGGGCACAAGATTCCTTCAGAGCAGATATTAAAAGATTCTGAAATCATAATCATAGGGCATGAGCATCCTGCTGTCTCAATAAGGGAAGGCATCAGGACAGAAATCTTCAAATGCTTTCTTGTGGGAAAATGGCGCTCAAAAACCTTGATAGTAATGCCATCGCTCTGCCTTGTAACAGAAGGCACTGATATATTAAAAGAGGAACTTCTGAGCCCATTTCTAAACAAAGGCATAAACCTCAACAATTTCAAAACATTTGTCGCATCAGAAAAAGGAATCTATGACTTTGGCAATTTGTCTTCAATCAGAAAAATGCACTAAAAAAAGATTTTAAATACCATTAATATATGGGTTCAGCTTTTAAAAACTGAAAAGATTAAAATCATAGAAAGCTTTATAAACAAAATTGGTTTTCAAGATATAATAAAATTTTCAAATTATTGTAAAATTTAAATTAAATCCCAAATAAAGAAGTTTCAATTAAATTGAAAATAAAGAGGTGTTGGTAAATGAAAAGAAAAAATTCTATATTTTTTAAGCACAAGAAAGGCGCCTTAGAGGTTTCCATTAATGCCATAATAATTTTGATATTTGCCATAGCAATTCTTGCCTTGGGACTTACTTTCATCAGGAACATGTTCACGAAAACTAGCGGTGAATTCGGGCAGGTGACTGCACAAGTCAAGAATGATTTAATTAATGAATTAAAAGCGAGCAATGAAAAACTTGCTATCTCACCCTTGACTGTTGAAGTTGATAAGACAACAAAGAAGGGAGAAGTATATTATGGCGTGAGAAATATCTTTGAGGACACCAAAACCTTTGACGTTACTATAGATGAATGCGTTCCAATAACAGGGGGCGAAACTGCTGTTAAGTTAGTAGACACATACGAAACTATTAAAGTTCCTGCAGGTGAAACTGAAGTGCAGCCAGCACTAGTAACAATAACATCTAGCACTGTTGAAACATCTTACAAATGTACTTTAACTATTACATACGGAACAGACTTGTATGCATCAAAACCCTTCTTTGTAAATGTGGTGAAATAATAATTTGATTTTCATTTATTTTTCAATTTCTTTTTTATAAGATAAAAAAAGAGGTTTTCAGAATGAAAAAAACACTCAGCTGGGAAGAAGAGTTTGAGATTTCAAAACTGGTTCTTGACAAGTTCTTGTGGATTGGCTTCGGCATAATGGTTTTTGGACTCTACCATGTGCTTCTGGGCTCTTCAGTTCTAGGATTTTATTCCATGGCTGTGGGCGCAGGAATACTTATACTCTTCCTGGTGACTGTGCTTAGGATTTACGAGACAAAGCCAGAGCCAGCAAGCCAAAAGAAGATTAAGTGATTTTTAACATAAAGATGAGACCCGTCAACCGCAGGGGAATTGAGCTTTCTGTAAACTTTATCGTCATTCTTATAATGGCAGTTGTTGTTTTTGGTTTTGGAATATATTTGATGAGGCAGATATCTGGCCAATCAGACACATTTCTGAAGATGAAGTCCAATGATTTCATGAACCAGCTTGACAATATAGCATGTGAGGGCTCTGAATTTGTCTGCATTGGAATAACTGAAAAAGATGTCAAGCAGGGCGGAATTGCTGTGTTCACTTTAAACATTCTAAATCATTATTCTGAGCAAAAATATTTTACTGTAAAGATTGAAGCATTAACTCCCTCTGATAAATTAACTCCCTCTGATAATAAAATGCAATTTCTACCTCCATCGTCTGGAGAAACATATGAGATAGATGCTGGCGCTTTGAAAAGAATTCCGATTGCCGTGCATCCTGCAAAGGGAACTCCATTAGGAACATATCAGCTTAAGGTTAATGTGAGCGAACCAGATACCACAGTATTACCTTCTTCACAAAAAATTTACGGTTCTCCAATGATTATATATGTAGTTGTAACCTAAGACTCTTTGTAGATAATTTTTTTTATAGAGAATTTTTAAAACAATTTCAGAATAAAGAGGAACAAAAGAAGGGGAATTCTTTCTATATCCTTTTTATTCTTTATTATTCTTTCTGCATTCTTTTCGTAAATACCATGATATAAATAAAATTTTTAAGAAATATCGTGAATGATGCTAAATAAAACAGAAGAAAATAAATAATTTGTTTTTACCAGTTTATTTGCTTATACCTTGAGCTTTCTCTTTCTCTTCTCTTTCTTCATTCTCTTGCGTTGCCATTTCCAGCGCATCTGCTTCTTTTTCTTCCAACGTCGTGAGCTTCTCTTCAACAACACCACCTTCAACTGATTTTAATATCTGCCAATCCATTATTGTAACATCTGCCCCGGACGGGACTTTCACAAACCTTTTTGATTTTGCGTCTGATTTTTGCGTCAGCAAAAATCCCGAGGAACGCGCACGCAGTGAAGCGTTCCGCATTCCGTCAACGCTTTTCCTTTAGGAAAAGGGTT
>Ga0172363_10000786_pt1 | contig 24793 bp, 21 predicted proteins | sample LakKivs2_kivu2a2_FD_114541 | JGI IMG/M metagenome (GOLD analysis project Ga0172363, IMG submission 114541) | Sediment microbial communities from Lake Kivu, Rwanda - Sediment s2_kivu2a2 | ecosystem: Environmental > Aquatic > Freshwater > Lake > Sediment | place: Rwanda: Western Province, Lake... | reverse complement strand
GCGGAAGATCCTGCGGCTCATGAACAGGTGCCGCAAACCCAAGTATCAAATAAGCTTGAGGCAACGAGTCTACTAACGCCTGCAAGGGCTATTCAGCCGCCATTAGGATATGCCAAAAATTTCAGACATTGCAACTGTCACAGAGATTACAGAACCGTAGCAGAAAGCCCATGATTTTAATCATGGGATGAATGCGTAGGTAAGTTAATATACGTTCTCTCTATGTTTCTTTTTGAGCGAGTCGCTCTTGAAAGCGAAGAAAACTATTAAGGCAAAGATTCTTGAGCTTCGGAAAGGTAAAGAAGAGATTCTCAAACGAGAATACGAGAATTTTCAACGATATTTGCATGGAGACAAGTCTGTTCCGCTTTATTCTGCTACTCGACAGCAAGCTGATAGGCTTCTGAAACGCATCGGCAAGCCAAAGGAAGGAAAGGAATATCCGCTGATTTTAAGGCGTGACGTCTACAGGGCGGAGACAAAATTAACTCAGTATTGGCTGAAGATTCCCATATACGGAGTCAGAGGCGGTGTTAACGTTCCCATTAGACCGCACACGTCGATAACGCCTAACATGGTTTGTAGAGAAGCTAAAATCATAAGGCGAAAAGGCGAATGGTTCGCCTACATCACAGTTCAAGCTGAAATTCCAGAGAAACATCCAAACTCTGCATTAGCTGTTGATTTAGGGATCCACAACATCGCCACAACCGTTAACTCTGTTGATAGAAAGCCAAAATTCTATGGGAAAAAACTTAGAGCTGTTCGAGGACACTATTTTCATTTAAGGAGAATCCTTCCGAACAGAAAAGCCATTAGGAAAGTCGGCAACCATGAGAAACGCTTAGTCACGCATGAGCTGCACAAAATCAGTAAGGCTATCGTTCAAGAAGCAGTTGAAAACAATTCCGTAATAGTCTTGGGAAAACTTGAGGGAATAAGACGAAATCACCGAGGTCGTACAGGAAATCGTAAACTCAATAGTTTTCCATACTTTAAGCTTGTCTCCTTCATTAAATACAAGGCAAACTGGCAAGGGATACCTGTCCTAAAAATTAATGAAGCATACACCAGTCAGATTTGCAGTAGATGCGGAAAAAGAGGACTCCGAGTCAGAGGACTCTTTCAATGTCCACATTGCGGCTTAAACCTAAACGCAGACTACAACGGTGCAAGAAACATCCTTAAACGAGCACTCGGTAAGCTCCACGATGAGCCTCTATCAAGTGCAGGGGCATGTTTGACAATGCCTGAACTTCTCGCTGAGGCGAAGAGTCAATGAATGAAACAAGAGAAGAATCCCACGATTTTAATCGTGTGGAGTGTCAAATAGCTGTTGATGAAAGCGTGTATGGTTGTCCATGCGTGTCAGCACGCGGCATTAGGAATCTGTTAGGTAAATTTGGAATCGGATTATGGCTTGTCGATATGAAAAATAGGCTACGTCAAAGAGAGGATTAAAGCATCTCACCCAAAATCTCCAAGAATACACGCGCACGAAATCGTCCTGGTTGATCACGGTAAAGAGCGGATAGCAGACGGCGCCTATCATATGAATGACCTATCCCAGCCACTACTGTTCTTCTTGGATTCTACAAGGATTCTGTGACCCAGATTTGATCCATTGAACCTAGGCACTGCCAGAATGTCAATTTCTCCCGAATGACCCAGATGCTCACATTCATCTTCAGGATAGAATTCTCTGAGCTCTTGAAATAAGTCGAGTTCGCCTCGGTCTCCCTTTTCTTTCGGAACCTTTTGGAAGCGCAGTAGCTCTTCAAGCAAGGGCAGTGTTGAGGGTATCAGTTGCGCTAGTAACTTCATCTGTTCGGGTTCAGGAAAACCCATTTTTTCAAGAGTTTCCCTGAGCCTGTTGGCAAGTTCTCGCTTGATTTCGTCCATTTTTCTTTCTGTCAGTTCATGCAGGGTATCAGCCATTGTTTGTACTGCGTTGAGGGTGTCTTTGAACGTGGGTGCTGTCTCTCGGAGCATCTTGAATTCGTTTTCCAGCTTTATTCTTGTCTCATCGAATTCTTTTCTTACGTCCTTTCGTATGTCTTCAGGCAGGTTTTCAATGACCTTGGGCAAAGATTCAAAGAAAGATTTCATTGGTTCAAGGACTCTGTCTATTTGGTCTTGAGTATTCTGCAGAACCGTCTTTGAAAGCTCGTTGATTATGGTTCTTGAATCTACCGTAAGTCCTAGTTGAGGTACGTTACTCCAGATGATTTTGGTCATGGAAATAGCTGCGTTGATTTTGTTTTCATTCGCCAGGTCGGCAAGGAAACTCAAGTTTGTCTCGTCTATCAGAAAGACTTCTGATTTGCTGCCACATATTGGGCATGTTACTTGCTTGCTAGTCATGGTCAGATTTTCATTCATATGTGGATTCACGGCTCCATTGATGCTGTTCTTAGTTTTTGTTGTGTTATTCGTTGTTCATACGCCTGTAGGTTTCTGTAGTTGATTACAATGAGTGAAACAGATGTCAAAAGTCATTTATAATGATTTCGATTACAGTAAGCCACAGGCGATTTCAATGAGGGAATACATATTGACTCCGAGAGAAAGAAAAATCTTGGAGACTTTTGTTGAAGAAGGTCTTAAACTGGACGGGTTTTCTGTTCTTGCAATCAGACTAAAACGTGCTGGAAGAAGATTGATGGAGGATACGGAGCTGATTGAGGAGGCTCTAAAAAAATTGAAATGAAATAAAAAGCCAATTAGCAATGTAGCGCGCTATGTGATCTCTAGTAACTCCAAGTTGGTGTTTTCTTCGCCCCAGAATTTTGGAAGTGTAAATCCTGCGCTTTTCTCAATCTCTCTTTTTGACATTGCCTTTCTGCAGATTTTTATCTGAAATAGTCGATTTCCAACAAATGCCAACGCACCCACCATTTGATCTACTGGATTATCGAGTGAAGTCAGAGACAGTTTGCCTTGAAGAACACTGAAGATTTCAGGAGGAATCGTCTCCTTGGCCTTCTGCGCCACTTGTTCCTCACGTCCATGCTTCCAGTAATCATAGAGGTGAAAGCACATTCCAGAAGCTAGTTCCTTCGACATCTCGTCAAGAGTTTCTTCCATTGTTGGGTCGAATTTTCTCAAACCAGTTTTTGAGAGAACTAACTCGTTCACGAAGCAATCACACAATCCATTCCACATGTGTCTAATGCCATTCTTAATGATTTCATCCTCAACCCACGGTGCGTAAACGATCATCCCTGGAAAGAAACTATTTCTGGCGAAAGTCCTCGCAAAATGGGCATGTCCATATTCATGAAAGATCGTCCACTCCACGTACGGCAATGTACGCAATTCTACGACATTCTGGTTTACAAGAACGCGATCTTGAAAATAATTGTAGGTTCCTCCTCTCTCTGAGCTTCCGGTCACAGCCTTGAAGCCCTTTGCCCCCAAGATACAGATTTCCGTTGTGACATCAAGCGTGGTTTTTGCACGGGCTGCAATCTGGTTTATTTCTGCATTGGAGACCTTAATCTTGTCCATATTAGCCTTAACCTCGCTGAAATTATGCTCGTAGATTGTCTTTACTTATCACTGCTTTCAACATACTCTTCGTACAACCTTCCCTCCTTCAGACATTGCGGGCACACGCAGTGAAAAGGAAGGTCTTTTGTCGCACATGATTCGTAATACTTACAATCAGAACATGGAAAATCTTTACCGCAAATGCTGCAAGTTTGGAGAAACGTGATTTTTTCGACATTTAGAATGCTTGAAATGGTGTCGACGAGTTTTTCGATGCTGTTGTAATTCTTTATGCAGAAGGAACCTTGGTTGTAGTCTAGACCAAACCTTAAGAGAAGGACAAATTTTTCTTTGCCGACGCGCGGAAGTTTGAAAGACTTCTTATTGAGAACTACCATTTTCATCCTTCCAACTAGAATTTATTCATCTTGGTGAGATATTCGACCTCTTCGGCATCTAGCCTAAGCCAAGAACTTATCGGACTTGACTTCTGCTTCTCCAGAATAATCTTGACAAAAGGAACAAAATCCTGTTTAGCAGTCCTTCGAGAAACGTGACATTTTGATCCTATTTTGGCGCAAATATCTTCCATTGTCACTCTTTTACTTTTCGTCCAAAACAAAGTGGATATCCTTATCGGTGGGAAAATGAACTCAAAAGGTCTAAACGACTGAGGGGAGACCGTGGCAGCTTCGGCCAAGAGATAAAAAAAGTATCTTAGCAGATGCCAGTTCACTTTTGCGATTCTTCCTCTGAAGAAATCTGCCCTCGAAACTAGATCATAAGCGGCACCTAGCTCTGCAGGGTCTTCGTATCGAAGCGGAAGGTTGTCACTGATTGAAAGCAACAGATTGTCATAGTCTGCATTTGAACGATTCAACATAGCTGCGGCTTCTCCAGGGGATTTCGCTGAAAAAACTCCCTTGAGTGTCTCATACATACCGATATCCTTGTTTCTAGGGGTTAGTCTCATAGCATCTTGAAGTCTGAGAACTCGCTTTTCTTCAGTTAGACTCTGCAGATCATTTATCGCCGAACGAACATCGCCCCCACTGTTCTGAGCAATTCTCTCAAGAGCCTCGAATTCTGCGTCGACATGCTCCATCGAGCTAATCCTTCGCAGCATGGCGATTATTAGAGGTATACGCACTTGGCGAAACCTTATCAGCTCGCAAACTTTCTTCAGAGGTCTCAGCTTCTGCAGGTCGGGATCGTTGGCAGCCATTACGACTGGCACTTGTGATTCTTCAACTATTTTTATTATGGCTCCAATGCCTCCCCTGTCTTCTTTGCCAAAAACACCGTCAACCTCATCCAGAAAAAGAAGATTGCCTTTAGTCTCAGTTGAGAACTTGTCCAAGGCGACAAAAGATGTGGCGGGCCCGGCGATTCTGGTGATTGCTTTTTCTGTTCTCGTATCACTTGCGTTCATTTCAATAATTGTGAAGCCAAACTCGTTTGAGGCAGCATTCACCAAAGCCGTTTTTCCTACTCCTGGTGGTCCATAAAGCAATACCGCTTTCTTTCGGCGGCGTTTGCTTTTCAACCAATCGACAAAAGTCGCTTTGGCCTCTTCATTCCCGATTACTTCAGCTATCTTCTTTGGGCGATACTTCTCCACCCATAAAAAATTATCTTTCAACAACTTTCCCCTTTGACTTCCCAAACTTTGAGAATTGAGCCAACAACGCACTCAACTGAATATCGCTATTTGCACCCTCGGTGAGGCGAAAATCGTACTCCCCGATAATATTAGTTAGCTCCGCCTTTTCCTCCACGGATAGATAGGAGACTTTGAATAGTTCCCTCTGCATCTGACGTACTATTTCTGAACCAGAAAAACCATAAAGACCCATCAGATCATACATCAACTTTCTTGCTTCGATGAAGTCGCCACTAAGGGCCTTAGTAAGCACCAGCTGTACTTGTCTCGGGCTAGCTTCACCCATAACTTGAAGAACCGTTTTCTCATCTACCGTCCCTTCTCGGTACACAGCGGCTGTCTGCAACGCGTTTATAGCATGTCTAAGGTCACCCTCCGAATATTCAACTATGCTTTCAGCAGCTTCGGCGGACAAACTGATGCTCTCTTTCTTGGCGATGTTCTTAAGATGCTCTACCATGGCTTTTTTGTCAAGCTTTGAGAAACGAAATATGGCACAACGGCTCTGAATCGGCTCGATGATCTTACCGGAGTAGTTGCATATTAGGATGAATCTGCAAGTTCGAGAGCTGGTTTCCATTATTCTTCTTAGTGCTGTTTGAGCAGGCCCTGTCATCTGATCGCTTTCATCAAGTATGACCAGCACGAAAGGCACGTCGCCAAAACCTGCCCTACCATAGCGTGAGAAATCCTTGATCCTTTCCCGAACAGTATCGATTCCACGTTCATCAGACGCATTGAGTTCTAATGTGAAGGTCCTCCAATTTGGGCCAAATAGCTTTCGAGCAATGCAAAGTGCGACCGTTGTCTTTCCAGTACCTGGCATGCCAGCCAGAAGTAGATGCGGCATCGTTCTCGGAGTTCTCAGAAAAGCCTTTAGGCTCTCCACAACATCACGCAAGTCCACAATCTCGTCTAGGTTTCTTGGACGGTATTTTTCGACCCACATGAGTGCTTCTTCGTCAAGTGCCATGAATAACCCCTCAATAAATTACAATTAACGTGTTTTGCTATCTTAATTTGTTTTTCTATACATCTCGCGGCAGCAAAGATAACAGTTTAGCGCCAGTACTTAATCTGCCATGCGAGGTGTCAAAAAGGGCCCTAGCAAGTAGCGCGCGCGCTACTGAGCGACAACACTGGCTACGGATAATTACTCTGAGCTTTTCATTAGTGATCCTGATTCGGCGATTGAGTAATCATCTTGTTTCTTTACCGTGTAAATCACGTCCGCCACATCAACGATTTCGGGATGGTGGGTTATTATGAGCATTTGCGGTATGATTCTTCCGCCTTCCCTGAAGAATGAGCTTAGAATGTTCACTAACTCTTTTCTTCTTTCTTCGTCCAGATGTGTGGTAGGTTCGTCCATTATGATGGTTTCAACTCTTCCTGATAGGACCTGCGCGATGGCTAGTCTAAGGGCGATGGCCAGAGCGACGCGTTCTCCGCCGCTTATCTGCTCAATCTGTTGTTCACCACTGGGACCTATTACGGCAATATTGTAATCATCGTCGATCTTGATGTCGGAATAAGCGAGATTGAATCTCTCAAAAAGATCCCGAGTAGACCTCTCAAGCAGAGGTCTCGCCCTGGCTCTAATCATTTTCTGGACGCCGTCTTTTCCATACGCGGTTCTAATCTTGTTCAAGAGCCCTATGAAATTGTCAATGTGCCGTTTTTCCCGCTCTTTCTTCTCGAGACCCTTGAGTTTCTCATCGCAATTCGCTATCTCATAATCAGCGGTTTTCTTCTTCTCTATCATCCCTGCGATTTCTTTTTCAAGCCCATTCCTTGAATTCACCTCAGCATCGAACGAATCCTGTTTTCTGGAATGCAGTTTTTCGTCATAATTGAGCTTCGCGATGGACTCGAGTGTTCCAGCAAGCTCCAGCTCTTTGTTTGATAACTCTTCTCTTGTGGTTGCCACCTTCTTCTCATATTCTGACTCGCGTTTTGCTATTGAAATGCTCTGATCATACTCCTGTTTTTTCTGTCGAAGAGCTTCTAGTTCTTTTGAGGGCTCTTCAGGTTCGTAACCGAGATTAGAAACAGAGTCTTTTAACGACTGCGAGATTGTTTCCAAGGCCTCGGCGATAGGTTTCATTTCAGCCATGACTTTTTCTCTAGGTTGTAACTTTGTCAGTTCACTTTTTGCAGATTCAAACTTTATGTAAAACTCTTCAAGCCCGCTTACTTGGTCGGCAAGCTCCGTCAATTCGTTGTCTAATCTTTTGAGCGCGTCAACATTCTTGTTGAGTTCTTCTGCTTCTAGTCTTTCTTTCTTGAGCTCTTCTCTCGTTTCCTCCAGCTGACTGGCACATTGCTTGATCTGCTCAGGTTCTATCTTTTCCACTGTTTTCAGTTGTCCTCTAACATGGTCCTTTCTCTGGATGATAGCTGTGAGCTCCTTTCTCGTTGTTTCAAGCTCGCCTCCAATCCGCTCTCTTTCAGAGGAGAACTTGCTCCCTAACCTAGCAATCTGGTCTGCTGTCAGGTCTGTTTCGCAAGTTGGACACTTTTTCGCACCCGTTTCTGAAGGTCTAAGCTTGGAAAGGTTGTCATCCAACTCCTTTTCTCGATGTTCAAACATCCCTATGCTTTTCTGGCACTTGTCGATTTTTTCGTCAAGCTCGCTTCCAACGGCTTCGAGTTCAGCCTTTTTTTTACCCAGAAGGGTTTCGACGGTTTCAAGAGTCACTTGAGCCTCAAGTATCTCAGAGCATTTCTTCAGCTCTTTCTCTAATGCCGCGTTCTTCTTCTGCTCACCTTTCTCCAGATCCTTGATTATTTTCAGGGCTTTTTCAACAGCTTTATCCGAGCCCTCGTACTTTTTGCGCTCCTTGTTTTTTCCTTCTTGAAGAGCTTTCTTTTCGCGGTAAAGTGCAGAGTCTTTCTCGTTTTCTTTCAAGACTCCTTCCAGTCGGTCCAAGTTGCGCAGTCTTTCCTCCAGTGCTTGTTGCTTCGATTCTTGCTCGCTTCTCTTCATGATACACTGAGAGTATTGCTCCAAAAAGGGCAGTTTACTGATTTCGTCTTCTAGACTCTCTGTTAGTTTCTTGGCTGCAATAGCCTTGTCCAATTCGGTTTGTTCTGTCTTCAATTTTTCCTTTTCACTTGCGACGGCCTTTTCAAGAATGCCTTTGTCTTTGTCAAGTCTATCAAATGCCTTCTTGTCCTCTTTCAGCTGATTTAAGCTCGTTTGAAGACCGCTGATCTTCTCTTCGATTTTGCTCAGCTCTTTTCTTTTGGATCCAATGGACGCAGTCGATTCCGTGGATATGGTTAGATGTCTTTGTCTATCGCTTTCTATCGTTGATCTCTGGCCCAACTCTGTCTTCAACACTGTCTGTATTTCATGGTAGGCGTCAATAACTTCTTTAATGCCATGCCAAGCTTTTTCAAGATCTGCCACCCCGAGAAGCCTTGAAATAAGCTCTTTCCTGATAGCAGGTTTGGCTGTGACGAGTTCTTCGATTTCGCCTTGCTGTACATAGATTGATTGGAAGAACATGCTTTTGTCCATAGCCAGTACTTTCTCGATTTCAGCAAGGACTGCACCTCCACCCTGTGCCAAGAGTGTCTTTGAACCGTTTTGCATGCGATACAGGTTGCCCTTGGCTGACTTCTCCCGCTCCATTGACCATTCTGCAGAGTATTTGATCCCGCCCTCAACAAACTCCACCGTAGCCCCGCATTTCTTCGCCGTTGAGTTGATTAGATTCTCTTTTTTTCCGCGGTTACTGTAATCGTTGAATAGTGCAAAGCTGATCGCGTCGAGTATCGAGGTTTTGCCTGCACCGTTGGGTCCTACGACCACGTTTATGCCATAGCCAAGCTCCAACTCGGTTTTCTTGTGAGAAACGAAATCGTTAAGCTTAATCTTGTTCAGTATCATCGAGCTTTCCCGCCTTCGAGACTTTGCGGAAATACTCATTAGCCACGTCCTTGGCTCCAACAGTGTCGCCTTGCCTAAGATGCTTCAACATCTCATTCGCCAGCTCTGCAACCTCTTTTTTCTTGAAGTAATCAGTCAGAACTTGGCTTACGTTGAAGGAGCCCGGCTTCAGTTCAGGCAACCTCATTTCACTCTCTTCTATGATTGTTGGCCTGAAAGTCAGAACCTTGCCCGTTAATGCTTCACTCAACGTTTGGTGAACAGCTTGTCGATCGATATCTTTTCCCTCTACGCGCACCTGAACGACTGGTGCTTTCTGACACGCAACCAAGCTTCCTAAAAACTCTTCCAACTCTTCCTTCAAATTTGCATAGTTTAATGTGACATCCATCTGAGGTCTGATACGTTCAAGATTGACATTGGTTACCTTCGCTTCATGTTTGTCGACATCCACAATGTAGAAACCTTTTCCCTTTTTCTTCCACTCAGCAATCTCGTCACTGCGGATAATCTCCGAACTGCCAGGATACGCTAGTTCGCCTTGACCATGAGAAGCCTTGATTCTAGAATGAAGATGTCCCATAGCATAATAATCAAAGTTCTTCGGCACATCCGTCAATGCTAATTCACATGCTTCTTCGATAAAGAACTGGTCTATTGCTTCATGAAGCACAAGAATGCTGCAATGACATTTTGTCTTGAGGCTTCCAAGCTTCTTCACTTCCTGTGCGAGAACAGCCCGGTACATTTGGCTCAGGTTCGAGATTCCTGCAACAAGAATTTCCTTGCCATCAACCATTACTGACTGATGCTCAGCCGTGCCCCCTGCGCCAAGTATCTGGATCTGGTCCTCGAAAAGCATGTGCGGCGGCATGCCTCGTATTTTGGGTTTATCATGGTCGCCCAAGACCGCAAAGAGCTTAACCTTTCCGTCAAGTTTCCTCAACAGTTTCTTGAACGCATAGTATGCTTGTGCGGTAGGTCTGGGTGAATCGAAGAGGTCACCACTATGAATGACAATGTCAGCATGTTCTTCGATGATCTTTTCACCGATTTCTTCGAGAACGTCGTAAATGTCTTTTTCTCTTTCTTCAAGATTGTACTGTCTATGACCCAAATGCGTGTCGGCCAGATGGGCTATCCTGACCATGCTATTCCCCCTTCTTGAACGAATCCGTAAATCCTTTCATATCGTCTCTCAAACGCTGGCTTTCGTTATCTACGGTTTCTTCCTTTGCCTTCTTGACAGCGTCTTTCATTTTGCCCATTATGTCTATGTCGCTGCCACCTTCTCGTGTTCTTCTTTTCTTTATTCTTGCCATTACAGGAGCACGAGTCATCTCACCCACGATCACGGCCTCGCCAGTGTTGAGTCCAGGCAAGTCGTTCAACAGATTCTCGCCAAGACGCTCTGAGCTCATAGCGATGGCATTTTGATCCTGAGGATTGGTTATTCTCATGATAATCTGGCTATTGCATTGGCTCAAGGCGTCAGAATGTATCTTTGAAGGTCGCTGCGTTATTACGATAAGAAAAACGCCGAATTTTCTGCCTTCCGCCGCAATTTTCTTTATTATCGGACCCGAATAGGTTCTGCCCTCAGCTGGAATGAAACGGTGCGCTTCTTCCACGAAAACAAAAACTGGGTATTCGAATTCTCCGTCTGAAATCTTTTCATAGATGCCCGAAAGAATTCGGGAGGCGATGTAATCTGAAACTTCATCGTCTAGGCCTGAGAGATCCACTACCGACAAGTGCATTGGTCTCAGCATTTGATCAATATTCGTGGACGCATTGGTGAAGACCTGCATTCTGGCCAGGCGCCTGAGGTATTTTACAGCGGACTTTGCGCCGCTGATGACTTTTGCCTCGACGTTCTGTTCTTTCCATTTGTCAGCGTTTTCAAGCTTCTCGATGAGATCATCCGGCTGAAAAGTGTCCTTTTCGCTCTTCAGCTCCTCTAGGGCTCTCTGCAATCCCGCCACGATGTTGGCGTAATGCTCGCTTATCCCTGAGATCAAGCATACTTCATCAAGGTCAAGATCTGAGAAGCATATCTCGTACGGCGTGATCTTTCCAACTTCGGCTTCACCATATCTACCTGTGCTCGCTGGATTTCGAAAAACAGTTATTCTATCTGAAAGCTCGTTCCTTTTGCCATCAACGTTCCTTGAAAGAAACACGTAGTCAGCGTGAGGATCCAACATTACGAGAGTGCCGCCCTTCCTCAGCAATTCGTCTGCAATTATGCCGGCAAGGTAGGTTTTTCCAGAGCCCGTCTGAGCTATGAGCCCCAAATGCCTTCTGAACCCCTTGACCGATAGGCTGACCGGAACCTCATTGCGGGTGATTAGGCTCCCTATTCTGATGGCCTCTTCTGCAGGGTACGAATAGAATTTCTCAAGCAATTCGGTCGGTGCAATATAAACAGGTTTACCGGGCATTACTGCCTTTTTTGGCAACTGGAGATCGCCTGTCTCGGTCAAATATCCAAGCACGCGGGCTTTTCCCCAGACCTTTCTGTCAGCCAATCCAGACTCGATTATCTTCTTGATTATCTCAAAGTCCAATTCCTTCGTCAAAGCTTGACTAGCAGATATGACACGTTCAATCTGGGCCACAACTTCTACTTGTTTAGGTGTTCCATCCACGTCTTCTTCTGAATAAGTCAGCAAATATTCCCAACGCGATGGCATCTCACCAGGCTTGGAAGAGAAGAAAAATTCGTTGGAGCTTGCTTCACCGACTATTACGCCAACTTCTTTAAGGGAATCTGACACGCCTATACCCCCTTCCACGAATTATCTTGCTTTGAAACAGCTTTTCCATGTATGAAAAGTACACTTCATCCACTACTCTCCTTTTCAATTTAACTCTTTCATCGACGTTCTTAAGCCAGAGATTGTATGCGTCCAAGCCACAATAGCCGTTTATCATGATTCTCAGCAAGGCTCGAAGATCCACATCGACCGGCTTGGGCCATCCCGTTTTTGATAGGGGTTGTTCCCAACAGGGCACGTCGATTCTCATCGGCGAGTCTCTAACGTCCAACAGAAGATAGAAAGAAACGAAGCTTGGGAAACCCGGAATGCCCGAGATTATTTTGGCGGCCCAGTCGACGAATTCCGTGCCTCTTTCTCTTGTCGTGACTGGAAAGTTGTTCATAACATACTTTCTTGGATCCGAACTGAATGGACGCATTCTGCTTGCTGCTCTTGCCGATGGCCCAAGCACTAGCGGTTGAGTGTAACCTATTTTTCCAGCAAAGTTCATTACCAACTGGTAGTCGGGCCGAGACGACGCGAGCTCCGTCAAAATTAGTTCGATAGACTCCACCTTTGATCCATGCTTTATCTTAAGTTTTTTGAATTTGCTGAAGGCGGTTTTTTCATTATCCAATGTTTCCAGAAAGATGGCTTTCAGTCTCTTTTTGTCTCCAGCCTCGATGTCGACTTTTTCGAGTTCTTCGCTGAAAATCAGCTTGAGCAAAAAGTCACGGTAGAATGTTGCCCTGCTTTCCTTGCTGACTCCAGCTATGAGGATATCGTTCTTTCTGCAAAGCTCAAGCAATTCAGCATATGTTTTGAAGTATTCAAGGACAGCTGTTCGATCTTCCTCAATTTTTGTCTCAACTGGAACATGCATAGCTCTTCCGTAAAGAGAGCCGTCTATCAGAATTGCGTTGCATTCGAAACCGTTTTTTAAGGCGTCAATGGCTGCTTGGAATTCAAGCATCTCCATTTTTGTACCTATATAATAATGTGCTTCAAGAAGACCGGATTTCGTAAAAAAGACGTTTGTCTCCAATTTTTTTTGCTCTTTGTCCTTGCAGACGGCAAGAGACCTTATCACGTAGAAAATGCCACCCGTTGACAACAGATTCATGTATGAACTTGAATCAACGGCTGTCACACTAAACTCGCTTAGGTTTGAAGCAAACTCTCCAATATTCTCTAGGGGTATCCATAAGGGTTCAAAATGCTTTCTAAATGTGTCTTTCAGCGGATTCGGTTTGCCTCGCAAGATCTTTTCTTTCAGAGCCTCCTTCTTGTTGCCAATTGATGAGGCGAACTCCTCAAGGAAATCGGGCACCTTATAACCCTCTCTCAATATGTTATTAATGCTTCATGAGATATTTAAGAGGACTCAGAGCTTCATGCAGAATAAAATCAGCTCCTCTTTCAAGTATGATTACACTTTATAAAAAGGCTACGCGCACTATCCTAAAAAATCGAACGCAAACTGCCAAAATCAAATTAACAGAAACCTTAGAAATAGTCTCTAAAGGTGGATGTGATTCAGAAATGAACAAGAAAATTCTTGTTCTTGAAGGTCAGGCGTATAGTCTGGAAAAGGAGGGCAAGCTCGACGAGGCTAAAAATCTTTATTGGCAGATAATCAACGAGGGGTTCACAGGTTCATTCCCGTATGAACGCTTGCGCATTATTTGCGCTCAACGAAAGGAGTGGGAAGAAGCTGTAAAGGTCTGCCGCCGATACGTGGACCTAAACGCATCCTACATGGGGTATAACGTTAAAAGCCAAAGGATGCAGGAGTGGATCCGCAAATACGAGGCGATGCTGGGTGCCAATGTGGGAGCTACCACCGCGGAAGCCGTATTGGCGCGCGCGGTCAAGAATGCATCTGCATCTGCTCGTGAAAGACGCTATGTTTCTATCCCTGAGTATCGGATAACTCGAGTATTTCCATATTGGGCGCGAGAAGAGATAGTGCTTGAGTCGGCACTGGTTCCAGAGTTTGAGAAATATTTTCCTACTGAGCTTGACATGAATAGCTCGCAACGGAATTTTTATGACAAATGGAAGCACAATTGGAAACAAGGAAAGCCCATCGATGTAAAAGGCAATATTAGCTATCTTTTTGCGTACACGTATGGCGTAATAAGTTCCGTCTCATCGAGTCCACAGAAAGCTATAAATGAACTGCGACTGTTGCAGCACGTCTACAAAGCCGAGTCGCGTTTTGCTCAGTATTTGACATATTGGATTTTTAACGCGTACCTTCTAGTTTCAGACTACATGACTGCTATGGCTTACTTAGAGTCAAGAACTGGCGTGGACAAAATCAATCATGCAGATCGCCTTTTTCTGTCTTTAAAATACAAGCTCGGTCTGCCAATGACAGGCGAAGATGTCATTAGCATGTATAACATTAGACCGCGGAAAATTGTTTTGGATAATCTGGATATCTTGATTGATTGGCTTGACGAAGTTATCAAAGATTTTGAGGAAAGAAACGGCGTTGATCTACTTGCCTTGGTTACGGAACAATTCGCCTTTCACGAAAGCTCTGAAGTTCATTTATTTGCTGGGATCCCTCTCATGCATCCAAAAATCCAGTTGAACATCTTCAACTATTCAGCACTGGGCGATTTCAATATTGTTTTGAATCAATGGTTAAAAGATGCAGAGAACAGACTGCGAAAGGAGAAGGATCTGCCCAAAATCGGGGAAGGGTGGATATCCGAAACTATGCTTTACAACCTTGTCGCCATGATTTTCACAGAAATGGGCTATGATGTGGTTCATCATTCATATCCGCCGTTCCTGCAACGGCAGGAACTTGACATATACATTCCAGCCTTGAAACTCGGAATCGAATACATGGGCAAGCAACATTATGAACCTATTGATTTTTTCGGAGGACAACGAGGGTTCCAAGAAACTAAAAAGCGTGACGAGAGAAAGAGACGATTTTGCAGAGAACACGGTTTAGTAGTGTTAGATTTCAAATATGACGAACCTATAGAGGAAAACTATGTGCGTTCAAAACTTAAGGAATACATTTCAATAGCCCGTGTGAAGACTTAGACCCAAGGTTTAGTGAGCTGGCTGGCCAGGAAAATCTGAGATTGAGAAAAAACAGAGCGAAAATGTCTCACAAAGGACATAATTTTCAATAACGTTGGACTGAAGACTTTCCTAAAAAGTGACAAGCAAATAACCTATATTCCATTGAGAACTGGGGCAATATTGGCAATCTCAGTCTCTGATTACGCTCAGCTTTTTACGCGTCTGGTTTTCGGAAAAACGGTTGTTATGGGTGAAACAAGCTAAATCGATGTCTTTTTGACATACTGGGAGGAAAGCGAGCAGCTTCTGTGAACCTTTTCTTTTCAATATTTACATTATTCACGTTTAGCATAGAATGCTTTCTTGGGTTGAATTTCAGAAAATTATTTAACCTTAGTGGAATAGTAACCTTAGACCAATTGATTCTATCGTTGAGCGTGGAAGAATGGTTGAATTAACATTCTATGGAGGAATCAACGAAATTGGAGGAAATAAAGTCTTACTTAAGTCCCAAAATGGATCAATTTTCTTGGATTTTGGAGTATCATATAAAAAGGAAAACGAATTTTTCGAAGAATTCTTACAGCCTAGAACCAGCAGCAAATTCTACGATCTAGTAAGATTGAGTCTCCTACCCAAATTGGATGGAATATACAGAAAAGACGTTTTTTGCCCAGAAGGACTGAATAATGCGTGTACCCCTGCACCTAATTTCTGGCAAAGTGGATTAACATGCTACGAGAAAGCATGCCAAAACAACACATGGCATCCAGACGCAGTGTTCATATCCCACGCACATGCTGATCACTGCGGCTATCTTCCATTTCTAGGAGATATTCCAATTTCTTGTTCCGAAAAATCGCAGAAACTTATGAAAGCAATATCCCAAATCGGCAATCTAGCCGGGTATGATAGTGAATTAACTGCTTACGAATATAGAAAAATCAAGCAATTAGGAAGCTCAGCTTACTTTCCGGGTTCGTACGGGATAGATAAGCAAGAGCCAAAGGAAAGAACATTTAAGATTCTAAGCTTAGGAAACAGGTCAAACATCGCCGACAATTTGGATATCACAGGATTCGATGTCGGTCACTCAATCCCAGGCTCTATGTGCTGCCTCGTAGAAGCAGACGATAAACAGATATTCTATACCGGTGATGTTCGTTTCCATGGAAAAAATCAGCCTGACTTAACTCCATTATATGGTCTTAAGCCAGATATTATGATAACTGAGGGAACAAGGATAGACGAGAGGATTCCAGATGATGAAAATAGAGTGGAACAAGAATTAGCCGATTTGATAGAACGCACAAAGGGCTTAGTTATGGTTGGGTTTGCATGGAAAGACCTTGAGCGTTACGAAACCGTGAAAAAAGCAGCGGAAGACTCTGACCGAATACCCGTGTTTGATTCACGAGTAGCGTATTTGCTAGCTAGACTTGGAACAAATATTTACAATGAAGGTGCTAGCGTTTTCGTTGAAAGATCAGACAGTATGCTTTACTCGCCAGCAGATTATGTAGATAGAAAACACAACTTGGGTCTCATAAATGAAAATGAGTGGAGTAACAAGAAACCTAAACAAGTTGATAGAACTCATCTTGATAAAGGCATAAAGGCCAATGACATTAAGAAGGATCCGGAAAAGTATGTTCTACATTTAGACTACTTCCGTTTTAAGAATCTGCTAGATATTGATCCCCCAAGCGACTCGGTTTATGTTCGAGCTCAGTGTGAACCATTCGACCCTAGAATGGAAATTTCCGAAGCGCGGATGATCAATTGGTTAAGATACTTTGGGATTAATGAGAGGAACAATTTTGAGCCTTATCAAATGCACGCTAGTGGTCATGCAAGTGGAAAGGAATTGCAGGAATTCATTGGAAGCATTAAACCAAAAAAACTAATTCCGATTCACACAACAAAACCAAGATTATTTTACAACAAAACTGGCGATGTTATTATTCCTGAATTAGACTCCCCAATATCACTTTAGTTCGATCCTTCCACAGCATTTGAGCGAGCGTGCATAAGGGGAATGATTATCGGGAGATTTGGACTTGACCCGTTTGGGTATGGGGACGGGTAGCCTCATCAATGCTTAAGTATGGGATCACAAACTCGATAGCCAACGCATATAATTCTAACGTATGACACGAGCAAAATCGCTTCGTTCAAGGACGAGGACGTGAGGCGTTGGTATGAGAATTGCACGCGTTAATTGAAGCACCTTTTTTCAAAATCGGTGTTTTTTTGGATTTCGTAAAAGGAGATGTTAAGCATACTCGACTAGACGTTCGTGCAGCTTAACTATCGCGAGTGTATCTCTTTCGCAGTACTTTAACAAATCTCTTTTCGCAGATTCCGCGTCCTCATCGTTGAATCTACCAAGAGCTAAGTAGGCGAAAGTGGCCATTGCGGAGTCACCATCTGCGATTTCTAGGTCATCATATGACAGTTCGGGGACCAAGACAGGAAGAGTTGTTTTTATTGACGTACTTCCGTGAAAATCTGGATGATAAAAGTGCTTTGCCACGATTGCATTGAGGTCAATGATGCGATCCATATCCAAACTGAGGTCTTCGGAAAGGTCTGTATATGTTCTTGCAAGGCTGTTAATGATCGTTTTCTCAAAATTTGAGTAAACGATTATGCTACCTTCTTTATTGAGGTCTTCGATCAAGTGCTCTGCAAATTCTCTCCTGCAGTCTCGACGCGGATCGGATAAATATTCAAAACGATGGACTACTCGCCCGGGAGCTGAACATTTGTGAATAGAGTATTGGGTAGGGAGTTGAGTGTATGGTGGAATATCCGAATACAAGGGTATTGCAGTCATGACCGTCTCAAAATCCAAGTAATAGGCCGGCCATGCAACAGCCGCTAATGCCTGACCGAGTTCGGTTCCAACAGAAGCTCTCCGTTTCTGCACACACTTTCTTACTCTGGCTTGGTTTTCCGTCAAAGGAAAATCTTCAGGAATATCCTCGATACAAGTTATGCCCAATTCCTTCAGGTCATCGAATTTAGCTTGATTTAACCGCGGAATTTCGAATATATGATTTTCGACATCCTTGCCCAAGCATTTCTCGAAAAGGGTGCAGTCACGGCACTCAAATCGAAGCGACGGCACTGGTTTGACTGGGCTTCTGGTTTCCTCTTCCACAGGTTCCCAGAAAGGCTCGAATGTAGCCGCTCTGTCTTGGGCTTCATCCGTGTGGTCTAATTCGACAAAGAGCCTTTCGTTACCCATGCCCAATCTGAAGTCTTTCGATACTAGTAACAACGAGACTCTTGAGAGGGGGACATCAGAACGACCAATAACCATGTATGTGTAGGCCATGTCGTCTATAAATTCTGGTTTATCATTTACGCTGGATTTTACCTCAACAATCTGCCAGCTGTCGTTCAATCTCTTCAGTATATCCGCCTTAGCTACGTAGCCGTCAGCAAGGAAAGTGCCTTCGTAGATTGTCGAGACACGCGAATCATTCACCAGATCCTCCGTTCTTTCGGAAGCTGATTCAAGGTCGCTTTCATCTACCAAGACCCCACGCGGATAAAAAGCTCTTGCCCTTCTGCCAATGTCAATTCCCTGTTCTTTTCGAAATCTTTCGCCAAGAGTTTCTTCGGGCGCGTCTATTTCTCCAGACCTGATTAACCATCCCAATGTTGGGCACACAATGTCATTCAGAAAAATCTCCTTTGAGACATTCCGCACTTCACTTCCCACCTATTCGACTTCGAGTTGCGCTTCTTGCTGCCGCCCCATTTTCAAGGTTCAAACACTCTCCTATTACTTAGAATACCTCTTTCTATCACACTTTAATAAAGAGCTTCTGTCCGCACAAATGACTTTCCCACTGAAGCGCTGTTTACATTTCCGCTTGTAGTGCACGCAACATTTGAACTCACAGATAATATGCAGAGCATAATAGAAAGCGATGTAAACAGATACATAACAGGCAAATCACCGAATCAAATCGCGGAATCTGCCGAAAAACCAGTAACTCCAAGTGTAATCTTTGGAGCGTTTTGATGATTGACACGCCTAACGGCGATATCGATCTAGTCCTTCTAAAGCTGGGTCATGAGGCGACATTAAAAGATGAAATTGCCAACCGATTGGCACTTCCAATGCGGCTCAATGGATTTGACAGCGCGAAGAATTGAAGGAGGATCGATAGCCAGTTTGACAATTCGCTTCGGTTTTTGTAGAGGTTCTGAACCCATTTGGGTTTGGAGACGGGCAGGCCTCCCCTCTTGTGGTCTTCGGGTTTTCTTTCATTATCTTTACAAAGAGACTGTTCCTGAGGCCTTTCGCAACAAAACTGCAAGAATAGTGGGCCGCTAGGAAGAGATTTTACAGACCAACCTCATCATATAGGCTTAGAGATGAGAAATGTGGAAGTCAAAGAGATAAGCATCAACTTAATCAACGTATCCTCACTTAATACGAGGAAAGATCTCGGGGCAGGCACTGAGGACACAAGCTTTGATGACTTAGCATCAAGCATAAGAGAAAAAGGTTTGCTAAGTCCGATAACTGTACTCAAGAAAGATGATGGAACGTACGACTTGATCGTCGGTCAAAGGAGATTTCTGGCATGCAAGCAACTTGGATGGGAAACGATCCCTGCAATTATCAGGGAGAGAATGGATGATACGGACGCCACAATCCTGTCTCTTGTAGAAAATGTTCACAGAGCTGACATGAGCCCAATTGATAAGGCAAGAGCCTATAAGAAGATCTACCAAAAATATGAAGGCTACGACAGAGTCGCAAAAGAAACTGGTGTTTCAGTAGCCACAATTAGAAAATACCTGACGCTCCTGGACTTAGCACCTTCAATTCAAGACAAACTGACGACAAGCGAAGGACCGGCAGGAATCGGTACATTGTCAAAGCTTGCAGAAAAATTCAAGTCGCCAGAGGAACAGGAAAAAGTACTGGAAGCAATAGGGGGTTTCAAGCAGGGCGTACAGCTAGAGATAATAAAACAGAGCAACGGAAACCTGGACAGAATTCCAAAACTCAAAGAGGAGGCTCTGCAAGGTGCCTTTGATACGTATCTTTGCCATGGAATCAAAGACTGCAGCTTCATCCCAAAAATGCTAAGAGAGCCCATTGTACAGATGATTAAAATTTCTGCGAAGAATGATGACAAATTGCCTTTCAAAGAGCTAGTAAGAACATTGGGCAGTCTGACTTGAACCCGTTTGGGTATTAGTCCCGGCGACCGCATCAGCCACCGTTCGAGTGCCCCCTTGCATGTTTGACCCTCTCTGATTTGTCCTGACAGAGAAATTTTCTTTTGTCGAGACAAATAGGCATCGGAAATCTGTAGGTGCTATATCTAACAACTTCTTCAACAGCCTTGGAATAGCGCGCTTTGAACGCCGCCCTGACTTTGGTTTCATGGTAGCCCGGGATAGCTTCAAACTCTGGAGTTAGTGATGGTGCTGGGACCAGGTTTGCATCGTAATCAGGGGGCGACATCTGCCGAAGTCTAAACAATTAATCAGCTTATCGCTTTGTTTGATATATCCACGGAAAGGAAATCGTTTCTAGGAAATAAGCGTGATGTTGAGGGGATACTGTTAAGTTATTTGTGATGACTTAAAATTGATTGTGCGTGTGTGGCAGTATCGGTTTAGAGCCCTTAAGCAGTTCTGGAATAGTCAAAATTTGGATTCTTGGGTATTTGACCCAAAATTATTTGTCGTGAAATGATGATAGAATTGTTTCCTTGGTTTGATCTGATTTGTTGATTTTTTGTGCATCATAAAATGGACTTATTGTAGTAGGGGTTTTTGGTCTTTCACCCTTTAGCAATTGTTCAATGGTTAAAATCTGAATTTTTGGATATTCATGTTTCCATAATGGCGAAATGTAAGGGTCTGTAGCTTTAACCTCTTTTATCATCTCACTTGTAGGTTCTTCGAGCGTAAGGAAAATTCCCATAGCTGCTTTTTGCCTTTCTATAACATCTCGCAATTCTCGTATGTCCTTTACTCCAACATGACCACTTTTGACCTGAACAACAATTTTCTCGAAATGCCCTTCAGATTTATCCATGAAGCGTAGCCAGCCATCAACACCTTCATCAGCTCCTTTCTTTCCTTCTTTTGGTTTTGCTTTTGTAGAACCTATAGGCCTAGCGTCAATAAGAGAGAGTGCCCACCATTGAAATTGATAACGGTTCTGAGCTAATGCTTTTGCTGCACCCAAATCTCTCGGTTCTCCTTCAACATTGTATTTTGCTTCAGGAAATGAATCTTTGAGTCTGTTTTTTATTAGATTAATGGCTAAGTAAGTTATGTCAATGCCGATCCATCTTCTATGTAGTTTTTCTGCGGCGACAATGGTTGTTCCACAACCACAGAAAGGATCAAGAACTATCCCATTATTAGGACATGTACTATTAATAATTCTCTCAAGCACTCCTATCGGTTTCTGTGTTTGGTATCCTAGCCTTTCGGGGTCTGTTGTGCCGAACCAAGCAACATCAGCATCTATAATATCGTTAGTGCCATACACTGTTCGTTGCGTATATGGTTGAGCTGCCCAAATATCCTGCAATGGCTGTCCATCAGTTGGTTTCAAATAGCGAACAGGTGTTGGCCAAGCTGAACCTTTCTTAATTTCAATTAGTCCTTCTTTATATAATCTTTCTAGCTTCTCCAACACACCTAGCTTAGCAAATTCTGGGGGCATTTGGTCAGTGAGGTATTGAGGTATTGCCCAATGTCTGTTTTTAGGAGTAGGGTCAAACCCACGCCAGACTTGACCTGATTCGCCCTTAGTTGCACCTGCACCAGTAAGTATGTTACCTCCAGTTGTAAACTTCGCTTTTCCAGAAGCATCTACAGAGAATCTACTTTCAACATGCCCTTTCATGTAAGGTTTTCTTACAACTTTAAAGAAATAGTCATTAGTCTTAGAATAGAAGAGAATTGTGTCGTGAATTGGACCAAAACTCTTTCTTGGTCCATGCGCTCCAGTTCGTCGCCATATTATCTCATTCCTAAAATTGAGTGGACTAAAAACTGCATCTATAAGAATTTTTAGGTAATGACTCGCTGTTGGGTCGCAATGAACAAACATTGAGCCAGTTGGTTTAAGTACACGGTGCAATTCTAGAAATCGTATTCCCATCATGACAAGATATGCAAATAGGTCGTTTTTGCCTAAGAAACCATGCAATGACGTTACCAAATCGCTTACCTGTGATGGTGCTTGTGTAGCTAAGTAATCGTAGGCATGTTTTGCTTCCGTGTCCCAATGCCAAAAGTCTGAAAAGGCTTGAATTTGTGCAGTTGACTTTTCTCCAGTATTCTCCTTGAAAAGTATATTGTAGTCAGCTTGACTATTGAATGGTGGGTCGAGATAAATCAGATCAACACATTCGTCTGGAAAGTGTTTTCTGAGAACTTCAAGATTGTCACCGTAGTATAAGATGTTTGAACCGAATAGGTCGGGTTTCATAATAGAAAGTGGGTCAATCGCCTTCTTAACAGTTTAGCTGCCTTAATAGACATTGGGCAAACGGCCTTGCTCGGATCATCGGGAGTTTGGCGAAAGCCAAACGACATTAACGTCTTATTGAAGTTTTTACTCATATCTGGTCCCTGAGAGGGGTATCTTGGAGAGAGGTAAGTAGGGGAGTGGCGGATGACACTTCCCTAAGCGTTGCCCTTCTCTTCCTACGATGGAGAGGACGGTGGAGAGGGTTATAGTAACGACTACGAATTCATATGCGACTTCGTGAGCTGTGTCAAATCCTCTCTTCTATTTCAGACTGACTTTCCCGTCAACTGTAATTCTAGCCTCTTTCCAATCATAACGCTTGTTGTCAGTTGTTTTCCTTATCGATTCCAGAATCACTCGTTGCTCTCTGTCAGGTGCTTTCCTAGACAAGAAGGTTATTCTTTCAACTTTGTCGCCTGCGTTGAGGCCTTCAAACACAACGAAGTCTACTGGGTGCATTATGGCTTTGATGTCATAGGGGTCATATTCTAGTTGCTTGAATTCTGCACACAAGCACTTTCTTATGAGAACAGGTACTTTCTTTCGTCCCCGCTCTACTGATTCATCTCTGATTTTCTTTTCTTGCTCTTTGAATTGTTCCTCTCTCTTCGCAAGAGATGCCAGTTCGAATTCATACTTGTCAAACCAAGTTTTCGGGACTTTTCCAGTATATTTCAGATGAAGGTCGCTTATTCTCATCAATTCACCGCAACAAGGACAGATGCACAATAGTCGCTTGAATGTCTGGAAAATATCTAGGATGTCTTCCATTATAGCACCTTCAGGTTGACCTTGCCGTCTAGTACAGCTTTTTTTATCAGCTTCTGGTGCACATTCAGTCTTGAATCGCCTGACTTTATCTCCAGAAAAGTGATCATGTCAACTTTCCCTGTGAGCAGGCCGTTGAAAACTATGACGTCTATCGGATCATAGAGCGGTCGACATTCGCGGAATTGTAGTCTGAGGTCTTTGTATGCAGGGAGGAATTTCTCAATTAGCTTGCCGAAACCCACTTCGATTGCTTTTTTTTCTGCCATTATATCTGCAGAGATTTTTCTTTTCTTGAGGGCATTCTCCATTTCCTTCAACTGATTGACAAGCAGCAGCCTCTTTTCTTCAGCAGGTTCTGGAAACTTGGCCATACCGTCGAATATTAGAGCATCTGACAGTGCAAACTCCTCACCGCACAAAGCGCATTGGGCCACAATACTAGAAGACTTAAGACCCTTGATGAAATTTCCTATATCCATAATCATATAATCCTAAGTTCATCTATTTAAGACCCAACTCAGATTAACTAGGTCAAGCCAGTCAGCGCAAACGGTTTTCGCTTGAATTTGGGGGAGTCTGGCGGAAAGCCAATCGGTCTCTAGTTTGAAACCAGTGCTCTTGAATCTTAGGTCGCACCTGAGACTCGTACAAGAAGCGCGCGGGGGGGTATTTGTTTGAAGGCTTGTCCTATATAATATACTTGATTATACACCATAGAGTAATTCAAACTTTTTTAGTCCATTCTTGGCATTTGTAGAGGTTTTAATAAGACCAAATCTTAGTTTTCACGGGGTTATTGATGGTGTCTATCAGTCATGTAGGAAATCGTGCGCTATTTCTTCATCGTTGAATTGCCTTGGCTCTGTATTCTGAGAGGTCCACCATTTTTACTTCTAGAAAAAAGTGTTCAAACTTCTCGAAATCCGTCTCAGCATTGTACTTCTCTAGGATCTCAAGTTCGCTAAACCTTTGCGCGTAGAAGACATCTCCGCAAGGTATTGCCACGACGAGAATCGCGTCCTTCCAGAATTCCTTGTAACATGCGATTAGGTTAGAGTATATTAAGACCGAGGTTTCTGTTGGAGCTCGTCGCATTTTCACTTCAACGAGCATTACATCCTTTCTTCTCTTGTCATATACAAGCAGATCAGGAGACGATCGAATCATTCTGACTATTCTGGAATTCCTTATTGTCTTGTCGTTTAAGTGTTCTTTTATTTCAGAAAACCGTTCTTCATAGCCATTGAGATAGACGGAATATCCAGATTTTTGCAGCAATCCTCTGACTAGGTCTGTCATAACGTTGCCCTCGTGCATCCCATTGTAGAATTCTTTCAATACAACCACGAGTTACCTTCTCTACCCCCAGTTTATTTAACTGTATGCATGTTAGACTTTCCGGCTGAATTGTGCGCGCTTAGCATTTTTGTGTGGTATATCAGACTTTCCGAAAAACCAACTAATCGTAAGGTCTACTCCCGCAAACTCGCTTTCTTTTCTATTTAGGTCTTAGTGCATGTGGCTTTTTTCCAGAATCCTTTTATGAGTTCGTTGCAGTCAACAGCGTTTTTGGCAATTTTCATCTCTTTTTGGAAGTAGACAGGTAGTTGCTGTTTGATGTTTGG
>Ga0172363_10000785_pt1 | contig 24804 bp, 26 predicted proteins | sample LakKivs2_kivu2a2_FD_114541 | JGI IMG/M metagenome (GOLD analysis project Ga0172363, IMG submission 114541) | Sediment microbial communities from Lake Kivu, Rwanda - Sediment s2_kivu2a2 | ecosystem: Environmental > Aquatic > Freshwater > Lake > Sediment | place: Rwanda: Western Province, Lake... | reverse complement strand
AGCTTCGGGACCCTCGCTAGGTGCTTGCATCCTGGCATTGCACAATAGACATTCATAGCACAGCCATTGTAACGTCCTTTCATCTCCTCTCAAAGTGTCACTAATCTATCTGAACTAGCTCAGTACTTGTACTGAGTTCATAGGGAGGCGCTTTCCTTTCTTAGCTCTTGCAGCCAGGTCAGCGATTTGAGCTCTCGCTGCACAATGTATCTTATGTACTCGGACAATACCTGCTCCAGCTCCTGGGACAGTTCCGCGTTCACGTTGACCCTTTTTGAAGTAGCATAATCACAACTTTGCCACAAACGGAGAACTTTCAGGGCCTGGACCGAAAGGGGAAAAGATGGTCTTGCTGAGATTCTCTCAATCTGCTCGTAGCGGCGCTTCTCTTCAGAATGACAGCGAGGGCACAGCAGCCCACCCTTGCTGGGGCTAAAGAAATTGACCGCAGCCTTGGGGGGTGAATCACAGCTGACACATCGACGTAACTGGGGACGGTAGCCAAGGTAGTGGAGAAGATGCAGCTCAAAATAACGCAGTGCAGTCTCGTTGCTGTCCGGCTTAGTCAATTGGTGTAAGATATGCAGCAGCAAATCAAACAAGGGACGATTCTCACCACCCTCTACAGTGAAAGAGTCAGTAACCTCCAAGACATAAAGCCCGCAAGCCATGCGCCATAAATCATTTTTCAGAGCCAGGAAACCATCTATCGTTTGACTCTGGGTGATAATATCGAGATTGCGCCCCTTGGCTAACAACATCAGGCTATGCGTCAGCGGTTCCACATTGCCCCCCAATTTGCTCTTGGGCCGACAAGCTCCCTTAGCCACTGCCCGCAACTTGCCGTATTCTGGAGTGTAAATAGTGACAATCTTGTCGAATTCGCCCAGCTTGGTTTGTTTCAGGACGATGCCTTGTGTTTGATAATTCCGAGATGTCCCCACCTTAAACTCAAAACCCCGATATGGATTCCCACACAGAATCCACACGTCTAATGAAAATTCAAAGCCTCTTTCTTGGCGAGCGCCTGGATTCCGGGGAGTGTAACTGAGATTCTCTCCATTGCTGGTATCGTTCCCTCTGGTATTATACGCTGTCAGCCCAACAACTGTAATCGGGAGCAGCCACCGGATTCTTCACCTACAATTTCCCGGACTGCTTCCCGGCGTGGTTCAATACCAGATTGATGGCAGCTGCAACCGAGGCAAAGGAATAATACACGGGCAAGCCGGATGAAATACTGTTACGAATAGCAGCCAGAACGGCCTCAGCCTCGTGAGGTATAATGCTAGGTTCAATCACCATGGCCACTGGCTTGGGAAGCTGCCCCTGCTTTATCGGAAATCTACTCATTAGCAGATTCTCCAGCTGGCGGTCTGAAATCCGAGATGCTGTGAACTGACCTGTTCTGACGAATATTACCAGGAAGTCAGCTCCTTCCCACCCGGATAGTATACCGAAGGTTTTGATTACGCTCTCAGTGTTAAACATGGCTTGTGAATAATCTACGGGATTCCGCAGGATATTGCCTGCGACGGGAGTATATTCACTTATTTGAGCGACCATCTCGCGAGGGATGGGAGGGACTCTGAGGCCTCTGCTTTCAAACTCGTCAGCTATTAGGACGCTGGCTCCCCCACCAGCACCGAACAACAGCGCATTCCTGCCTCTGGGGAGTGGCAAGAACAAAAGTGTGACCAACACATCGATCATTTCTTCGACGGAACTGACGCTGATGATTCCCAGCTGCTTGCAGAGGGCATCCCAGGTGGCCCGGCTTCCAGCCAGCGACGCGGTATGACCGGCGGCTGCGCGAGCGCCTCCCTCGGTAGTGCCACCTTTAAGCAGTATCACTGTCTTTTCCTTCGTTGCCTTCTCCAGGGCTCTGCGGAATCGCTTCCCATCCCTAATCCCCTCAATGTAAAGGGCTATTATTTTGGTGTCTGCATCGTCAGCAAGATATTCGAGCAAATCGCTTTCGTTGATGTCACATGCGTTGCCGTAACTTATGACCTTGCTGAAGCGAACGCCCCGCAATGCTGCCTGCCTGACCAAATAGATGGAGTTGCCCCCGCTCTGACTGATGACTCCTACCGTGCCGCTTTCTCTGGGAAAAGCGGCACTGAACGAAAGGCGTGATTGAGGGCAGTAAATACCCATGCAGTTAGGGCCGATAATCCTGATCCCCTTCCTGCGGGCAACGCCCGCCAGCTCAGATTCCAGCTTTATTCTCCATTCCTCACCGGTCTCACTGAAGCCCGCCGTACAGAAGTGAATCGCTCGTACTCCCTTTTCGGCACATTCTTCCACAAGATTCACGGCGAGCCGGGCATTAACCAAGCCAACTACATGGTCGACGCTGCCGGGGACTTCTCTGAGGCTGGTATAGACCTTATGACCTTTGATTTCCCCATCCTTGGGATTCACGAGATAAAAAGGGCGGTCGAATTCAAATTCGATGAGGCCATCCAGGAAAGTGCGTGTCCAGTGTTGAGGTTCGGTCGTGGTGATGCCCACAAGGGCGAGCGAACTGGGGTGGAACAGAAAGTCCAAGTCATGTTGAGGCATATGCTTCGTTCTCCTTAATCAATAAGACTTCGTTAGCTCAGGTCGATGGCGAGCCAGATTCACGGCAAGCAAGTTGCATGGTTACTATGGCTTGGGGCCGGTAATTCTCACTATCAACTCTCTTTGAGGTTGGCATGCTACTTGATGGTGCTTGAGCAACAAAGTGCAAGGCTACCTCCGCCGAAGTATAGCAGACAGTCTGTGGGGTGTAAATGATACTTTGAGGTTGGAGATATGCTCCTGGCAAGCTATTCGGCAACCGTTCCGGAGACTGTATTCGATAGGTTAATTTGATGCGTCAACAAAGATGTGGTAAATTACTTGGATTTTGGCAAGAAACAAAGCAATTGGATGATGTCTTTGCCATAACTTAGTAACAGGCCGGTGTAACAATCTCTCAATTCACATCATAATCAGGAGGCTTGTATTGAAAGCGGACGGACCAGGAAGATTCGAGTATATTTTCAATCCAAAAACCGTAGCTGTAATAGGAGCGTCCGACAGCGATGGCTTCTCACAGGCCATGATGAATACAAAGCTTAAGGACGGTCTGTTTTTAGTTAATCCCAAGTACAGAGAACTGCACGGCAAGACATGCTACGCCAGCATCTTGGACATCGAAAGCGAGATTGACTATGCGGTCATAGCAGTCCCGGCATCGCTCGTCCCTGGAGTAGTAGAGGAATGCATACAAAAGGGAGCACAAGCAGTCCATGTCTTTACAGCCGGCTTTAGCGAGACTGGAATAGAAGAAAGGAGAGTCCTGGAAGACGAGGTGCGGAACGTAGCCAAAGGCAGAATCAGCCTGATCGGTCCCAATTGCATGGGAATATGCTGCCCGAAGTCTGGCCTGGCTTTTGTTCCCGATGTATTGGTCAAGGAAGGTCCGCTCGGGGTGATTTCACAGAGTGGCACCTTTGCTGAACAATTCCTGTCCGTCGGGAGCCTGAGAAACATAAGGTTCAGCAAGGTTATCAGCTACGGAAATGCCGTAGACCTCGACTGTCCCGACTTCCTCGAATCTCTGGCGCACGACTCCGAAACCAAGGTTATAGCTTTATACATGGAAGGGACAAAGAACGCTAAGCGTCTCAAAGCGGCGATGACAGAAGCTGCAAGACTGAAGCCGGTACTGGCACTCAAAGGGGGGGTGACCGAGCACGGCCGCCGGGCAGCATGTTCCCACACAGGTTCATTAGCTGGTTCGCCGGAAATCTGGTGTTCGCTATTTAGACAGGCCAAGGTAATCCAGGTGGAGGACTTCGATGAACTGCTGGATACCGCTCTGGCATTGTGTTGCGTTCCGCTTCCTATGGGGAACGGGACCGCCATCATCACCAATTCAGGTGGTTTTAGTGTGCTTGAAACTGATTTGTGTGTGAAAGCCGGACTGGAGGTCCCTCAATTCACGCAGGAAACGATAGCTGAGTTGCGTAAGATGGTTCCCATAGCGGGAACGAGCATAAACAATCCTTTGGATGCCTGGCCGATATTTTATAACGTGCCCGGAACAACAGGGACGCTTGGGGATGCTATCAAGACCCTGTCGCGCGACCAGAATATTCATTCCATAGTGTTGCACTTCGATGAGGTGCGTTACCTGCGGCATGTGTTTGGACAAGCAACAGAGGACTTCCTAGAGGAACTTGTCAGGATTATGATCCAGGGCTGCAAATATGCTCGAGATGAGAAGGGCAAGACTATAATGGTCTGCGTCTCGCTCGATGCCTATTCAGAGGATGAGAAGGATAGAGAGTATCACCTGCTGGCTAAGAAAGCGTTCGAGGCGGCGCAATTCCCCGTATATCCCGCGCTTGGTGCTTCAATAAAGGCTTTGTCCAACTTGTACAGGTACCGGGCGCAGCATTACAATCCGTAGATTCGGCTAGCAGCGCTAGCGGACTAACAAACGCGCCCTACGTATGAGGGTCAACAGCGTACTTGACCCGTAGGGCCAGATTTCAGACCAGTCCAATTTTCTGGGCCACTATCTCCCTGTGGAAGTCAGTGTTGCCGAAAGCGATATCCGCGGCCTTGCTTCTGCGGTAGTAAAAGGGTATGTCGTGGTCAGCACTGGTAGCGATCGCCCCGTGCAGTCTCACCGCCCACTTGGCAACATCCTTGTAGACCTCGTTGACATAAGCCTTTGCCATCGAGGCTTCCTTAGTGCAGGGAAGACCCTCCGACTCCATCCAGGCTACTTCATAGACCAGATAGCGGCTGGTTTCCATCCCCGTCCACATATCAGCGAACTTGTGTTGAAGCGCCTGGAAGGAGCCTATCGGCCTGTCATATTGAACCCTTTCCTTGGAATACGCCACGGTCATTTCTACACAGGTCTCTATAGCGCCTATGGATTCGGCACACTTAGCGATCGCGCCTTTACGCAGCATCATTTCCACAATGGGCCATCCCTCATCCAGCTTGCCAAGCATGTTCTTCTTGGGCCCAGTCACGTCCTTGAAGCGCACTTCGCACAGCTTATCTGCGGCGGTGGTGGGCATTACCTCATAACTTATTCCGGGAGTTTTGGCGTCGATCATGAAAAGCGTGATTCCCTTGTCGGGCGAAGCGCCCTCTTTTGTCCTTGTGACGCAGAGGATGCGGTTGGCAACATGGGCCATTTCCACGAAAAGCTTTGTACCATTTATTACGAAATCATTTCCCTTCGGCGTTGCCTGAACGGCGATTCCGGAAGCATCGAAGACGCCTTCGCCTTCGAGGAGCGCCGTGGTAAGAATCAGTTCGCCCTTGGCTACCTTGGGTAGCAATTCCTTCTTTTGCTCTTCAGTTCCGGAGTGGAGTATGGGGAAGGTGCTGGTCACAGTAGCTATTAGTGGTCCCGGGAGGATGTTTCTGCCTATCTCCTCCAGGAGAACGACGAGGTCCTGGAAGGTATAGCCCATACCGCCGTATTCCTCGGGTATGATTAGCCCCATCCAACCCAGCTCTGCCATCTTCTTCCAAACTTCAGGAGAGTATCCTTCCGTGCTTTGTTCGAGTTTCCGTACCAGAGTCTTGGGACACTCTGTGGTGAGAAAGTCGCGTGCCATTTTCTTCAGTATTTCTTGTGTTTCAGTAAATCTAAGGTCCATGATTCCTCCTTATTGAAGCTCGGTTTATCTTATCCTTGGTAAGCCAAGGCCGTACCAGGCAATGATATTCCTTTGTATCTCGTTTGTTCCCATGGATACGGTGGTTACGAAGTGGTCGTGGAACAGCTTCTCCCATAACCCGTTTAAAGGAGCCCATCGAGAAGTCTTGACCTGGCCATAGGGACCCAGAATGTCCGTAGCCACAAAAGCCAAACGCTCGCCCAGTTCGCTGAAGAATATTTTACCTGCTGCAGCATCCATCAGAGACATTTCGTTTCTGTTCTGTAAATCAGCCACACGGTATGCCAGGGCGCGGGCTGCCTCCAGTTGACAAGCCAGCTCAGCTAGCCTGTTACGGACAAGCGGGTTCTTGGCCAATGGTTGCCCGTGTCGTTTGGTTTTGCTGCAAAACTCCACCAGTTCTTCAAGCGCACGAATATAGCTCATGATTGTGTCTATGCCAGATCTCTCGAAACCAGCCAGAAGATTTACAACTGTCCAGCCTTCGTGTTCCTGGCCGACAATGTTTTTGGCTGGCACGTGAACATCGTCGAAATAAACCTCGCAATAAGGAGTCTCGCCATCCAGGTATGGAATCGGCCTTACCGTAATGCCCGGCGTCTTCATGTCTAGTAGAATGAAGGTCATGTTGTGATGTTTTTTGGCAGCCGGGTCTGTCTTGAATACGCCAAAGCCCCAGTCAGCTCGGTGGGCCTGTGTGTTCCAGGTCTTCTGACCATTTATGACGTACTCGTCGCCCTTCTTGATTGCAGTCGTGCTCAAAGAGGCCAGGTCTGAGCCGGCATTTGGTTCACTCCATAGCTCACACCACATAACCTCTCCCCGGCCAATAGGCGGCAGGAACTTTCTCTTTATTTCTTCACTAGCAGCCTGCAACAAGGTCGGGGCGAGCATCTGCACCCCGAAAATGTCTACCCCGGGGATGTCGTAGTATCCTCGGGCTTCAGCAAAGAGGACGCGGTCCATCATGTCTCCTCTGCCATCATATTCCGGCGGCCAGCTCAGGGCAAGCCATCCCTTCTTGGCGAATTCTTTAGCACAATGCAGGTGGTACTCCCAACAATCGTCTCGTTCAAAGACGGTCTCAGCTCCCAGAAAGCTTGGTGGCTTCTTCTTTTCGAGTTCCTTGCATGTGTCATAGAACTCCTGTTTGCGAACTTTCTGTTCCTCTGTAAGGGCAAGGTCCATATACACCTCCTTCGGTTTGATAATATTGTGACGGCGTCGCTCGGTTCGGCGCCTTATTTTAGAGTGTGAAAAAGGATTTGTCAAAGAGCTTGTGGTGGTCCGTGCACCTTGTGCATCTTGATAGAAACTTAGGAAGAAAAGGCTGAGCCACAACGGCACAGACTCGAGAGAGCGGAACCAACACCGCTTATGAGACTCGAGGATTACATTTGAGAAAGGCAGACACTTTTGTAGCGGATAGCGATCCCCTTCACAAGATAACCAGCGTTCCCCAAGAATACGACCAAGACCCTATAAACGGCTTGAAATCAACGGGACCTTGGTAATCTACTATTATCAACCTTGGTCAGACTATTTCGAGTCTGACTCTGGTATTATCTTTGGCTGCTTTCACTCGAAGTAGCGTTCGTAAGGCTTGAGCTACGCGACCCTGTCTGCCGATGACCCTTCCCTTGTCATCCGGAGCAACTTCTAACTTAATCAATAAGCCGTCTTCACTGGTTTCCTCGGAGATCCTAACCGCGTCAGGTGCTGCCACAATGGATTTAACGATGTATTCCAGCAGGTCTTTCATTTCGCCTCCTTAAATAGTTAGTCTTGGCCTGAGGTCGGCTTAACCTTGTCCATAATGCCCAGTTTGTTTAACAATGTGCGCACCGTATCCGTCGGCTGCGCTCCATATCTAAGCCATGCCAACGCTTTTTCTTCGTCGATGCTAATAGTCTCGGGGGCAGTCAACGGATTGTAATGACCGATAAGTTCTATAAACTTGCCATCGCGGGGAGAGCGGTCATCGGCTATTACGACTCGGTAGAATGGTCTATTTCTCCTCCCCATACGGCGTAGTCTGATCTTAACCATTTTTCCAGGTGATTATCTCTTAAACGTCAATGTTTGTCAATGGCTGTCCCTGTCCAGTACCTCATATTGGCGGTCCATCACGTATCCTAGAGAAATCAGGCCCTACGTCTATGCTAGGAATGCTCTGAGAAATCCATGGAGGAAGTAGGGAATGAGACCACAGCTAAGGGGTGGTTTGCTGACGGTATGTTGCCTGAAATTCTTCTTGCCAATGAACATATCGCTTGGCAATGTCAAGTCTCTGCCAGTTCGACCCTGGAAGACGCTCGGCCTGAGCTTATGAACCAGGCCATTCCTCAATGAACTGTCTGTACCTTTGCGCTACCTTTGCCCAGGTCCACTTCTGCTCCACCAGCCTACGGCCATTTGTAGCTAATCTCAACCGCTCTGTCTCGTTGCTCAGCAAATCGATGACCTTTGCTGCCATCTCTTCTGTACTTCTGACTAAATAGCCGACGTTGTCATCCTGGAAGACAAACCTGTGACCTTCAATGTCACTAACTACAGGAACAGTGCCAGTAGCCATGGCTTCAACCAAGGGGATGCCAAACCCTTCAAAGACAGAACTGGAAACATAAACAGCAGAGCTCGATAGTAACTCAATCTTCTCTCTCTCCGCTAGATACCCATGCATGGAAACGTTCTGGAGCAAATCAAGTGCCTCAATTCTCCGCCTCACCTCTTCGCGTTTAGGACCATCGCCAACGATATGTAATTTTACTTCGGGAAATCTGTTCCTTACCGTAGAGACACACTCAATAAGGGAACTCACCCTCTTAAGCTCTGTCAACCTTCCGATGTAGATTAACCTATAGGGTAGCTTCTTCATTGAGAATTGATAGTCTTCGACGTTGACGCCGTTGCCTACAACCACAATCTTGTCTTGACCGAATCCCTCTTTCGCTAGAACACCTTGAACCATAGGACTGATCACGGCGATTTTATCCAGCTTGATCAGGCGAAGTGCTGCTTTCTCCAATACCCCCATTACGCGCATCACATATTTGGATGACCTGCCGGCGTTCGGCACATGAGAGGCATGATATAAATGATGGATAATCCCTATTTTGAACGGCCCCTTCGGAGCAAAGCGGAGAAGGAACGATGCCAGCACACCATTTCCGATCAAGATATCTGGGGCGGCCTCTTTGATATATCTATTTGCTTCTTTACAGAACGATACACCGCCGGCGTGCATCCACCTCACCCACCTAGAGCCCCCCATACATATTATGTTCACCCCCCTGTATTTAGCTGCGCGAATTTGCTTATTCCCCGAGAAGTCAGGGCACAGAATAGTAATATCGTAGTCTGAAGCTAAGCCAGTTAAAGCAGACAGGGCATGCGCTAACCCTCCTTCAGTGTATCCAATCTCATGTCCCTCGATTATTGGCCCGCCAGTGTGGTTAACAAGGACGATTTTCTTTGTTGTTTTCATAACCGTCGAGAGACGCTTCAATAATAGGCAAATTGAATTACCATCCCCTAACAAACACGTTGGTTCTATTCGAAAGTCTTATCTTGGTGGCCGCATTCTTCTTCTCTGGGCGCAAGCTCTGTTAGAATATATCACAAAACGGTACTGGCTGTAACGGACAGATTTTTCCAGAAGTTGTATTGACACAACCAATAGAACGTAGTAGATTGCGTTGAGATTCTGGGAAAACTAGACTATTGCTGCCGACTAAGGTAAATCCACAAGTGGGACTCGACATTATCGGGAGCTAGATGAGCGGGAAAGCGACCGACGAGAGACTTTATGAGCGGACTCTAAGAGATCTGACGCGAGGTAAGTTCCCCGGAGACTTTAATATCAAGTTGCGAATGTGTGACCCAAAGCCGGGCGAGAAGATTCTGGACATAGGATGTGGTGTTGGGTGGTTTGCTGCTACCGTCGCGTCTCAGTATGGGGCTGAAGTATTGGCGATTGATGCCTCCGAGTATGCTATTAGCGAGCTAAGGAAAAGGTATGGAAACGTAAACAATCTTGATTTTCAGGTTTGTGATGCCCTGCTAATAGAGTACGAAGAGGCGTTTGACAAGATTTCATGTCTTGATGTGTTAGAGCATTTTTCTCAAGAAGACGGTCAGATTCTGTTGGAGAGGATTTACACAGCCTTGAGAGAGGGAGGCAGTCTGGTTTTGTGTGTACCGGTAAATGACGTTTGGCACCTGCCGCCTGTGCGAAGGCTTGCCGAGCTTCTAAGTATTCCGACGTTTGAACATAAGACATTCTTCAGTATGCAAAAGATCGAAGCGGAGCTCAAGCAAGTTGGATTCTCCATAGCAGACTTATCACCCTGGTTTTACCTCGAGGATCAGCTCAGAATAATGTTGCCACACAGGATATACTCCTTACCACTAATTGGCAAATACCTTGTGGGTAGCGTGAATATTCGTGCGGTCAAGAGAAATGGCTGTACTCCTTCGTCTCTTCTGGGATATGACGGTGATACATTCAATCTCAGGCGTACACTAGTCCGGAGACGATAACTAGACTATAATCTCTGCAACATGTGGGATACTGTATGGCAGATTCTGGGCATGGTCACGGCAGGCGGCCTAGTATGGCTGGGCATCATATTTGTGCTGGCTGTGCTCATGGAGGTAGGATTACCCGCGACCTCTCCCGTTTTTGAAGGCCTGCTGATCTTCACTGGTTTTCACATTTTCCAGACCGGCTACATTGCGGCTGCATTGCCATTTCTAGCAGTAGCCATGATTGGTCGGCTATGCGGTTCTATGGCTAGCTATCGTCTTTCATCCAGCTTGGGAAACACGATAATAAATAGAATTGGCAAACATATCCGGGTTACTCAGGAGCGAATTGATGTGGTGAAACAAAGATTGGGGACGCTTGCTATACCTGGCATAATCGTGGCACGTTTTACCCCTGGTTTTGGCCTTGTTAGCAACATTGCCTCTGGTATATCTAGAATTAGCTATAAGAGATTCTTAACTGCTGTCCTGATACATGTCCTGGCCTGGGAGGCAATATTCGTGGCATTAGGAGCACTAGGGGGCAGGGTGTCGAAGTCCTTCAGCCCCCAGCTTTATCCCACCGTGCTCGTCATCTGGATAGTGGTAATGGTTATCGTCGGCATCGTTGTAAGTTATTTTGCCTTTCGGCGGGTCAGGACTAGTAGGTAGCTATTTCTGCCTTTCCAGCAACTGGTCAAAAAGAAGACGGTCGGTCAACATTCTCGTAGTGATATTGCCCTTCTTAAGGTCCGCCTTGAGATCAGCAGTCAACCGGCGCACTATAATAATGATGAGCAAGGCCAGAAAAGCCTGAATGACAGTCGTTAATCCTTCAGAATGCCAGGCAGCTACCGGAGCTGCCACGAACCCGGACAGCATACCCAAAGGTAAACTCAGAGCCAAGGGGTGAGCAGACTGGTAGGGTTTGGTTTCGCCAGCCTTGATCTCATGGCAGGTGGCACTGCGCCTCTGGTAATAATATGTCAAGGCAGCACCTGTGGCGAAAAATAGGAGGCAGAGCAAAGCCCAATACACGCCGTAGACCAAAGATAAGGTCATCACTGCCCCTACGCCTGGAGCATTGCCCTTCTCTCCACGGCCACCATAAGGTGGTGGCCACATTTGTCCCGCTACAGTCGCCACACCGGAGAAAGCAACGGCTATGCTTGGCATCTCGAGGCCGAAGCCAATGAGTATGACAATAACCCCCTTGAAGAAATCGACTGCGCCTGCCAATATAGCTGATTTTTTGCCTATCTGATGCCACATAGCAATGTGTAGATCGTGTTCCTGAGATGCATCCAAGCCGCTCAGTCTGGCCAATGCGACGGGAAAAGGGAGCGAACCGAAAAGATAGCCACCGCCGATCAGGATGATTTCAGCTAACATCTTTCCTTAAGTCAACAATGCTGTAATCCAAGTCTTCCTCCTCCAATCTCTGCACCAAAATTGAGACTTTGTCTTCACTGCAGACGACCAGGGACGGCAAGCCACAGTAGGCTGCTTCTATGGCTGCTTCGCGGACGCCATGAACGTAATCAGGCTTCGCACCTATCTGTCTCAGTCCTACCAGAGCTTCTGTGCCCAGTGCCCCCACCAGCCTTGCTTTCTTCATCTCCTTTTTCAGTCGGGCCAGATTGGTACTCCGGGAACCTCCATCTTGCACATTGGGTACCCTTCCTATCGTTACTTTCGCTTGTTCGAGTTTTATTACCCCTTCAATGTTGCGGATGCCGACATCCTGTCCTTTTTTGGCTGCCGTTACGGTTGTTCCTTTAGCCCCTTTGCCCCTAACGACTCTGGAGGCGAAGAGCAAGCCGTCCTTCATGTGCAGTGATGCCGGTTGCCCAGGGGATAAGTCGCTATCGGCTATGGCAGTGGTAGTTGATATGTCAGCTACGACTTTGCTCACGGACCAGGCGTAGCTATGTAGTTGCCGGGACATCTGCAAAATCCAGTCTACGCCATCCTTGGTTACCCTGTATCGAGAGCGTCCTTCGGAGCTCAGCCAGCCGTCCCTCGTCAGTTCTCTTATGTATTCGGAAACTGCCTGCGAAGTGATGCCCAATCTGGGAGCGATGTCTTTCTGCTGTATATTAGGCTGATGTGCCGCTATTTCCACCATTATCTGGAACTTGGTAGCCAGATTCTTGCTCTTCAGTATCTGCGCCATATTCAGAAAGATTATACATCCATCAGCTTTCAGTTGTCAGCTATCAGTCTAATACCGACTGCTGATTACTGGGTGCTGACTGCTCTCTAAGACGAAGGTGAGCTCGGGCAGATGCGACTCAATACGCACTTTTCGCAGCGAGGCTGCCGAGCGTGGCATATCTGTCGGCCGTGCTCTATCATGTGGACATGAAACTGATATACCTCGAATGGCGGGATTTGCTCCTGAAGCAAGCCGGGTGCCTCCTCCATAGAGGTCTTGGAATCAATTAGCGCCAGGCGTTTGGCTACTCGGAAGATATGAGTATCCACAGGCAGCGACGGCTTACCCAAGGAGAAGAGCAGGACACAGCTGGCTGTCTTGTGCCCGACCCCGGGCAGACGCATCAGGTAATCTTTGGCTTCGGTCACGGTCTTGGACCTGAGAAAGCTTAGGCTGATACGACCCTGTTCTCTCTTGATTTGCTCGAGGACCTGCTTGATTCTGGCGGCCTTGATTTGGCTCAATCCGCCGCACTTGATGACCGCAGCGATGTGTTCGGCAGGAGCCGACGTTACGGCCTCCCAATTGTCGAAACTAGCCTTGAGAGAGGCAAAGGCTCTTCCTGAATTGACGTCCGAGGTATTCTGGGACAGTATGGTTCCTATGAGAACCTCGATAGGGTCCCTGTTCGACTGCCACTGACAAGGCCCGTATTCCTGTTCTAGAAGCTTGATGACTTCTTCGATAGCCACTGGCTCAAAAATATCATGTTGCCGCCTGCTGATGCAAAGATGTGGAGCATTTGCGGCAATCTGGCTGAATGAGATAAGATGAGCATTTTCAGAGCGGGAGTGGACATGACTCTGGTTGAGAAGATATTAGCTAAGAAAGCTGGCAAGAAGGTTGTGAGGCCGGACCAGATAGTTGAGGTCTCAGTGGACCGGGCTATGATACATGATGCCTTAGGCGCGCATACGATTGCCAGGTTCAGAGAACTGGGTGTTGAGAAGGTCTGGGACCCAACCAGAATGATAGTAGTGCTGGATCACTATGTGCCCAACAAAGACATAGATACCGCTAAGAAGTGTCTTAACATAAAGAAGTTTGTCCTGGAACAAGGTATAGAAAATTACTACGAAGTCGGGAAGGGCGGGATCGCCCATCAGGTGCTTGTAGAGAAAGGACATGTGCTGCCGGGAACTACTCTTGTTGCTGTGGACAGTCATACCACAACGTCTGGTGTCATGGGGGCCTTTGCCACCGGGATTGGCGTTGATGAAATGGCTGTTGTGTTCAAAGCCGGGAAGCTATGGGAACGGGTTCCCGGGACTATCCGGATAAATGTTGAGGGCAAGCTCAAGCCTCCCCTAATGTCGAAGGACCTGATGCTTCTGATACTGAAGAAATTAGGCATAAGCGGCGCCTTGTTTAAGTCGCTTCAGTACACAGGCTCGGCCATAAAGCGAATGAGTATCGCGAGCCGCATGGTCTTAACCAACATGGCAATAGAGTCGGGCGCCACCAATGGCATCATCGAACCTGACTGGAAGACACTGGAGTTTCTGAAATCCAGGACCGGCCAACCCTTCGCGGTTATTCGGAGCGACCCGCAGGCAGAGTATGTCGAAACCCTTGAGTTTCAGACTGATGATATTAGGGAGCCCATGGTGGCCGTTCCTCCCAGGCCGTCCAATGCTGTCGGAGTTACCGAGGTTGAGGGAACCAAAGTTAACCAGGCGTTCATAGGCTCGTGCACCAATGGACGTCTGGAGGACCTCAGGATGGCTGCTAGGATACTCAAGGGTCGGAAGGTGGATAGGTTCACCAAGGTTATCGTCATACCAGCCTCACAAGAGGTCTTGAAGGGCGCTCTGGCGGAGGGATTGATAGCGACATTCGTCGAGGCCGGGGCTGTGGTTGGGCCACCCACCTGTGGTCCGTGCATGGAAGCTCATATGGGCATACTGGGGCCGGGAGAGGTCTGTATAAGTAGTGCAAATCGCAACTTCCAGGGTCGGGTAGGAGATGTGACGGCCAAAATATATCTGGCATCGCCGGCGACCGTGGCAGCCTCGGCATTGAAGGGCAGAATAAGCGACCCGCGGGAGTTTTTCTAGGAGGGTGGATGGAACTCAGAGGGCGAGTCTGGAAATTTGGCAAGGACGTTGATACCGATGAACTCTTTGCCGGGAGGTTCATGATGGGCGGTGACGAGACGAATCAGAGCCAATATCAGGACTTTGTCGCCAGAAGCGGGCTAAGCGACGTTGGGCATCGTAACAATGTGCCCAGGGATTTCCTTGCCAAGGTCAGAAAAGGCGACGTCATAGTTGCCGGAGAGAACTTCGGCATCGGTTCAAGCCGGCAGCAGGCAGCGGAGACGCTGAAGTTCAAGGGTGTCCAAGCTGTAGTAGCGGACTCAATCCACAGGATATTCTTCAGGAACTTCTGGAATCTGGGCTGCCCGGCGATAGATTTTGCAGGGATTTCGGCCGAGTTCGAGACCGGGCATGAGATAATGATCAACCTCAGGCAGGGCACTATTAGGAACCTCACTGCGGGCAGGGAGTTTGGGTTCCGCTTGATAATCCCATCCTGGTTCATAGATATGGTGGAAGCTGGAGGCCTGATTCCCTACCACAGGTCCCTTCGAAATGTGAAGAGCAAGAAGAAAAGTGCAAGATGACAAATCAGAGGTTAAAGGCTTAACATTTTTGACCTGTCGCTTCGTCCTTTGATGTGTGATCTTTGTTTTTTGAATTCCAAGTTGTCTCCACCCTCACCCTGATCCTCTCCCGCCGAGGGCAAGGAATTTCGTAAGAGACTATCCAGTTAGCTACTTTATCCGCTTACCAAATTTGTGATAGTGTGTCCTTGAAATCGGATGTGCAAAGTCGTTTGGGATATGGATCCTGGGATTGATGATGCCCTGGCTCTGATTCTGGCGTTGAAGTCGCCTGAGGTTCAAGTCCTGGGCATCACCACGGTGGCAGGCAATGCTTCTGTGGAGATGACCAGCGCCAACGCTCGTCGAATACTGGAATACATGAATGCAGACACTATCGCGGTAGCCATGGGCGCGGCAAATCCACTGAACCACCCGTTGGAAGACGCCCTGGGCCACCATGGCCCAGACGGGCTGGGCGGCAGTAATTTGCCTCCTCCTAAGGCACCGCTGCACCCTGATAAGGCCTGGGATTTCCTGGCCCGGTTGATTCTGGATGCTCCTGGTGAAATCGCTCTGATAGCCACGGGACCGCTGACTAATGTAGCTCATGCTTTTCAGCTTCATCCCGAACTACCTAGACTTCTGGCCAGGCTGATCCTCATGGGGGGAGCCTATGGCCTCACGCCCTTTGGCAAAGGGAATTGCACCCCGTATGCCGAGTTCAATATCTGGCAGGATCCCGGGGCCGCACACATAGTATTCGATTCTGAGGCGGATGTCTTTGCCGTCGGGCTGGACGTAAGCATGAACCCTGCGGCTTGCCTGACCAGCCAGCATCTGAGACAAATCGAGACCGGCCATACCATAGCTGCACGTCTTGTAGCCCAACTGGTAGAATACGAATTAAAACATCACGGATGCTGCAGAATGCATGACCCGCTAGCTTTGGCGGTGTTGCTGGATGCTTCCTTGCTTGATTTTACGCCGGCCAGAGTAGAAATAGTGGAAGGAGATAGTTGGGATAGAGGAGTCACCCATATCTTACCCTCTGATAGCTGTCAGGCGTCAGCTAACAGCCTTCGGGCGATACATGTAGCCTCTGCTGTGGATGGGCCCCGCTTTATTAAGCTGTTCCTATCGCGCATACTGGAGGAATGAAATTAACCGCAAGACTTCTCGTTGTTGTTCCTCCCCTAGTGGAATGGAGCTAGAAGGAGGGCGAATTCAATTCACTCTCACCTGTTTCCTCTTCCATCAATGGAGAGGAATTATGAAGTTGCAGAGGGTTAGCACAAGATGGTCAAGCTGGTAGTATGTGGCGCCATAAACTGGGATATTAGCTGCTTTGTGGATCGGTTGCCTGTGCCCGGTCAAGAGGTTGTTGCCGAATATGTGACCCGGGTATCGGGAGGGACGGGTGGCAATGTCGCCGTGGCGGCAGCCCGGATTTTGGGGGCTAAGGAAGTTGCCCTGATAGGCGCCCTGGGAAGGGATGACATTGCCCGCCAGCAGATTGCCATATTGGAGGATGAGGGGGTGGTCACCACGGGAATCAACCAAATTGCGGGCGCGGAATCGGGGCAGGCTTACATACTGGTTGACCAAAAGGGAGAAAACATCATTGCTAGCCATCTAGGGGCGAATGCCAAGCTCGGTCTTAAACACTTGAAAGAAGTGGAGCTCAGGCGGCATCTACGGGAATGTCAGGGCATAGTCCTCACCGACCCTCCTTTAGAGGTAGCCAAGGCACTGGTAAACGTGGCAAAGAGGCATGCCATCCCTGTGCTGTGGGACCCGGGAATCCTGATAGACCTGAATCGGGAAGCATTGCTCTCGCTCGCTAGAGAGGCGGAGGTTATCTTCCTAAACGAAACAGAGGCCAGTGCTCTGCTGGGAGCTGAAAAATCGGACGTGATCCTGCAACGATTGCAGAAGCTAGGATTTGGCAACCATATAGTGCTCAAGCTTGGCGGCCAGGGGGCAGCTGTGCTTGAGTCGACTGGCGGCACAGTGATTGAAATCCCTGCCCTGCCACTTAAGGAGCTCGGTCTGAATGTGATCAACACAGTGGGTTGCGGTGATGTTTTCGCCGGCGTCTTCGGCGGCTACTACGTTACAGGAAGTAGCCTCGAGCAGTCGCTCATCATGGCCAACGCTGCCGCCGGCATGAATGCTACACGACCTGAGACCAGGGGTAGCCCCGACCGGGCTAATTTAGAGGAAGTGGCGAACCGCAGCCGGCAATTTGGCTTTGCAGTTCGGAAACGCGAACTGTTCTAGAGTCCCCGGCGTTACACTGAATGACTTCGTGCTCTAAGTCACTTCCCACCGGGTTTCAACAACCACGGATAGCTGCCTTGATAAGGGACTTACAGGTAGCATATAATCGTAGCTGGGAGAACTAGTTTCTTGCTTCTGAACAGAGTGGAGGAGGGAAGAGCCCAGCTGCGCGGCCGTGCGCTGCCGCCTGACAGACAAAACCAGCTTCAGGTAGGTAAACGGTGAATTTTTCGACAATTTCTGAACAGGAGGCTAATATGTTTGAAAGAATTCTGGTTTGCCTGGACGGGTCCAAGCTTGCTGAACAAATCATGCCTTATGCGATACAGGAAGCAATTCGCTTTCAGGGCAAGCTTGTTCTTTTGCAGGTTGTTCAGGAGCCCGTGACCTTCAGCCCGGGCTTTCCTGGCGAGGGACCTGTACCTATAGAGACTGATAGTATGGTCGAAAGGACGAAAGAGGCATTAAGGAGAGCCAGAGCCTACTTGGCGAAGCTAGCTGAGCCACTACGAAAAAGAGGCATACAAGTGGAGACTGTGGCGATACCTGGCAGGCCTGGCGAAGCGATACTAGACTATGCCAATACGAACAGCATAAACCTGATTACATTAGCTACACATGGCCGTGGCGGCCTGCGGCGGGTAGTGTTTGGCAGTGTTGCCGATTATGTGCTCCGGCAATCGGGGTTGCCAGTCTTGGTTATCAGACCGCAGGAGGAAAAAGCGTGACCTTTCGGCCTGGGAGCACTCCGTAGAAGTGCAAGGTGCTTTAAGAGGCGCCACCGCACCATCGTCAAATAGGCACCTTGCGTAAGCGCGGCATCGCGCCATCTCGGTGCACTAGTCCTCTGCAACGTCAATCACCTTGTTCCTGCTCCTGAGGCCACTGAGAATTCTGACCTGGCTTTTGGGGACGCCGAAGTGCTCTGCCAGTAATTTGATGACTGCCTCATTGGCCTTGCCTTCCTTGGGCGGTTCCTTTACCTTGACTATAAAGCTATCGCCTTCCTGACTGACCCTTTCAGTTCTGGAACTGGGCTTCACCTTGATGCGGATTTTCATCCACTATCTCTCCCTGTATTCCCTGGATATGAAATTCTACCAGTCTAGTGGGCGTGACCTCATTGGCCAGCGGCTTTTTGCCGTAAGCAAATACCCGGATATAGTTGCTGGTCAGCCCTGAGTATATGCCACTGCCGGGCTTGGTTTCCTGTTCCCACAGCACTGGCATAGTTTGCCCCAGGAACTGCTGACAGAAGTGGTGTCGGCAGCTTCGGGATAGCTCCAGCATCTGCTGGCTGCGCTCCCGTTTAACCTGGTCTCTTATCTGCTCGCGCATCTTGGCTGCCATTGTGTCGGGGCGAGGCGAGAATGAGAAGACATGTATGTTGGCAAAACCAGATTGCTGACAGAAGGAATAGCTTTGCTCAAACTCCTCGTCGGTTTCTCCGGGGAAGCCGACCATGATATCTGTGGTGATGGCCGCCTCTGGTGTCTTCTCCTTCACCAAATCCAGCGTTCTCTGATACTGGTCCAGAGAGTAGCTCCTCTTCATCCTTGACAGCACAGTCTGGCTACCACTTTGCAGGGCCAGGTGGAAGTGGCGACAAAGCCTTTCATCCTGCCACAAGGCGAGAAATTCGGGGGATATCTCCGAAGGCTGCAGGGATGAGAGACGTAGTCTCGCGATGCCCCTGTTGTCGAGAATACATTGGACCAAATCCATGAGGCTAGTGCTGTCGTCTTTGTAGCTGCCAACTTTCGTCCCGGTAAGGACAACTTCTTTGTAACCCAGAGCCACCTTGTGCTTGATCTCGCCAATTATCTGAGAAGCCGGCAACGAGTATTCGCGAGGTCTTACTCTGGGCACGATGCAATATGCGCAGGGACCGTGACAGCCATCTTGAATCTTTATCAGGCTGCGAGTTCTGACGGTGGCAACGGGCACCTGAGATTGGCTTGTCGGACTCTCACCGAATCTTCTCCCTTCGAGAGATAGGCCTTGGATAAGGGTAGGCAGGCGCTCTTTGTCAGTGTTGTCAACCACGATGTCAGCAAGCGGGGCTACTTCCTGGCGACTTCTCTGGGCGTAGCAGCCGGTAGCGATAATCAAGGCGTGAGGATTTCTCCGTCGGACCAGCCTGAGCCAGTGTCGCGACTTGCGATCGGCGATATGGGTGACTGTGCAGGTATTGGCAATATAAATATCCGCCACATCATTAGGGGACACGATCTGAAATCCCGACTGGCTGAATTGACCGGCCAGGGACTCTGTTTCTGCCTGATTGAGCTTACAGCCGAGTGTATAAAAAGCTACTCTCATTGAAGTGGATTATATTTAGTACCTGGCGTAGTGGTCAAACTGCCGTGCTTGAAGTTTGCATGGCTGCCGTTCAATAGGGTATAGTTAGCGATTCTAACCGAAGGCAAGAAAGCTGAGGTCCGAAATTGAATGAACGAGCTCGATGGAAAGTCTTGCCCCCGGTGCCACAAGACTACTTGAATGCCTCCCACGTGCCTCCTCTAATTGCCCAACTTCTGTACAATCGTGGTATTAAACTGGAGAGTATTGATGCCTTCTTGTCTGTCGATCGCAGACTGGAGGGTAACCCTTTCCTCCTTCCTGGTATGTCGCAGGCTGTCAGCCGGGTCTACAAGGCTGTGCTTGCCCAGGAAAAGATTGCCGTCTATGGTGACTTTGACGTTGATGGCGTCACAGCCATAGTCATGCTGGTCGAGGGACTGTCGAGGCTGGGTGCTCAAGTCATCCCCTATATTCCCGATCGCATCAAAGAAGGGCACGGACTAAAGACTTCAGCCCTTGAAAAGCTTCGTTCCCATGGGACCAGTCTGATCATCACTGTTGATTGTGGCGTAACCGACATCAAAGAGGCAAAACAAGCTCAAGACATGGGAATGGATATGGTCATCACTGACCATCACATGCCGCTCAAGAGCCTGCCTCGAGCCGTAGCTGTAGTTGACCCAAAGCGAAAGGATTCAGCGTATCCCTTTGCGGATCTGGCCGGCGCTGGCGTGGTGTTCAAGCTGTTGCAAGCGCTGTTCCATAAAGATAACCGAGAGAAATGGCTGACCAGGTCACTGGATCTGGTAGTTCTAGCCACAGTCAGTGATCTGGTTAGCCTCTTGGGTGAGAACCGTTACCTAGTTAGGGAAGGGCTGAAAGAGCTTAATAGCACCTCCCGTGTGGGAATTCAGGAAATGGTTAAGTCGGCTGGGCTGAAGTTGGGTGAGCTCGATGCGGAAGATATCTCCTGGGCACTCGGGCCTCGCCTCAATGCCGCCAGCAGGATGGACAATGCCTCCACTAGCTACCAGTTGCTCACAACTCGGTCATCAGAGGAAGCACGCCTCCTGGCTCTGGAATTGGAGAAGAAGAATGCTGAGCGGCAGAAATTGACCAGTGAAGTGCTAAATCGGGCCAAGGACAGACTGACTCCCAGATTACACCTCCCTGTGCTTATAGATGGCGACGAAAGTTATTCTATCGGTGTTATCGGGCTTGTCGCCAGCAAGCTCGTAGATGAATTCTACAAGCCCGCCATCATAATCAGCCTGGGTTCGGAGTCAGGTCAGGGTAGCTGTCGCAGCATATCTGAGTTCGATGTTGTGTCTGCTTTGGCGGAATGCGACGATCTGCTTATTGCTTATGGTGGCCATCCATTGGCTGCTGGCTTCACCGTACCGCGCAAAAATCTGGCTCAGCTAGAGCAGAAGCTTGTGAGCTTGGCTGCGGACCGATTGAGTCGTCTTGAGCTCCGCCCGGAACTCATCATTGATGCCGAGCTTCTCTTGACTGCTTTCAGTGGAGAGACCTTCAACCTTATCCAGAACATGAGCCCGTTTGGACGTGGCAATCCTCGGCCGACCTTTCTCACACGACAGGTCGAGGTAATCGAATGTCGTGACTTCGGCAATCAGGGTGAATGGCTGAGGCTGAAACTCCGGCAAGGAAATGTGACGTGGCAGGCCGTGGATTTTGAGTCTCACAGAAGACCAGAGGACGTCCCATCGCGTATGGACGTTGTGTATAATCTGGAGAAGAGATGCTGGAGTGGTGAGGAGGTGCTAGGCCTCAACATCCTCGATTTTGCTCCGGCCCAGGCTAACTAGCTGGCTCAGCCAGCAAAGCCTGTTTGTGAAACCGGCGCAGCTTGATGATAAGCCAGGGCAGAAACACTGCCAATATTGCTAAGTCAAGGATCTGGGCCTGCTGAAGCCCCCAGACCCAGGGTTCGTCAACCCGGAGGAACCTGATGCCAAAATCACCGGCGGCAAAAATGCAGAGAAAAAAGAAGAAAAGACTGCCTTCGGGTTTGAATCTTCCCCGAAGTCGCCACACTATACCGAAAACGATCAGCCCCCATAACAGATGGTAGATCTGCGTCGGATATAGCGGTGTGTTCCAATATTGACTATCCATGCTATCTCGAGGCGTGTAAGTTACCGCCAGCGGGAAAAAACTAAACGGACTGGGCTTGCCGGAGCAGCAGCCGTTCAGAGTGCAGCCAATCCTGGCTATGGCTAGACCCAAGGGCGCGCCCACAGCCAGGACATCGCCCAGGCTCAGTAGTGCGGAGAAGCGCATTTTCGTGACCGCCATATAGATCAATGCCCCCACAACAACGCCGATAATCATGCCGTTTTGAGCAAGGCCCTGAAAGCCGATAATCTCACGGGGGTGTGCCATGAAATAGTCCCAGAAATAGATTATATATGCTAGCCGGCCTCCGATGAGGCCGCCAGCAATACCGCACAAGAAAATGCTGTAAATATCACTGGTGATGCCTCGCCTTTTTGCTTCTCTGATCATGACAACCAACAGCGAGACAACCGCTATAGCTATCATAATCCCGTACCATCGTATTTGTAGAGAGCCGATGGTGAAGGCAACGGGGCTTACGCTGATAGTGAGCACTTGCCGTCTCCTTTCTGTTCAAGAGAACATAGCATTGACGAAGACCTCAGCATCAAAGGGCGCCATATCCTGCAATTTCTCCCCCGTACCGATGTAGGAGATTGGTATGTTTAACTGGTTGCAGATGGCAAATACTATGCCGCCTCTGGCTGTACCATCCAGCTTGGCCAGGAAAATATCAGTGATGTCCACGGCTTCGGTAAAATGCTTGGCCTGGGCCAGTCCATTTTGTCCTGTGGTAGCGTCCATCACCAGCAAAACTTGATGAGGGGCTGAAGCATCATGCTTGGCTACGACTCTCTTTATCTTCTTGAGCTCTTCCATAAGATTAAATTTGGTATGAAGCCGACCAGCAGTATCGATAATCACTGCCTGAGCGTGGCGGCTATAACCGGCCTGAACGGCGTCATAGGCGACAGCTCCGGGGTCGCCGCCGGGTTGATGAGCAATGACTTCAGCACCTACTTTCTCTCCCCAGTGTTTCAGTTGCTCAATCGCTGCCGCTCGAAACGTATCCGCCGCGGCCAATATAACCAGTTTTCCCTGCGAGGTCAAACCGTGGGCGAGCTTGGCGATGCTCGTAGTCTTGCCCGAGCCATTCACACCGACCACAAGGATGACTTGAGGAAGCTCCGAGCCGTCGCGGGCCGGCGAATATGACAGCTGGCGGATGGTTAATAGATTCACCATTTCTTCCTTGAGAGCATCCTTCACTTGGGCAGCCTCTGTTAACCTGTCTGTCTTCACCCGCTGTTTGACTTTGCTCAGCAGTGTGTTGGTAGTCTCGACACCGACGTCAGCCGAGATAAGCAACTCTTCCAGTTGCCCCCACACCTCGTCCCCAAAAGAGCCCCGGTTAAAAACATTAGCTATCTTGCGGAACCAGGTTTCCTTGCTTCTTTTCACGCCCAGTTCCGTCTTCTTCAACAAATCGAACAAGTTGCCTCCATTGTCAAGGGTACCCGCATATAGTAGCACAAGTAGGGGGGGCTTTTATCCGACGCTTTCTTGTTTTTCTAGTGAGATTAACTCCGTCTTTCTTCTCACGAATAAAAGAGGATATATGATGTCGCTGGTGCAGCAGGGAATCCAGACCGCCAGGAACAAAAATACAGAGATGAAGGGCAGCAAGTGAATCCAATCTGCTACACCGAACGAGGTGAAGTAAAACAACGAGGCCCACGTGCTTAGCAGCACGTGTCCAGCATGTGGGACTCTCGTTGTGTGTCTCCAGTAGCCAATCGCGATACCCACAAGCGCTGCAGAATTTACAACTATCCATTTCTCAATTCCGATGACAGGCATTTTTGTGGTATCGATAAAGGGCACCTCGAGTTCCATCGGAACGTGGAGTAATGTTCCACTTAGATAAGGAATTATGGCATCGCTTATCGTAGCTATGCCGACTGACCCCGTCCAACCAATCAAAATTGCCGCCCAGATCTTCCCTTTCCTGTATCTCATGTGCATAGCTGTGGTTACAAGTGCGCTCAACACTATGTGGAGTGGATGTGAGGTATAAAAAGCAGTTTCTGAGACGCGGGAAGGAACGTTGCCGAACACTATTATGATCAGGATGATGATTCCAGTGGCAGTGCCAAGGGCGGTGAACGGGATATGCTCTTTGAGTTCGTGTGCTATGCGCTTGCCCATTTCCTATTTCGCCAATTGAGGCTACTTCCTGTAACAACGAGAGCAGAGGCCGGAAAACTCAGAAATGTGATATTGAGTATGAAAGCCCAGATTCCGAGCGAACTCGTTTTCCCCTTGACATAATCCTTTGTCAGCAAATTCTTGAATGGCTCCGCAGTCCTGACAGATCATGAAGCGATGGCAGCCTTCTGCGGCATGTAAGCTGCATTTCACAAAGCCACCGCTGGACAGCATTTTGTGGGCTAGATTAAGACTGCAGAGCAAATCGAGTATGCGGTAGATGGTGACGTGGCTGAGATGTTTGCCTCTGGCGCGCAAAACCTCTTGTATGTCGTAAGGGGAAAGCGGTTCTTTCAGCTCTTCGAGCACCTCGAGCACCAGCTTGCGGGGCCTGGTCGCCTTGTATCCTCGCGCCTGCAAGATTCGAATTGAATCCCGAACCATGGGTGTATTGTACCTGACAGGAAGGATAAATGCAACAGTATTGCAATTAGCCTTGGGAATAATGGCGCGCCTGTCCCGGCGAGTTGGCTCAAGTCGCTAGTTCTTCAAGCAATATCATCGCCGCCTCTTTGTCTAGGGGCTGGTTGTTGTTTCCGCACTTGGGCGATTGCACGCAGGAAGGGCAGCCGTCAGTGCAGGGACATTCCTTCACGGCCTTCAAGGTAGCTTGCCACAGCTCGTCTACCATATCGAATCCCTTCTCGGCGATGCCAATGCCTCCAGGGTGAGCGTCGTAAACGAAAATCTGTGGCTTGCCGGTGTCGGGATGGAAAGGAGTGGATACGCCGCCAATGTCATTGCGGTCGCAAAGGGCAAACAAGGGCAGTACACCAATGGCGGCGTGTTCACAGGCGTGTAAACCGCCATGCAAGTCCAGCCCACTATCGCTTATT
>Ga0172363_10000778_pt1 | contig 24957 bp, 35 predicted proteins | sample LakKivs2_kivu2a2_FD_114541 | JGI IMG/M metagenome (GOLD analysis project Ga0172363, IMG submission 114541) | Sediment microbial communities from Lake Kivu, Rwanda - Sediment s2_kivu2a2 | ecosystem: Environmental > Aquatic > Freshwater > Lake > Sediment | place: Rwanda: Western Province, Lake... | reverse complement strand
GCGGATACGAATATTGCGAGAGCCAGCCAGAGGCCAAGGCTCTGACTAAAAAGGTAGGATTGGAGTAAAAAAGATGGGGCAGGAAAAAGAGAGCGTGATTTTTGTGCCCAAGCCCATCTATTACAAGGGGTGGGTCATCCAGCCCTCGTTCTACGGCTATTCCGTCAGCGACAGGGCAGACCACAACAAGGACAGCTCGATGAGGTTTGATACTGCCAGCGAGGCGTATCAGTATATCGACAAGAAAACTCGGAGGTAGGGTTAGATGAAGGAGAAGCCGTCGAAAATAGGGCAGAGGACTTGGGACAAATTCTGCCGTAGCTTGGATTTTGAGGGGAATAGTTGCGAGCCTATATCCTTGAAAAACTCCAAGATAGGCAAGGCTCAAATGAAGAGGCTGTTCGGCAAGGGCGTCCAGTTCAAGGAAAAGGAAGAGGCCGTCGAGTATGCCAACAATCTGGCCAGCCAGGGGTATAGGACATATTACGGCCAGAAGAAGGGCGGAAAGAAATGGCTGGTTTTCCGAGCTAAATAAAGCAGGATGTCGCGGGAGGTCTAATGCGGCGCAGAATAACCAGGATATTTGCCCCAGCGCTTCTGGCGGCGGCGGCGGTGTTTATGACCGCCTTGCCTGTTTATGCCATCTCCAACCCCGATAGCACCACGATGCCCTCAATCGGGGTGTTCCAGAACATCTTTGAGACGGGCGATATGCTGTTTTTCTGCGAAGAACTTGTAGAGTATGACCCGACCCCCGAGCCGTCCGAGCCAGCGACGGCGACCTTCCTGATGTCGGTTTACGGCACCGACGGGACGACTCTTACACGCTCAACCCCGCTGATTGACTATCAAACCAATATCCAGTCCATATACTTCAGCGCGGCGCAGGTATCCGCCGAGAGTCTGGTTTGGGGGGCGTCCTATGTGGCCAGGGTGATGGGCAACCCGACCTATTTCTCCACGCTGACCGAGGGGGTGAGCAAGGCCACGGTCACGCTTTCGTCGGGGCAGTGGTATGCCGACGGAACGCAGTCCTCCCTTATGCAGCTCAAGACCTATTGCCTTGATGTAGCCGCCGACTTGGAGGACGCTTGGGGCGTCACGCTTATTGTTTCCACTACCGACGGCAACAAGCTGAACAGCGATGGCTACACGGCGTTCAACGACGCAATACCAGGACTTAACTCGGCTCTGCCGAGCCTATTCCAGATGGCGTCGTCGACCTACGACATCGAATACGTGGAAAGCACGGGGGCTTACGCCGCCACGTTCACCATCTCTGGGCAGCTCGGCACGTCCACGGCCAACGCCTTCACGGGCATCGGCGAGTTTCTGGGCATAAGCCAGCAGATGACGGCGGCGCTGTGGATAGTCCTCTTTATGCTCATAGTCGCCAGCATCGTGTTCCTGAACTCTGGCAACGTCGGGGCGGCGATGGTGCTGACCATCCCGATTGCCATCATCGGCGTCATTTCGGGGGCGCTGCCGATGGCGCTTTTATACACGGTGGCGATTGTCGTCGTGGTCTATATGGGCTATTTCCTTTGGCTGAGGGGGATGTGAGTATGAGCAGAATGAGAAAGGCGCTGCTTTGGTTTCTGTCGCTGGTTCTTTTGGCGGCGGTTGCTCTGTTCCCGCTGGCCGTCTTCGCCGACAGCTACAAATACTACGTGGAGATAAGCATACAGGACACGGGCGGGTCGAACAGGACGGCTGTGCCAGTCCTGATACCCATCAGCGGCTCCAGCCTCAACACCAACGGCTTCATAAACACCTACGGCACGGACACGGATATGAAGGAGGGCGCCACCGCCGAGGAGTTTATGATGGTCAGCGACCAGGTGGCGACGTTTATCCCGAACCTTGCGGCGAACCAGAGAAGGATATACAAGCTCTACACTGGCTACTCCCCAGTCCAGACGGAGTTTCCGATAATCACGGGGACTGGCGGATACATCACGACCCTGGAAGACGCCGACCTTGAACTCGGCAACGAGTTTGAGCTGGATATGAAGGGGTATCTTGACACGGCGACGGGGGCGGGCAAAAACCTTGTCAACAAAGACGGTGCGTTCAGGGCTTGGGTTAGCGCCGCCGAGGAGATAACGGCAAGCATAGCCAGCACGCCTTCGGAATTCAGCTCAACGTCGGACGGGTGTATTTTTGCCGGCAACTCGGTTTACGCCACAGCCCAAGCGGCGGCGACGGGTGCGGTGGCCGACACCTCGGCGACTATGTGCATAGGGCAGACATACGGGCAGCCCTCGATAGCTGGAAGCAAAAGCGATAAGACATCTTCCGCCACAACCAGCCACGTTGTCGCCTTTGACGACACGGCGGTTGCTGGCCAGCTGCTACTGGTGATGTTCGATGCTTTCAATACTGCGGGGATGGCTTCCTTTACCGTCTCCACCCCCGCTGGGTGGACTGCCCTGTTTGACGAGGCCTATAACACTTCGAAATACTATTCGCATCTGGCGTGCTTTTACAAGGTGGCGGCTGGCGGGGAGGACAGCGTCACCATCACCACCTCGGCGTCGGCGCAGTCTGGCTACGTCGCTTATAGGATAATCAATTATTCGGGGACTCCAGAGGCTGGGGTAGCGGCCACTGGGAGCGACGCCAACCCCAACCCTCCGAGCCTGTCCCCGACCTGGGGTTCGGCCAACGATTTGTGGATAGCCGTGGAGGGTGCCAGCGACAGCGGCGATGTCTCTGTCAGCGGCTACCCAGCCGACTACACGCTCAGCCAGGAAAGCGCGCATCGGACGTATGTGAACATAGGCGCCGCCGGGAGGGTCTACGAGGGGGCGTCGGAAGACCCAGGGACTTTCACCATTTCCAGCGGGCAGCCCTGGGCGGCAAACACCATAGCCATATCGCCAGGCTACACGGTTGACAGGAGCTTCGTCTACTTCGACACCTCGTCAATCCCCGACACCGCCGACATAGTGAGTGCATCGGTGTTCCTATATGGTGCTACTGACAGTTCGACAACCGATTTCAACATAGTTCTCACCAACGGCATGTCCACCTACCCCCACGACCCGCTGGCGGCGGGGGACTTCGACATCACGCACTACTCTGGGACGGGCAACGACACCTTCTCCACGGCGGGCTTCTCCACGGCGGGATACAACGAGTTGACCCTGACCTCGACGGGCCTGGGCTGGATAAACGTGACGGGGACAACCAAGCTGGCAATATGCAGCTCAAGGGACATCGCCGCCACGACCCCGACGGGGGACGAATACGTGACCGTCTACACGTCCGACCAGGCTGGAACCGACAAAGACCCCTACATATCCGTGACCTACTGGTCTCCCGCCGTGACCGCCACGGGCATAACCAGCGGGCTGAGGACGGTAATAATCTCGGCGGACACCCACGACCTGGTCATCGAGGTCTACGACGAGAACGACGTGCTCATTGACAGCGACACGGAGGCTTTGGGCGGGGCAAGCGTCCCGCCGAATGCCAACCCATACGCCTGGGGGCAGAACGACGTCGCCCCCTACTGGACATATATCAAGATGACCACTGCTATCGGCGCATATGACGAGAAGCTGTGGTATCAGCCCGAGGCTATGATTTCGGGGACTACCCTCGTTGACAGGGACGGCACGGAGAATGGGACGATAACGTTCGGCAGCAACTCCAGCCTGACCGTGGTCGTCGGCGACACGGTGTCATACGACCCGACCACGGCCAGCGCCGCAAGCGGCGGGAACATAAAGACCATACCCCCCGTAGACCAGTCCGCATCCTGGTATGGCGAGGCTTCCGCCATAACGACCCTGCCGTTCTACGACACCTTCAACGACGCCGCAACGTCAATGGGAATGCCCGTGAAGACCCTTTACCAGATTATTATGCTGGGTACGGCCTCCGCCGTCGGCCTGGGCGCCCTGGTGTTCACAGGCTCGGCGATGATTGCCGCCCTCGTTATGACCGTCACCATCGGCACTGGGGTGACGGCGGGGGGAGGCGTCCTGGGGTCTTGGATGACCTTTACGGCGTTGGTGCTTGCCGTGGGCATCCTCTTCCTAGTGAGGCAGCATTAAGATGGGTGAAAATGGCTTTTTATGCTGGAGAAGATATGTAGAGGCAAAAAGTTTGGGATGGGGGTATGAGTTTTGCAGCCAAAATATATAGGCTTTATGGTTTTCGTATGGATTATTGGGTTGTTCCTCGCCAGCACCTACGAGGGTCACACCTCGACGACGGGGACTGTGACGGGCGGCTCGACCACGACCATCGTGGACACGGTCAACCTGACGCAGGACGACGACTATTGGAACGGGGCGGCGTTTTGCATAACCGAGACGACGGACGACGGGGAGCCGCTGTTGGCGATAGGAACGGTGACGGACTATGTGAAGGACACCCATACCCTGACCATTATCACCGAGGACGGGGAGCTTCATTCACCCGTGGAGGCGGGCGATACCTATATAGTGGGGGAATGGGCGGGCGTTTCGGGGATACGGGACTTGAGGATGTTGACGAACTTGAAGAATGTGATGAACACGACAACCGCGGCGGGCAACACGTCGTTTAGCCTTTTCAACACGCAGTATTTGGGGGCGCTGTGGAACGTGATTTCTTGGAACTCGTTCACGTTTATGGACACCTCGCCGTGGGATATGGTCAAGTGGATTGTCCTGTTCCCGCTTTCGATAATGTGCATATTCGCCATAGGCTATATGTTCGTCACGCTGATGATGAGCTTCATCACGGGCTGACGCAGGGGGGTAAGGATGAGGACTATGAAATAAAAAACTGAATACCGAAGCCGATTAGCCCAGAAAAGAGGCTAAAATCCAAACGGGAGGTTTATCAATGGGCAATTGGGGTTTGTCGCTGTTTTTAGTGGCGTGTTTTGTGCTGATACTTTGGTATCATTCGCAGACAAGGATGAAGAACAAGATGCTCTGCTTCTTCATCCGCCCGAACCGCCAGATGATTGAGAAATGGGTGCCGCTCCAGAGCACGTACGTTGTGTTTGACAGGAAAAAATACGGAGGAATAGGAAGGTATATATGCGACCCGTCTTGTGTGACGATGATGTGGTATGCACGGGGTATCAACAGGCTGTTCGGCACACTCGTGCCCACGCTGACGTTCAAGTGGGACACGCCGAACCCGCTAGACCCGAAGACGTTCGAGCGGACTTGGTATTCGCCAGAGTCTATGCAGGCGGGTTGGGAGGAGCACCAGCATATCGCCTTCGCCCGCGCCTCGGCGCAAGTGGCGGGCGTGAAGAAGACCCTATTGGACAGGCTCTTCCCGCTGATAGTGGTCGGGCTGATATTGATAGTCCTGTTCTTGGTGTGGAAGAACTTCGGCGCGTTAGACCAGAGGATGTGGAACGTCGAGCAGGCCATAAACAACCTGCCGAAATAGGAGAAGATAAATGGTAGAGGAAAATAAAAATCCGATACTTCCCGACAAAGAGCGGGAGGTATACGACAAGCTGAAAACATCCGAGCCGCCGAGGGAGGTGGAGCAGCCTTCGGGCGAAAACCAGCCTCCTAAAATGGGGCTTGACGAGGCTATGGAGATGTCGGAGGATTTGACCGATTTCCAGACGGCGATAAGAATACTGCATCCGCGGAAGCGGGAAATAAGAAACGCAAGGGTGGCGAGGATAGACCCAGGCGTGTTTCTGGCGGGGATACACCTCAGCTCGGTGGACGAGATAATGCGCTCCAACCCGCAGGAGGAGATAGATGTCAACCTGATTTATATGAGCAACTACTACGACTACTCCATAGGGCTGGATGGCAAGGGCATCATAGACGTGGCCTCGCTTCTTGGTGCCGCTAGAGAGGAGAAGAAGGCGAGGGACTTGCTCATGGGAGGCAGGGCGTTGTTATGATGGCCATTGTGAAATGTGGGCAAGGGACAGGAATGTCATTGTTTGGCATATATTTGGCATATGAGGATTATTTGATGGGAAAGAGAGTAATGGTCGATTATGGAGTTGTGGGTGATAAAAGTATGGGGATGTCGGCATCTGGCGTTTATGCGGTTGTGAAGGATTATCCTTTGCCACTAGAGAAAAAGGAAAGAGATACGGGAAAATGAAAAATCAAGACGGCGGAGTTAGATAAATGGCCAGAGCTAACGCCACGCTGATAATCGCGCCTATGGGCGAGGGCAAGACGGTCACAATTACCGCCATAATAGTTGACGACTATTTTAAGAACGTCTATGCCATAGAGTCGCCAGAGGGCTTTCTGTTTCCCGTTGAACCCTACAAGCGGGATATAGTGAAACTATTGCCGTTGCCCGAAGACCCCGACAAGAAACCGAAAATCATCCAGATACCGAAGGGTTATATGCCCAAGTCAACCTTGAGGGTGTTTGCCAACTATCATCTGTATGGCATTGAATATCTGTATGCCTCACCTGAGAAGGTGCTGAGCCTAATCAACACAGGGGCTATATCCCACGGCAAGTGGGTGATTGACGAGAGCTATATCAGCGGCGAGGCGCGACGCGGGCAGAACACCCTAAACCTCGTTTACACTTGGCTTGCCCAGCAGGTGAGGAAGCGCGGCATAGAGCTGTTTCTGCTGGCGCAGAACGCGCGGTTTATAGACTGGCGGTTTAGGGATGTCGCCAGGTTTAGGATACTTTGCAGATATAACGAGAAGACGCAAATTGCGAGGCTTTTATTCCAGAACCTGTCTAGGGGAACGGAGAAGATACTCCACTACTACACGCCGTATTATTGGAAATATTACAACACGAATGAAATCCCGCCGATACCGACACCAATGATAAGGGGTGCTGCGAAATCGACGGATTTGCCTTGGCTGGAGTGGGATGAGAGCAAGGGGGAGTTGTCTAGGATGACCAAAAGGCAGTTGATAGAGATGATAGTGAACCAGCGCGAGGAACTGGCGGCAGAAGGGGTGACTGCATAGTATGAGAAAGACAATAATAGCGATTTTGACGCTGGCGGTGCTGGCGGCTATGCTTGCTGGATGCCAGGGCGACCCGCTGGACTATCTTTACACGGAGAACATTTACAACTCCTCGGCGTTGGAAACGGGGAGCATAGAATACACCGAGGATTGCTGGGAGGAGATAACAGTTACAGCGGACGGTATGGGGACGCTTGTCGGGGAAGCCCCGACGGAGAGCAACTGCCAGTCTGGTTTCGTATACCTGATGGCGAATTACGCCCTGGTCGGCGACGAGCCGTATGTCCATTTCTCCGTCCAGCTGCCCCACAACTACAAAGAGGGGACGGACATAATATTCAGCGTGAGGTTTGTGTTTGACGCGGATGAGGTGGGGACTTATGTCAGGTGGGCGATAGGGTATTCTTGGGCGAACATCGGGGATGCTTTCCCTGTGGTTTCACATATTTGGGCGTTGTCCGACCCGTCCAACAACGACAACACCGTTCATCAGGTGACGAAGTTTGCCGCGATTGACGGGACGGGCAAGGAAATGGGAAGCATTGTAATGTGCTACCTGAAAAGAAACTCCAGCGATGCGTCGGACACCTATATGGGGACGGCAATACTTATCGCCGTGAGCGTGCTGTATCAGGTTGACAGTGCAGGGTCGGCGTCGGAGTGGAGCAAATAATGATTATGGGAGGCGATTGAATGGGGGCTTTGGGATTTCTGGCGTTTGTGGCGATAATCAGCTACATAGCCCTCAAGAGCCAGTTTTTCGGCTTGAAGATAATCGGCGGGTGTGCTTGGACGGCTTGGATAATATTCGCCATATCTTCCCCGCCGTTTGGCTTGACGGCTGGCGAGGGGGCGCACGTTGCCCTCATAGTGGTTAGCATAGGTATGGGCTTGATGATTGTCTTGACGGGGCTTGGGCGCGGCATCAAACGCTCCCAGGACGAGTCTGGCAACTTCTCGACGACCAGCGAGGGCTTCCAGTGGAAATTGCCCGACTGGCTGAAAGGCTCCGAGGCGAGGGAGAGGGAACGCCGAAGGCATAACGAGGAGGATGTTGCGAGATATCGTATGAGGATACGCCGAGCGTTGCATCCCAACGAGGGTGAAAGGAGGCGGAGATAATGAGAATGTATCAACTGACTCCCATTGGGAAACGGGCGGCAAGGGCGACCAACCTTCCCGACACGAATAAGACAAGGGTGGCTAGGTGGCTTGACTTTGCTGGAAGACAGACGCCCGAGCAAATAGCCGAGAACACTGGGTTGACTACTGGCGAAGTTGCTGGTGTGCTTACTCAGTTGAAAGGGGATGCGCGGCATCCTGCCGTGGTAGTCCCAGTCGAGGCGGCTGACGTGAACTTCTAAAAAGGAGGCTGAAATGGCTACATTAGACGAACTGGCGGAAATGGACGAGAGGAAACGGCTGGAGTTGAACATAGCCGAGAAGAAGGCGCTGATTGCCGAGGCGAAGAAGCGCTACGGCTCGGACTGGAAGAAGTTTGTCCCAGGTATGGGCAAGGGTGGCGGCGGGATGGATTGGGAGGCATTGCGTTTTCAATTATGATAATGCAAAACGGGAGGTAAACCGAATATGCTGTCAGCATACTGTGTGAGATGCAGGACAACCGTGCCGATTAAGAACCCCAAGAGGGTCACGATGCGGAATGGGCGGAACGCCACCAAGGGCGTTTGTCCGAACTGCGGGACAAGGATTTTCCGCATCGGCGGCTAACAGGAGGTTTTCAGGACTATGCACGAATACGAGGTGAAAGTCTCGGACTCTATGAAGATAAGAGTCCAAGCCGACACTGCCAAGGACGCCAAAGAGCAGGCGTGGGCTGAGATAGCCGACGGCTACAGATACGGATGGGAAAGCAAGTCCCAGTTCCTGCGGATGGCGAAGGCAGAGAGGGTATATTGAGAGCGAGACCAAACGGGAGGTTTGCAACGGATATGAGAAACCCTGCGGTGACAAAGTAGAGGCTGTCAAGCCCAGCGGGATACAAACTGGAGAACCCGCTGAAGAAGAAGGGCAAGGGGTTGAGGGAGGCCCACAACAAGAGCCTGCGGGCTATGGGAGCGAGGCCGCCCAAGAGTCCCGTTTGACCCGAAATCGGGGAGCAAATAAACCGAAAGGAGACAAATAAAAATGGGCAAGATTTCTAATCCGTGCGGCGGTATCAAGAAGGCGAAGAGAACCCTGAACCGCACCCAGCGTGAGCTGATGAAGAAGGCGGGAGTAAAGTCCTTCAAAAGCCCGATATAGGGAGCGGTAGCGAATAAAAACGAGAGGAGAGAGATAGGATGTCTTACGAAGGCATAGCGGAGCAGTTGGCTGGCCAGTTGCCCGTGATAACTATGAGCGGCGTGACCGTGAGATATACGGATGCTATGTTCCCCCAGCGGGGAAGGCGCATAAGGCGGTCTGCCCCGAGGGCGAGGCAGAATTATTATTCCCGCAACCGATACTCGCTCTCCAATAAATACAGCAAATACAGCCCGTTTTAGGGAAGAGGATAGGCGAAATGCCCTATAAAACGTGGGGATGCAGCATCTGTGGTGCTCAAGCCCCAGAGGAGTTGAGGGGACACGGCAAGTTCAAAGAACGGATGACGTGGCTCAGGGAGCATTATGCCTTTCACCACCCAACTGCTTATAAGCGGATGATGAAGAAGGCATCTCGAAAGAGGGCTGAAAAAGGCTAACGGGAGGTCGAGGAAAGTGGTTAGCAGGGCTAGAAGCACGGCGTCAAAGAAGGCTTGGAGAAGCCGCAAGGCAAAGGGCGAGTGTCCTTTCTGCGGCGAACCCGTGTTTGTCGGCGGCGTGAAAGTGGGCGGTCATTGGTATCACCGAAACTGCGCCGAAAGGAAGGGCATCATAGCCGCAAGGGAAAGATATGCCGTGAGGGGATACTATGCGGATTGACAAGACCTTGATTATAACGGGAGGTTTCAGGCGGTGACAGAGCGATGGGGAGCATTTGGTGAGCCGTTGGATTGGCATAAAAAGGACTCGACGGCGGTTCGGCGGGGCAATGCCCTGCGGGCTAGAGATGGCGATGAGTTGGCAGCGTATCACGCTCTTGACCAACTTGCTAAAATGAGTCAAGACTCCGAGACAGCCCGAAAGGCGAGGGCTGACGCCGAGTATTTCCGAAAACGGCACAACAGGCGTGTAAAGGCGAGGATGAGATGATAACCTTCACTAGCAAGAAACAGGCCACGGACTATGCCAAGCAGATGCGGCGGGAGGGCTGGAAGGCGGCGGTGTCCCCAGTCTCCCCGCGGGCTTGGCAGGTCAAGCTCCACTTCCCCGACGAGGGTCAAAGTCGGCGGGAGACGCTGGGGGAGCTTATTGAGGGGCAGAGGAACGTCGGCTACAAGGTGCGCTTTGTCGGCGATGATGAACTTCACGATTATGCGGGGGCTAACCCCGAGTTTGGCAGGGCGTCTGGCTGGCCTTGCCCCCCGAAAACTTTTTTGGTCGATAAGCACTTTTCGGTGAAAGGGAAGGTGAAGGTTTTGGGGCATGAGATAGTCGAGGAGGAGCTTATGAAGCGCGGCTGGAACTACCACGATGCGCACCTTGAGGCGCTGGCGATAGAGAGGCAGTTGGCGAGGTAGCATAAGGAAAAATATTATGCGGAAGTATAAGATTGGGCTTATATTTTTACTGCTGGCGACAGCTCTTGTTGCCATTGGTTTTATAGCTGTTGCCTGCTCTGATACTGTCGTATCTAACGAGATAGAGGTTCAGTTGAATAGTGCCACAATTGGCGCAGTATAAAATAAAACAAACACTTAGAAGGCGGCTGGCATTACACGCTTGGGCTTACGACCCATAAATGAATAGGAGGTATGATTTGGTAAAACCGACATTGGTATCAGTAATCCTGCCCACTTACAATGAGGAGAAAAATATCAAGAGGGTAATCAGGGGCATCTGGGACGCCCTGTTGCCCTATGCTCCCGAGTTGAAGTGCGAGGTCGTCGTGGTTGACGACGGCGACGACAAGACCTCGGCTATTGCCCTGTCGATGGGTGCGAGGGTCAAGAAGGGAGAAAGGCAGGGGTTGGGTCAGGCGATTATAGATGGCATACGCATAGCCAGCGGTGACATTGTCGTGGTAATGGACGCCGACGGGTCGCATCCCGCCTCGGCTCTCCCCGATATGCTGAAGCCCATCTTATGGCAGGGCGTGGATATGACCATCGGCAGTAGGTATGTGAAAGGCGGCGGATTGGGCGACTGGTCGCTGGGTAGCAGGGTAAAGTCCATTGTCGGCGCGGGGTTGATGTCCCTGGTCACGGGGGTGAAGGACAGCAACAGCGGCTACTTTGCATTTCGCCGTGAGGTGATAGAGGGCGTGGAATTGAGGCCGTCAAGCTGGAAGATAATGCTGGAGGTGCTGTTCAAGGGGCATATCACCGTCAGACGGGAAGTCCCCATAACCTTCGGCGAGAGGTGGAACGGCGAGAGCAAGAACAACATAAGGGAGAGGATAAGGCACGCCAAGCATCTGATAGGTTTGCTGGCGTGGAAGTTCAGGCGGTTCATACAGTTTACCCTTGTCGGCGGGACTGGCAACATCTGGCATTACGGGCTTTTATGGGCATTGACCGAGTATGCGGGGCTATGGTATGGGTTTTCACTGGTGATAGCGATTTTCGTGGCGATGACCAACAATTATCTAATCAACCACTATTGGACTTTTAGGGGCGAGAGGGAAGCGAATAAAAACCTGCTCTTGGGCTGGGTGAAGTTTATCGGCAACTCGGCAATCGGTGATTACGGCATCGCCCTGCCGTTGACCATCGGGCTTGCCAGCGGGCTTGGGGTTTGGTATATGCTGGCTTCCGCCTTTGCGTCCGTTGCGGCGTTGTTCTTCAAGTATTTCGTTTCCAAGAACTGGATTTGGAAGTCGGCGGGCAAAAAGAGAAAGGCGCACGACCCCGACTACGAATGGGTCAGCTTCTACCACGGGTTGCCTTGGCAGAAGATATGGAAGCACACGATAGCTAACGCCGTCAAGAAACTGGCTGGCGACGCTGGCAGGACTTTGGACATCGGCTCTGGGAGCAGCCCCGCGGGCTTGCTGGTGAACCACGCCGACTATGTGGGACTGGACAGCGACAGGGGCAAGATGGCGTTTATGAAGAAGAAGATTATGCAGGGGGCGCAGTATGACACGGGGAGTGTCCTAAGCCTGCACTACCCCGACGACAGTTTTGACACGGTGCTGTTCGTGGAGACTATAGAGCACTTGAGGCACAGCGGCGATGTCCAGAGGGCTTTGGTCGGGATACGGCGGGTGCTGAAACACGGCGGGACTTTGATAGTCGCTACCCCGAACTACGGCAGTTTTATGGGTCGTATGCAGGACAAGCTGTATGGGATATTCCAGCGGGGGGCTTATGCCGATGAGCACAAGGTGAAGTTTACGCCCGAGATATTGAAGGAAACCTGCGGATACCACGGGTTCGTGTTCGTGGACAGCATAATACCGATGGGTTCGGATATGGTGATGAAATTCAGGAAGGGGTGGAAGGTTGAGATATCTGGCAAATAGGATGAGATGGTGTGCCTCGGCATTCAGGGTTGCTTGGCGGGACACGTCGTTCAAGCTATGGATACCCATCTGCACGGCCAGTATCGTTGTCGGGTTGGTGGTCGGCATAGGGATGACGCAGTTGTGCCTTTTGGTGGCTCTGGCGGTGCTGAGTTTGGGTTTGGAGATGGCGAACTCGGCGGTGGAGAGGCTGTGCGATTTGGTCGAGCCGAACCGCAACCCGAAGATTAAGGTGATAAAGGACACGTTCGGGGCTGTGCCAGCCCTGACCTTCTCGGCGTATATTATATGCTGGCTGATACTGGTGGCACCGACGATTTATTTGAGGATAGCGGGTGGATAATGATGGATAAAATTAATAAGTGCCTACTTTGTGCTAAAAGAAATACAATAGCTTGCCCATATGGGGATAATCAATCCTGTATTGATTGCGCTGACTTTGTTTTGGTTGGGTTTGGGGATTACACCCCGTCATCGTTTGCTAGAGAATTTTATCAGAAATTCCACCCTAATCGTTTAAAATGCCTAGAACCTAAATGCCAAAGCACGAACGTTAGTCCTGCGGGATACGGTGATAACCGACCTCGTTTTCAATGTTTGGATTGCGGGAAAATATTCACATAGGGGGTTAAAGTGGTAAATTTTCTTAAGAAATACTGGGCAGAAATCCTGACTTTCGGGGGCATCCTAGCCGTCCTGCTAATATGCACGGCTCCAGCCCCGACTTGGATGGAGACAGATAGCGACGGGATACACTATGTCTATGCGGCGAAATACCTGTTCGTTTCCCACAAGCACAGCGCCCCTCTGTTCTTGTTGCTTGGTAACCTATTCTTAAAGATACCATTCGGCACGGAGTTCTGGCGTATGGCTTTGATGTTGGCGCTATCTACCGTCGGGGCGTCCATATTCATCTACCTTATAATAAGGCATTTCACGGGTAGGAAAAGCTACGGGTGCATCGGGGCTTTGGTATATGGGTTGTCGGCGCTGGTGATAAGCCAGAGCACAATCGTGGACACCTATGCCTTGGTGACTATGGCTGGTTTGGGGGCGTATTACTTCGCCATAAAGAGCCAGTGGAAGCGAAGCGCCCTGATGATTGGCATCGGTTTCGCCGTCCATTTCCTCGTCGCTTTGATAGCCGTTGTCCTGTTCGTGGCATATAAGGGGCTTAGACCGCAGTTCAAGAACTGGCGTGTCAAGAACTGGGTGCCGCTGGCGATAATCTGCGCCTTCTTCCTGTTCTACGCCTATCTTCCCCTGTCGGCGGCTTTCAACCCCCAGCCGAATATGTGGGGCAACACGACGTTCTCCTCGTTTGTCAGCGACAACTCCAGCACGGGGGCTATGCTGATGGGCGGGTTGTCTATTTGGGACTTCCCCAAGAGGATACTGGACACCATCGGGATACTCGGCGTCTGCTGGGCTTTGGCGATAGTGCCGATTGTCATCTATTTCTGGAGCATACGGAAGAACGGCGGGTGGTATAAAGACCCCCTGCTCTGGTTGATAATGTTCCCCATCGTGCTGTATATAACCAATCTCGCACCCCAGACATACGTATATTTATTGCCGACTATAGCTTTCGGTGCTATCGCCGCTGGGCTGGGGCTTGCCAAGTGGCGGGATAAGTTCTATCACCTGAAGTATGTAGTCCTCGGCGGTGTGATAATGCTGGGTTTGTTCCATTGTTGGTATTTTGATATCGGTGAGCGGCTTGACCCCGAACTTTCTGCCAACAAGTTCTATACCGAGGAACTGCCCAAACTGCCCGACGACGCCATTTTAGTGGCGCAACAGGGTTGGGAATGGGCTGCCGTGTTCCCCTACAACAAGGAAAACAACATCCACATAATACCCATCTGCGTCGGGACTCTGCTCTCCCCGACGCTCCAACAGGAGATGAAAGACGAGGGGATAGAGTTCTACGACTACCCTAATGCCAGTCTGAGCGACAGGCCGACGCTAATTGCCCGCTCGATACTGTTGTTCAACGACAACGTTTGGATAACGACCTCCACCGACCCCGAGACATACGGTGCGGAGATAATCTATGGCAAGGGGCAGGAGGATTTGCTTACTCTGTCGCCGAAGTCCATAGTCAGCGGCGAGAGGGATTTGGACTGGGCTTGGAAGCCCTCAAACCCCTACGACATCATAACGGGGTCTATAGAGGTCGAGGAGTGGACTTGGATAATATTCAGCAACTACAACATAAGGACATTCTTGGAGCTGGCGGTGATTGGCGCTGTGCCAGCGTGGATATTGTATATGGTGTTTATCAAGAAGAGGAAGTGGAAGATGCAGAACGTGAAGAATAAGCTGGTGAGGTCGGATGCCAAAGGGAACGCATAAGAGGGTGAAGCCGTTCAAGGACGGCAAGCTGACTTTGAAGGAAATCAGGCGTGCGGTGAACGCCGACAGGAGAGTGAGGATATAGTGGTTAGCAGGGCGATACCAATGACCAAAGAGGGCATCTGGGCTAAGCACAAGGGTGCGATAACCATCCTTGCCGTGTTCGGGCTGGTGCTGCTTGTCCGCGGGATTTTCACGAACAGCATCTACCCAGCCTCGACAGGCGACACGGCGAACCACCTTGCGGTGATAGACGCCATCTCCAGAGGGGATTGGGGTTCTTGGGCGTATCTCGGGGAGGTAATAGTCGGCGTCCCCGTCCTGTTGGTGGCGAAAACATTTGGATTGGATATAGCCACGGTGTTTCTGGTGGCGGAATATCTCTTGCTGTTCGGGATAGGTTACTCGTTGTATTTTGTGGTCTCTAGCCTTGTCAATAAAAAGGCGGCGATGCTGACCATCCTTCTTGCCATGCTCTGCACCCCGAGCATATTCAGGCTGTTCTCCTCGGGGACTATATTCAGTGCGGTCAATATGTGCTTGATACTGCCATTGGCAATATACTTTTTAGTGAAACTGGTGGCGACAAGAAGAAAGATATATATAATACCCACTTCGGTTTTGGTAGTCTTGTTTAGCGTGTTTCATCCGAGTGGGATGTCATTGATGTTTGCGGCGGGGGCTTTCTTTGTTGGGTATGTAGCATACAAGCTCATCAGGGGATATAGGCGACAGGCTTTGGTATATAGTTGTCTCGGTATCGGAGTCGTTGGGATAAATTTGGCGGTTGTCGCCCTAATCCAACACCCGTTCGGGAAATTTATGGGAGAGGTTGGCACGGGGCTGGTGGGTTTTGTTAAGAACATAACCAGCACTTCGATAATAAGCATAGGGCAGTTTACCTTTGATTTTATAACCCTTGCGCCTCTGGCGATATTGGTGGTGGCGATAGTCGGCTTGATACAATATAGGAAGCTCGTCAAGTGGTCGAATGAAACGAGGTTATATTTATTGATGCTCAGCTCATTTGTGCCGTTTCTGATTATAGGAGCGTTTACGAACCTGACAGTAGACCCGTGGCGGCACGCACTGGATTTGTCGGTGATACTGGCAATAGTTGCGGCTTGCCTAGCAGGTATAGTTCTGACGGCGAAAAAGTCTATGCTGTTTATTGTGGTGATTATGGGGTTGGTGGGGTTGGGGATGATACCCACACTGTCAACATTTTTTGAGTTGCAAGGAGTATAGAGAATGGGTGTTGGTATTACCTTTGACAATATAATAGATGCCCAAGATTATCGGAAGATGTTATTTGAAGAGGGGCTTAATAGTGAGTTGAAGCATATATCTATTGGCAAATATAAAGTCGTAATAGTAGGGGAGAGGAAAAATGTTGGGTTTGAAAAGTTTGTAAACCCACTATCTAATATATCAGGTTGGCACGGTGGTGGTGCGAATAGACCACCTTACGAACATCTGACGGAGAAAGATGCGGAATGGATAAAGGGAAAGTTGCCTCCAAGAGAAATTAGGAGAGCCATGGACTTACAAGGGATACCATATGATATAGATAAAGAGATAAGAGAAGTCGTATTAGATTTGAATGCGCACGGCATTGAAACAAGAGGAAGCTGTGCGGGACACGTAAATTTACCAGGCAAGAAAGGGTTTATAGGAATTAAGGGGAAACCATCGGAGATACAAAAAACAATTATTAAGGAAATAGCTGAAAAACATAAACTTAATGGGGTAGAATTTGATGATACTGGAGATTTATTGTTTAATTCGCTTGTGCCAGTAAAGGGTGAAACATTTAAGACAAGGAAAGAAGCCAATAAGTATGCGAGAGAATTGGAGAGTTCTGGACACAAAACGGTAGTGGAGAAAAGGGGACTATATTTTATGGTATACAGAGATGAGGAGATAAGTTGATACCGACCCTGTCCACTTTCTTCGAGTTTCAGGGAGTATAGCGTTATGAGTAGCGGAGTGACATTTGCCAGCAAGCTCGAGGCAACCGAATATGTGGAGAGGAAGTTCCTTGAAGGATATGAGTGCGAGATGCGGAAGACGGGGGACAATGAGTGGAAAGTATATATTTTGGGCAGGCGAAAAAACGACGCCATGACCTTGTATGCCACAAGGGAGATGGAGAGGCTGGCAGACAAGGAATACGCTGGCGACATCAACAACCTGTATTCCGAGATGAGGCAGGCAGCAAGGCCAGTGAGGACTAGGAAGGACATAGAGGAGGAAGCCCAGAGGAAAATGGGAAACGCTGAGGTGAGAGGCGTAAAGGTCATTGTGTCTGACAACCTAATAGGCGAAACTGCGGCGGATGCGGCTGTGATTTTGGACAAAAGCGGCAAGCCAGAGCTATTGGTGATACATCCCATACACGAGTTCACCAATGACGATTATTTCGGCGAGGTGTTGAGCCACGAGATAAGGCATATTAAGGAATGCCAATGAGGACGGAAAGGAGGTAGAGAACTATGATTGGAAGAAAAACGAGCATAGGGCAGCGGATATTGAGGAGATACGCCAAGGCCGAAGCCAACAATGAGCCTGCCACCAGGGAAGACTTGAGGCAGATGGGCAAGGACTTGCAGCGCGGGGTAAGCACATCCATCCAGAGGCAATCCCAGCCCTCAACCGCACAGTCGGCGTTGAGGGTGGTCAGGATGATGGGTAGGGGCATCTCCAATATCAACAAGAGCCTATCGCATTCATATGACCCGAGAAGGCCGAGGATTTCCCAGCTCCCGAGGCGGCGCGAGGATATGGGCATAGTGTCCAACCTCGGCGAGGCGTTGGAGGGGCTGAAAGACCCGCACTTGGCGGGCAGGGATATTACTGGAAGAAGGATAAGAAAATAAACAGGAGGTTAATATAGAGATGGAAAATCCGTGTGAAACGCCAGGACAGAAAATCAGGTCGAAGGGGAAAGGAAGGGGTCTTGCCCGAGGAAAGGGCAGAGGCCCAATGGGCATTCCGGTTCAAGGCAAGAGAAAATCTGGAAACCTATGGGCTTGGCGCGGGTTTGCTGGCCCTATTGAATAAAACGGGAGGTTTAGGAAGGTGCCTACTGGAATAACCTTCTACAACGAAAAAGAGGCGAGGGAATACGCCCGAGGCTTGGAGAAGCAGGGCTGGCGTGCTGTCATTCGGCGCGGTCAAGACCCGCAGGGCGGTAAAATCTGGGTCGTCAAGGTTTTTGGGACGACAAGGACTATGGGGCGTTCAGCCCCCCAAAGCCTTGAGGCATTATATACCGAGGAGGAAACCAAAGCCCAGAGGTTGACCCTGCCCCCTAACTTGGCGAGAATGAAGCCCGAAAAACTGGCGGGTGTGCTTACCAAAGAGGCCGAGGATAAGGAGCGGGCGATAAAAAGGATAGAAAAAAGGTTGATAGGCGTGAAGTCTCCTGAAAAACGGCGGGATATTGCCGAGGAAATCGCTTTGATGAGAGCACAGCCCAGTGTGGTCGAGAGGGCCATTCTTGAGGAGCAGCAGAAGTTGGCTCGGCTGAAACCCGAGGAGAGGGTCAAGCGTATTGCCGAGGCCATAAGGCAGGGCGTGGCCATATCTGAGGTTGCGAGGCTTGAGGACGAGCTAGAGCAGAAAGAGGCCATCGCTAGAGAGATGGAGCAGTGGGGGATGATAGAAGGCAAGCCCCTGATACCGAGGTTGGCGGAGGAGGCAAAACTGGGGAAACGCCTCAAAGTTCCCGCCCAGTTCGCCAAGACGGGCGTGAAAGCGGCCAGGGAAGCGGGCAGTATGGCGAAGGAAGCCGTGTCGCCCAAGACGCTCGGTGCTGTCGGCAAGAGGTTTGAGAGACAGGCGAGTATGCGGAAGGCGATACCCGTTTCCGCCGAGCTGGCGCAGAGGCAGGGGAAGGGCTATATCTATCTGGCGAGGATAGGCAAGGTCGGCACACCCGCAATCTCCGAGATGTCCTACCCTACGCAGAATACCATAGCCCAAGCACCAATGCAGGAAAGGATAGCCAGCGTGTCCAGAGCCTCGATTGCCGAAGCCCCGTCTGCCGAAGCCTCGACATCAATTGTGTATAGACCGCAAAAACCGAGAATTGCCGAGCTAACTCCGTTGAAGAAAACGAGCAGTATAGCTAGTATGCCGTATTTGAAAGAAAGAGAGGAAGAAGATGAAGAATCCAGCGGCAATCAACCAGCCTAACTTGTCTGCCCCAATAGGGAGAAGGAGCAACAAGGGCAATCGCTCTTTTATGAGGGTCAGGCGCAAGATGCGGAAGAATATTCTGAGATGGTAGGAGACTAGATGCCGAGACACAATCCACCTAGAAAGGCATACGTCGTCAGGTTCAAAAGCGGCAAGAAGTTTCGCGCCCACCAGTTTGACGACGCCCGAAGCCACAAGCACGCCGCTAGCAGGATAAACAACGGCGGCGAAAGGGTGCTGTCCGTCAGGAAGATGAACCCCGACGACATAATAGAGAGCGACCTGAAGTCTATGATGGGTCGGCTACAGGACGTGATAGGGAACGGCGTCCTGCGGAGGCATCCAGACGTGATACTTGATGACGCTTCGCTTGATAGCATCGTTTTCCCGAGCTTTGGGTCGAGGTATAAAAAGAGAATGGAGGAGAAGCATAGAAGAAGGCTTGACAGAATGCTAAAAACCGAAGAACCATAGTCTAGAAGGAGGTTAAAATGGTCGGCGATTTATTTTTAGGGAGCAAGAACGGAGTTCTTGGCGTTGTAATACGGATACTCAACTTGGCGGATTTGAAGCCAGCCAGTTGAGTTTTTTCTTTTCACCATTTCATATATTTGAATGAAAAAGCATATAATAGAAGGGGAAAAGGGGAAACAGGTAAGGAGTAGGTTAAAATGCACATTGCTTTGATTGCCGACGGCAATGGTCGATGGGGGATAAAGCATTTTGGCTCGAGGGCGAAAGGACACGAGGAGGGAGCGAAGGCCTTGTATCGGCTTCTATCAGATATCCCGCAGGGGGTTTCCTATTTGACGTTTTATGGCCTCAGCGTTGATAACATTCAAAAAAGGCCAAAGGATGAGGTTGATTGGCTATATGAAGTGATTGGCACGAATCTTGAAAAGGCATTAAGTATCGCCGAGGAAAAGGATATCAGGCTTAATTTTATAGGCAATGGCGGATTGCCCGATGCATTACGAAACGGCATCCAGAGGGCAAAGCAGGCCACTAGAGACAACGAGGGGCTGGTTTTCACACTGGCGCTAAGTTATAGCGGGCGGGATGAGATTATAAGGGCAGCCACTAGCCTTCAAGCATTGGATATTCCGATATCAGAGGAAAGCTTGGGTGCAGCCTTAGATACTTGCGGTTTGCCTGATGTCGATATGGTTGTTAGGACGGGTGGGGAGAGGAGATTGAGCGGTTTTTTGATTTGGCAATCCTCTTACGCCGAGCTGTTTTTTAGCGACACTTTGTTTCCCGATTTCACATCCGTTGAGTTAAGGGCTATGATTGCCGAATATCACAAAAGGGAGCGTAGATTCGGAGGGCTGAAATGTTGAAATCATTAAGAAACTCCTCGCGGGGATTATGGAGAATATTGACAGAGAGGATGTTTCTGATTGAGCTTTCTTTTGGCGTGGCGATAGTTTCCCTGACTTGGATTTGGGGCGATTTCACATTGTTTGATAGGCTTGTTGTGTTGACCTTTGTTTTTTTGGTGCTATGTTTTGAGGGGATAAACACGGCATTGGAGAAGTTGCTGGATTTTATCTCACCTGAATATCGCAAAGAGGTCGGGGTTATAAAGGATATGTTGGCGGGCGCTGTGCTTATCGGTATTATCGGGGCTTTCGTGGTGGGGATTGTGGTGCTTTTGAGGGTAATAGATATTATCCCATAGGGGTATAGGGAAAATGGAGCAGGCTGAGACCAAAATGAGAAGCGAATTCATTTCAAAATACCGAGACCTGTTCGCCATCGTGAGAGACGGCAAACTTTTGAGCAATGCGGGCTGGTTATATTTGTCGTCTGCTATAATGTCCGCATTCGGTGCGGCTTTCTGGATAATAGCGGCTAGGCTGGCATCCCCAGAGGTCGTGGGCGGCAGTATGTTTATACTTAATGTTGTGGAGGCTATGGCGATTTTTAGCTTGCTGGGGATAAACAGCACGGTGGTCAGGGAGTGGAATGGCGTTAAAGACAAGGGCAAATATTTCGGCTCTGCCCTGCTTGTCATTTGGGCGATGAGCCTAGTGATACTGTTCCCCTATTTCTTCTTGGCGGGGGCGCAGTATAGCTGGGGCATCATTCTGGCCGTCGCCTTTTTTGTGCTGGTGCTGGATTTCAACGCCATGCTTGACAGCGTGTATATCGCCGAACTGAAACCCAAGTTATTGCTGGTGAGAAATATCGGCTGCGCAGTTTTAAAAGTCGGACTAGTGTATTTCCTCATTTTGGTCAGCCCGAACTCTGGCATCGTTTACACCTGCATTTTGGCGATGGCGTTGGGAACTTTGGCGCTTTGCCTGTATACGAGGAAGTCTGGGCTGTTCCCGACGGGGGTCAGCCTTCAAGCCTTGAGGATGCTGTTGAGAAAGTGGCGGTTCGCCCTGTCGAATTACGTGTTGCATAGCTTTGACCATCTCTGGCTTTCGTTGCTTCCTGTGCTAGTGATATTGTGGGTCGGCAAGGCTGGCGGCGGCTATTTCTATATCCCTTGGTATATGTCCTGCCAGTTGGTTTTCATCGCCAATGCGGTTGCCATGTCGCTATTTGCCGAAGGCTCGGCCAATGAGGTCGATTTGGCGGCGAATATCGAGAAGATAAAGAAACTGCTGAAATATGCCCTCATCCCCTTGGCGTTGCTTGGGGCTTTACTGGGAAGATACCTGTTGTATCTTTTCGGGGGCGATTATTACGAGCAGGGCGGATTTGTGCTGTCTTTGCTGTTTGTCGCCTGTATCCCGTTTGTCATTATATCCATATTCAAGGCCGTGAGCAGGGTGAAGCGGATGACTTTGGAGATAAGTCTCATCTGGACGGTATTGATAACGCTTACACTGATACCGAGTTTTATTCTGGTGCCGACCCACGGCGTCGTGGCACTAGGCTATTCTTGGCTGGGGGCTAACAGCTTGGTCGCTTGCTATGCGTTGTTTAGGATGGGGAGGATGGGGATAAGGATACTATGAGCGTCGGGCTGTATTTCAAAAAGGCGGTTGAACTGGGCAAGTATATGAAAGCCATCAGGAACAGGGAGCTTCTAAGGGTCGCTGTCTATATCACCGAAAGGTGCAACAGCCGATGCAGGATTTGCGGCGTTTGGCGCAAGAAAAACCCGCAGGATATAGAAATGGCGGTTTTCCGCAGGGTGCTGGATGGTGCTGGCAGAAGCACGCACCTTGCTGTCCTCGGCGGGGAGCCTCTTTTGCACCCCAACATCGAGAAGATGCTTTGGATGTTGAGGCACAGGGGTTGTTCCTACAACTTGGAGACAAACGGCGTGCTGGCGGAGAAACTGGTGGAACTAACAAAGAAGTATGAAATTCCCGAAGTCCAGTTGTCCTGCGACGGGGGAAAAGAGGCATACAGGAAAATCAGGGGCATCGACAACTTCGACAACATCGTGCGGCTTGTCGAGAACCTGTCCCCGATTACCCGTGTCCGAGTGAACTACGTGATATGCCCTTGGAACACGAGGGGGGACTTGCTGGAAGTGAAGGCGTTGTGCGACAAGCATAGCGTTGACTTGAGCGTCGAGGTCTACGATATGTTTGAGTATCTCGGCACGCCGAGGATAAACACGGACGGGATTTACGAGGCAGACGACACCCAGCCATTTCCGAGAAGCCTATTGCTGAGGCTATACGGCAAGTGGAAACAGGGTGACCTGTTTCTGCCCTGCCACTCGGTGAAGTGGTCGTGCGTCGTAGTCCCAGACGGCGAGGTCTATCTCTGCACACACAAGATGGTGTCGCTGGGCAACCTGAAAGAGAGGACACTGGCAATGATTTGGCGGTCTGGCAGGACAAGGGAGTTGCAGGACAAATATACCGACTGCAACGGATGCTGGTCTGGATGCTACAGAAACCTTGACGTGGGTATGGCGGTGCTAGACCCCCGCTATGTGGGGAGGGTGCTATGCTGAAGGGCTATTTAAGCAAGGCGTTTGCATTCCCGAAGTATCTCAGGGCGATAAGAAACAGGGAACTTATCCGTATGCCCATATACATCACGGAGCGGTGTTCCAGCCATTGTAAGACGTGCGGGATATGGCGCAAGAAAAACCCCATTGATATGTCAGTGGAGATGATAAGAGGCATCTTGGACAGCGTTGATTGCAAAAAGGCGGACATTGTCTTGCAGGGCGGCGAGCCGATTATGCACCCCGACGTAGAGGAGATACTCGGTCTGCTCCGAGAGAGAGGTTGCAAATACCAGTTGTTTAGCAATGGTATACTGGCGGATAAGCTGGTGTATCTGGTCAACAAATATGACGTTCCGAACGTGGCCTTGTCCTGCGACGGCGGGAGGGAAGCCTATAAAAAGGCGCGTGGCGTTGACAACTACCTGAATATAGTCAGGCTATTGGGCGACTTGAACGGCCTCACTCGGTTGGAGGTGAGCTATATTATATCGTCTTGGAACAGCCGTAAAGACCTTTTGACAGTGGCGAAACTATCGAAGCGTTTCGGGGCTACGTTGAACATAGATGTCTACGACGAGATTGAGTATTTCGGCACTAACGCACCAAGAATGGGCGGGATTTACAAGGCGGACGATTTGGCGTCTTTCCCGAAGAACAAGTGCCTGAGATTGTATAACGACTGGCTGAAAGGCGGCGTGGCGTTGCCCTGCTACTCTGTCCGTATTTCCTGTTTTATAACCACGGACGGCGGGGTTTACTCCTGTGGGAGGGCACTGGTTAAGTTGGGCGACTTGAGCAAGCAGAGCTTGGCGGAGATTTGGAACTCGCCCCACACTATCCGAGTGCAGGATGAGCTGACGCACGGTTGCAACAAGTGCTTTTCGACCTGTTATCGGAACACCGATGTCGCCTTTGCCTTGGTTTTCCCGAAGGCCGTTTTGGAGAGGTTGCTGTGAAGAAAATGCTGATGATAACGCACCACAACATCAACGAGGGCGGTGGCGATGTCGCTAGGGTGAAGAAAATCGCCAGCCTGCTCGCTGGCTCGTTTGACGTGGAGATGTTTGGCTTCGGGTATTCGTCGAAGAGGCTGTTTCTGTTGCCGATATGGCTGGGCGGGATAGTGAGGGCGATTTGCAAAAAGGACTGGGACTTCGTGTATATCTACAACCAGCGGTATCTCGTTATACTCGTTGGCATATTGGGACGGTGCTTGGGCAGGAGGCACAAGCTAATATACGACGCCGTGCTGACTTGGCAGTTGCTTCCATACTCCAGTTTTTATCGGGCGTTCAGGGGCAAGGTTGAAAAACTGGCGGGATGGTTTGCCGACGGTGTGGTCGGGGTGTCAAAGATGTCGGGTGATTTCTTCGGGGGCAAGACCTTGCTGGTTGTCCCTACCCTTGTTGACACGGATGCGTTCAGGCGGGATGCGAACAAACGGAAGGCGATAAGGGCGAAGTATGACATCAAGAGGACGGACAGGGTTATCGGGCTGGTCGGCTCTTTTGACAACGAATACAACAGGCCGCAACTGGAGTTTTTGAGAAAAAACTTGGGCATTTTTGACCGACGGCTGAAGTTTATGGTTATCGGGCGGGTTGACGAAGGTCGGGAGATAATCAACCAGAATGTCATTAGCACGGGGTTCGTGGATGATTACGCTGGGCATTTATCGGCTTTGGATGCCCTTATGGTTGTCCGCACGATACCCACCGATGGGGTAATCAACCGAATGGTGGAGGCGATGTCCGTGGGGCTTCCAGTGTTCGCCAACGATGTGGCTGGCGAGACGATGGACTGGGGCGTCGGCGGTATCGACTATTATGTTTCAGACGGCTGGGCTTTGCCGATTAAGGTCAACAGGCTGGTGTTTGACGGTGGTTTGATGAAAAGGGTCGGGGTGTGTGCCAAGCGTATCGTTCGTGAATATTATTCTGAAGCGAGGTATAAGAGTAGGTTGGC
>Ga0172363_10000776_pt1 | contig 24993 bp, 25 predicted proteins | sample LakKivs2_kivu2a2_FD_114541 | JGI IMG/M metagenome (GOLD analysis project Ga0172363, IMG submission 114541) | Sediment microbial communities from Lake Kivu, Rwanda - Sediment s2_kivu2a2 | ecosystem: Environmental > Aquatic > Freshwater > Lake > Sediment | place: Rwanda: Western Province, Lake... | reverse complement strand
CTGAGGGCTTTTTTCAATTTATCAGGATTGATGAGCGAAGGAACTTCCATTGCAAGAAACCTGCACTGACAGTCACCAGCACCTGATTGCAAAGTCACAATGTGGATTCCCTCTGCCAGCGGAAACAATTTAATAGTTCCCTGCACTGCCGATGCATCGCCTGATTTATCAGGTCCCCATCCTTCCCGGGTTATGGTTTTAATGGAATATTCAACATTCGTTATTGAAGCATCCACCCGGATAACAGCGCTTTCATCCGTAAAAACATACGGTGTTTCCAGAGTGCACTTCATCTCGGCTGATGCCAGGACCGGAAGGAAAACCAGCACAAGGGGTAAAATCAGGAATCTCTTCATTGTTTTATCTCCTTATCTGAAGCGTCTTCCATCCCCGCCTTTCAAGGCGGGGATGTAAGGCACCATGAAAAACAATTCCTTGCAGAGGAAGAGACCCCGCACTTTAGTGCGGGGACCTTCATATTAAATTGTCTGCACAAACAGTTTCCCGGATATCTGCTTTGCCAGCCCGGAAAGTTCCAGCTCCATAAGTATGGCGTTTATTCTGTCGGCCGAAATCCCGCTTTTTCTGGAAATGTCGTCAATGTGAATCGGCTCTCTTGAAAGATTTTTATAGACCGCCATCGCATCGGCACTCCTGGGTTTGAACGGAAGAATTGTTTTCTGTCTGGAAAGGGCCGACGCTATCTCCGGAAATTCGTCAAGAATATCCTCCGCACTCTGGACCAGTTTTGCCCCGTCTTTTATCAGCTGGTTTGTCCCATTGCTGGATTTCGAACTTGCATTCCCCGGCACAGCAAAAACCTCCCTGCCCTGTTCCAGCGCAAATTCAGCGGTAATCAAAGCTCCGCTCTGGTCGGCTGCCTCAACCACAACTGTGCCGAGCGACAAACCGGCGATTATCCGGTTGCGCCTGGGGAAATTATACCGGTCAGGAGAGGTTGTCATCGGAAATTCCGAGACCAGGGCTCCTGTCTCGGCGATTTTTTCCATCAGTCCCCTGTTTTCAGGCGGATAGGCAACCGCAAGCCCGTTTCCGAGCACGGCAATGGTTCTTCCGGAGTTTTTTATCGCTGCCTGGTGCGCTGCTGTGTCAATTCCCCTGGCAAGCCCGCTGATAATCGTAAACCCGGCCCTGGAAAGAGCGGACGACAGTTCTTCCGACATTAATTTTCCGTAAGTGGTGGCATGCCTTGAACCCACTATCGCAATCGCAACCTGGTCGTCCTCCCTGAATTCGCCGCGGATATACAGCACCGGCGGAGGATCATAGATGGTCTTCAGAATCTCGGGGTAGGAATCGTCAACTATGGTGATTATTCTTGCCTTTAATTTTTCCGCCAGCCTGATTTCCCTGTCGACTTCCATGTTCCTGCGGTTTTTTATAAATGCCGATGCCTGCGGAGCTGTCATCCTTTCCACTGCGGCAAGTTCCCTTTCGGACGCTTCCATGGCAGCGCCCGGTGTGCCGAAAGCCCTGATAAGCCGGTTAAACCGTGCGGCGGTCATTCCCGGCACCATATTCAGGGCAACCCATTCTTTAAGAGATGCGTCGTTCATTTCCATGGTGATGATTTAATGGTGGGCGCGACAGGGATCGAACCTGTGACCTTCAGCTTGTCGAGCTGACACTCTAACCAGCTGAGCTACGCGCCCGTGACGACAATTGTAATTGTTTCAGCGGAATTTTTCAAGAGGATTTTTGCGGTAATCTGCTACAACTTAATCTGTGACATTAAAATTTCGAATGTGGCTTGCTGGGATTAATTGGAGCATCTATATCATCATCTGTATTGAGTTGGCCATCCGGTCCAAAGCTTTTTAAAATATAGTTATCGTAATTACCCCGCTTATATAGGAACCTGTTTTTCCATAAGTCCGTATCTTCGTCTGATTTTAAGAAGCCTTCCCGTATTAATGAAGTTAAATCGTCAGGATATGTTTTGTATTTTGTAAAATACAGTTCCAGCCCGTATTGGACAGTCCTTAAACGCGCCTTACAATTTTCAACTTCCCTGATTTTATTTGTGTCTATTGTGTACTTAACAATCACCGCCAAAAATGGAGCAGTCAACAATCCTGCCAAGATATATATCAATTTATCAGGTTTTTTCATGGCGTTACCATACTGGATGTTATTTTACCATATCAATCTTAAATTTTATAATTTATCTGTACACGTTTTGAAAAAGGATTCGGCTATAACTAAGGCACTATTCCTTTATTCCTCCGTATACCTCTTATTGGCTGGTATATCTCCATTACCGTCAATAAATCACCATTATCTTTATAAATTTCTTTCCTGAGTAACAATTCGTGACTAAATGCATACAAGGATTTTATGTTTCCGTTCTTGTAGTATTCCTTTGATATCCCATCCAGCACGCCATTCTTGAAATTGAATTCAAAATGCAACTGCCCCGTATCATAATAATTTTTTTTCAAGCCATTGGAATACTGTAGACCTCTCATATATGAGTAAATAACATCTTCTTTCTCGGGATTCTCGCCAGTATGAGAAAGCCATAATGTAAGAGTGATAATGAACATCAAAGCTAAAAACATCAATATATAGCTGACCAATGGACTTGTAGAGTTTGGTTGGGAAATCCACGTTTTAAAAGCCTTGATAACTTTCACCATTTACCTCCGCTAATTCTTCTCTTTCTATGAAGATGTTTTTTCTACTCTGTCGGAGTTCAATGCCAGTGACCTGCCCCCCCCCGAAAGTTATACCGTATTTGCTACAGGTATTATACGCTTGGTTTCCCTATTAAGCAAGGCGAAGGGGTATACAAGGTTGTCCCTGCGGCTGGATTGGGATGGGTTACTTCTTCCTTAACTCCTTCAATTACTGTTTCCATGTCTGCCTCCTGGGGTATATTTTACCCTATTTTATGCTACTATTCCCTCAGGATCTTTTTGCCTGGATTTGTCCAATATGCTCTGAACCGCTACAGCAAAAAGAACTTGACCTGTTAGGTCAATGAAGTAATTTCAGAGTTGGACTAACTTCTGGGGGAAGGACAATATTTCTTATAGATTCTTCACAACATCTGTCAGCCTTGGAACAAATCCCGGCAGAAGGTTCCAGTAGCTTTTTGGAAGGAAAAGCTTTAGTTCGCCAAGTGAACTCCCTTTTACTGATTCAAGGGCTGATAGTATTTCCTTTTTTCTTGCCACGGCTTCTCCGGTTTCCAGCCTGTTCCTAATGATGAAATAAAGGTCGAACAAGTCCCGCGGTTTTTTCCTTGAAATAAGGGCCTGGAGTTTTTCTCTTACCAGGAATTTTGCCCCCAGGGCAGTTAGATTGTAGGCGGGAAAAAGGTCTGACGCTATGAGGTGTGCCTCCTCCCTGATACCGTTTTTCCTTCTCTTCAGAGAAATATTCAATTTCACGTATAGATTGAAGTCGAGGAGCTCCGTGCGCAGTATAGCCAGGTACCCGCCTGATGTTTCTCCGGATTCGGCCAGTTCCAGCCGGATATTTTCCTGCCTGACCTTTTCCACGGCTTCAGCAATGACATTCTTCACAGTAAAAGGCCTTATTCTTCCGCTGAAATCAAGGTCTTCGGAAAAACGCGGGCTGCCGTATATTATCCTCAGTGCAGTGCCTCCCTTGAAGGTAAGACCTTCAGCCTCCCGCAGGGAATAAAGTCCGGACAGGAACAGGTGCTGGAAATATTCCCTCGCCACGTTCGCTTCGGAAGTCTGGTATTTCACCGCAAATTCCCGCACTGATTTTTCAGACAGCATTTTTGCTCCATCTCAGGAAACGGTCATTCCCGAACTGCCTCACGTATTTCCTTACTTCCGAAAGGTTCAGATTCCTTGTATCAGCCCTGTCGTTCATCCCTGACTTCCTGAGGAACACAAAATAGAGGTAGTCGGCATAAGCCTTTTCCGGCTCCGCGATCAATACGGTGTCGCCCGCTATCTTCTCCGGTCTGAATCCCCCGTAAGCATCCTTTTTTATTCTCCTGTACGAAAATTCCCTGCCCATGGCGCTGAAATTCCTCGTGGTCCGCGCAGTCGCGGAAGTCACCGTGTAAACCGTTTCGGGAATGATGTGGTAATAAGACAGGGCTGATTCAAAAGAAACATACGAAGGAGAATAGATCTTGTTCGCCAGGTAAAAAGCCGACGGCTCACTGCCCTTGAGGGCGTAAAGTCCCCTGCGGATCTTTATCAGGGCTCCCTTCCGGGTATACCTCCATATTATCATCCGCAATGCGCCCTGTGATACTCCCAGGATTCTTTTCATGTCGGCACAGGAGAAGATCCCTCTCCCTGCCAGCCGTTCCGATATTTTCAACCAATTCGTATACATAACAATTTCGTTATCTTTCTGCATTAGTATAGCATGATTTCGCAGTTTTGTCAAGAGGGTTCAGTGATTTAGGTTTAGTAGGGACAGTTACCTACTTAATTTAACAAGCGCCCTTGTTTTTTAAGCGCCTTTTATAAATATTTCTAAAATTCAAGGTGAAATATTCTAAAATGGGCCCTTTTTGAGAGGTTACAATTGATTTCGCCATTGTCCGCATTGATTTTCTGAAAAAGTGCTTAAAATAGTAATTCCCATAATACTAATTTTGTAAATAAGTAGGTGACTGTCCCTATTTATTTAGCCGGAGGGTGACGATTTCAAACGGCTTCATATATAAGCTGATACAGCCATTTTCACAGGCAATATTCTTCACTTTGCGCTCAAGCAAATCAGTCAATACGGCTCTCTTTACAGGCAGAGCCGTATAAAGACGCACCTCGCCGCGCCCGCCGAATGCCTCGTACATCCTGACTATTATGGAATTACCGTCCTCTGCCTTTTTCACGGTATCTATGATGACCGAATCGCTGGTAACGCTGAACATTGAATATATCTTCGGCATTTTTCCCGGATGTGCGGAAGCAATAAAGGAGCGCAGGGGAACATTCAACTCATAACCGGCTCTTATCACATTGCCCCGTTTGAAGTCGCCTGTATGCGGATAAAGGGCATAAGTGAAAATATGCTCGCCCATGTCGGCTACGGGATCAGGACTCTTCGGAGACCGCAGTAAATTCAGGTCGATTACATTCCCGAGAATTTTGTATCCGTATTTACAGTCGTTCAGCAATGCCACTCCGTAGCCGTCTTCTGAAATATCAGCCCACTTGTGCCCGCACACTTCAAACTTTGCCATATCCCACGACGTATTTCTGTGCGCCGGTCTTTCAATGAAACCAAACTGGGTTTCATAACTTGCGTTCATGGAATGTACATTCACCGGGAAGGAAGTTCTTAGCATCTTTTCATCCTCGTGCCAGTCGACTTTTGTACTGAATTCTATCGCCCTGCTTTTCGACGACAGTCTTATCTCCTGAATCAGGGTCGACTTCTTTGAAACAGCCCATTTCTGGAGTATGTTTATGCGGACAGGTCCTGTTTCAGTCACCTTTGATTCCAGAAGAACCGGATACGTTGGTTTCATCTCCTCATAATAAATATGAGTGTCCCATGCATCTTCGCCTGTTTCATTGTAAAGCGCCAGCACATTCCCCTGTCTTCCTGCCGGAATAACCTCTCTCCCTGCTTCCTTATCGTAAATGCTCGCGATATAGCCCTTATCGTTTAATGTTACGCGCAATATTTCATTTTCAAGCAAATTCTTTGTCGCCTTTAAATTGCCTGACTGTTCCCGTCTGCCTTTTTTTACAAAGAATACGGCGTAGCCCATGGCAGGGGTCTTGCCCCTGAATACCAGACCGGAATTAACCACCTGCGACGGCATTACATTGCCTTTCGAATCCAGAACAGCCGCGCCGTTCCCCATATTCTTATCCAGCGGAATTGAAACAATTCCTTCCCTGTCCCATGAGAGCGAATTCACCACCACAACAGGTGTTCCGTCGCCCCTCGTATCAATTCTGTCCAATAATGCCTTGCTTCCGGATGAAAGAAGTTTGTGCCCTGACGAAAACACATCCGCATACTGCTTCTGGCTGTCCTTGTAAACCCAGGTTATCGACGACCCGGGAATAATGTCGTGAAACTGGTTAAGCAGGACGAGTTTCCATAATCTTTCGAGCTCCCCGGACGGATATTTTTTAAGATTAAAACAATCCAGCCATTCAATGTCCCTTAACAACAATTCCGATTTCCTGTTCGCCCTCTTATTTCTTGCCTGCGTTGTATAAGTGCCGCGGTGATATTCAAGATAAAGTTCGCCTTTCCACGTTAAAATATCTTTTATGTCCTTTTCGGCTTTTTTGAAGAAATCCTTCGCGAATTCCATCTTAACTTTCGGCAATTCCTCGGTGTCCTTCACCCTTTTTGCAAACTCAAGCTGGTGCCTTGAAGGTCCCACGCCTCCGTCGCCGTACCCGAACAGATAAATCCACCGGTTCGTCCTGTCCTTCTCCAGAAACCTTTTTCCCGCTGCGATTAACTCCTGCGGAAGAAAACACCCGTTGTAATTGTTTGCCGGAGGAAAATGCGTGAAAACCCTGGTTCCGTCAAGACCTTCCCATAACATTGTATGGTGAGGGAATGAATCGAACTGGTTCCACGAAAGCTTCTGCGTCAGGAAATAATTTATTCCGGACTTTTTCATGATTTGCGGCAATGCGGCAGAATATCCGAATGCGTCAGGCAGCCAGAGATTATCCACCTCCACGCCGAACTCCTTTATGAAAAATCTTTTGCCGTGCAGTATCTGCCGTACCATTGATTCGCCGGATATTATATTGGCGTCGGCTTCAACCCACATCCCTCCCTGAAGCTCCCATCTTTTCTGCCTGACTGCCTTTTTAACTCTTTCGTAAAGCCCGGGATAATGTTTCTTGCAGAATTCATATAACTGCGGCTGGCTTGCTCCGAACTTGTAATCCGGGTATTCCTCCATATGCCTGAGCACCGAGGAAAATGTCCTGCCGACTTTTCTCACTGTTTCCCGCAGGGGCCAGAGCCAGGCAGTATCGATATGGGAATGCCCGATCGCACTCACCAAATCAGCGGATGCATTTGCCTCCCTGCTGTAAAACCGCTTTAAAATTTTTCTGCACGCTGAAACATTCTTTTCTTCGCCGGTGCCGTAAATATTTACGACTTCGTTTAATCCCGACATTATCTTTGCGCGTTTCGGGTGGTCGTCCGGCAATCCCAGCATCAAATCGTATAAAACCCAGAAATCATGGTACAGGTCCCATAAATCTCTTCTGAATCTTGCCAGTGCCGCCTCTTTCAGGATGCAGGCTTTTGCGGGACCGAAAAGTTCGTTGGCGCCGGCTTCCACAAGCAGTTCCACCTTTTCGTTTCCTCTGGCGGATTTGCTGACCAGGAAAAGCACCTTTCTCACAAAAATAAGTTTGCCCATCCAGGGCGAGCCGGAAGAGGTCAAACCTGCCACAGGGTTTCCGGTTCTGTCGAAAACACATGCTTCACTGCCTGTATCGATACATGCCATCACTTCCGACGATTTCCAGCCGGGCGGAACTTTTCCGCTGAATTTAAACCATGCGGATTCCCAGTTGCCTCCCCACTCCGCACCCTGTTTTATCGGCTTGAATTTCAGGGTGCTGATTTTTTTGAAGGAAACCGGGTTAATCGAATGGGCGTACTTTGCGGAAAGCGGGATTTTTTCCGCGTAAAACTTCCCCCACAGCATTTCAGCAAATCTGTCGATTCGCCTCGTTGTCAGCTGCGAATGTCTCTGCATTTTTCTCCTCCAAAAGTAAAAAAGTAGAAAAGTAGAAGTAGGGACAGTCACCTACTTAATTTAACAAAACCCCTTACCTATTAAGGACAATTTTTAAATATTTATGAAATTCAAGGTGAAACGTTCCTAAATGAACTTTTCGGTTGTCCACATTGTTTTTCTGGAAAATTGCTTAAAATACTAATAGTGGCAATGTCAATTTAACAATTAAGTAGGTGACTGTCCCTACTTTTATATTTTACCTCTTACTACAATAACTATCAATGCCAAAATTCAACACGATACAGCACTCCCTATTTTCCCAGGGCTTCTTCGTATACTGCGAGAACATTCTCAAGAGGTGTGTCGGGCTGGATGCAGTGCGCGGGTGCAAATATGTAGCCTCCGCCCTTTGCTATCACATCGAGCCTGTGCCTTGCTTCTGCACGGCACTGCTCAACCGTGCCGTAGGGAAGTGTCTTCTGCGTGCTGATAAGCCCGCAAAATGCGAGTTTACTCCTGCACAGCGCGCGTATTTTTTCGGGATTCATGCCGGCAGGTTCGGGCTGCATGGCATCCAGTACATCAAGCTTCATTTCAATGAATTCCGGCATGATTTCGTGCGTATCCCCGCAGGAATGCATCATTGCTTTTGCACCGAAACTGTGCGCAAGTTCATAAAATTTCCTCAGCCGCGGCTTGAATACCTCGTTAAAGTCCCCCGGCGAAAACATCCTGCCGTTCTGATTTCCACAGTCCTCGCCCAGACATACGATATCAATTCTGCCATTCCCTGCTTCCAGGCATCTGCGGATAACCTCGTAGTAAAAATCAACCCGCTTGTCTATGATAGCCAGACCCACTTCATCACGGGAAGCAATATCCAGTATTACCTGTTCCATACCCCTGCCGAGGGAAATACCGTTCAGAATATCCGGCATGCCGGCATCGCCCGCGCATACCGCATAGTTTTCCACAACCCTGCATCTTTCAGGAATCACAGAGTAGCCGTAATAATCCGGGCTTGGCCACGGATACGATTCGACATCGTCCATTGTTTTGAGTTCTGCCAGCGGCATAACAGCGGGTTCCCAGTAACTGCCGCCGCTCTCATGCAGAACCTGCCTGTAACCTGTGCCCCAGATATCAAACGAAATACCGCCCTGCGGCTCTTTTGTTTTCCCTTTCCATTCAGCAGCAACGGTCCTGAAATCCACGCCCAGGCACTCAAGAACGTCTTTTCCCTTGAAATGCACTTTCAGTTTTTCCTGTATCTCAGGGGTCAGGTATGTCTGAATCGGAACTCTGTCGGGTTCCTGCCATCCGAGCGAACACAAAACGCGCTCTTTTGAGGTCATCTTTTTTGGAATTATACCGGTTTACCTATATTACTTTATTAACTGGGCAAGTGAATCAATAATGCCTGACGCCGCTCCTGAAACTGCATTCTGGATGTCAAACCCCTTATCGCTGTCCTTTGCACTCCACACTACCTCGCCTGTGTAAACATCTATCATCCTTGCTGAAACATCCACCTCTGCCTCGGTAAGGAATACCTGCGCCGTGACATTCCCTGAGTTGTCGGTGGTATATATGGTGTTCTTGCCGTCTGCTATATACTTGCTAACCGTTCCCGTGATAATGGCGTCGACACCCAATATCCTACCTATGCTTTTTATGAGCTCAGGGTCGTTTTCGCTCAGGCTGGCTATGCCTTTTTCCTTCAATACAAGGTCCACCTTGCTCCGCTCAATGACCTTGAACCCTGCCTTAAGGAGCTGGTATACAAACTCATCCTCTATGACATTCCCGGAATTTCCGAATACACTGGTGTTGGAAAAATCGACAACCGCCACGCTCTTGATTTTTTTGAAGTCGTAATCCCTGCGGATGGCATATTCAGCTCCGCAGCCGACAATGAAGACAAGTGCAAATATGCCGGGCAGTATCCTTTTCATAGTTATTGTTTTTCCTGCTTTTTCAGCCATCTGATATGCTTCTCGGCAAATTCCCTGGTTTTGTCGTCGGGCTTGAGTTTAAGAACTTTTTCCCACTCTGCGACAGCCTTGTCTTTTTCCTTTTTCCTCTCGTACAGCAGGGCAAGAACATAGTGGTCCATAACCTTGTCGGGGTTTATGCTTATGGCGGTCTCTATGGCTTTCATGGCTTCATCATATCGCTTCTGGTTTGCGTAAACGAGTCCGAGGTTCAGGTGGCACTTGTATGACTTCGGCTCGAGCGCGAGAGCCTGCTTCAGCTCAAGTACTGCTTCGTCATATTTGCCGCTGTTGGCTAAGTCGATGCCTTTTTTGAAATGTTCTTCCGCGGTGTCTGCAAAAGCAGATACTGCTGCAAGCAGAAACAATAAAATCAGTATTTTCCTTGTTCCCATACGGTCATTATACTATAAAAAGTAGGGACAGTCACCTACTTATTTATTAAATTAGCATTGTCAGTATTACTATTTTAAGCAATTTTTCAAAAAATTAAAGTAAACAAGATGTGAAGACCATTTTAGAACGCCTCCCCTTAAATTTTAAAAATATTTGAAAATGCACTTATAGAATAAGGGGTTTTATTAAATTAAGTAGGTGACTGTCCCTAATTATAATTTCATCTTGTTGAAGGCCCAGGTGCCGATGAATATCAGGACCAGGTCAAAGCCGGTTATAACTCCAAGGTTGGATAAAAACGACATTGATGACTCGCCGATAATAACATTTCTTAATCCGTCCACGGCATAAGTCGCAGGATCAATATGCGTGAGAATTCTCATCCAGTGAGGCAGATTATCCAGCGGATAAAGCGCGCCGGACAGAAGAAACAAAGGGTAAATGACAAAACTGGAGATAAGTCCGTATCCTTCCGGGCTTTCCATGAACGACCCTATGGTAAGCCCGAGGCTGACAACGCCTATGGCAAAAACAAAAAGAATAAAGGCGGTGAGCAGCACGCTGGTAAAAGTGAACGGAATGCCCAGCACAATCCCGATAGCCAGGAGAATATACGACTGCAATAACGAGTCGGTCATCCCTCCTATCACTTTTCCGACGAAGATAACTGTCCTGGAAAGAGGCGCAATCAGGACTTCCTTCAGAAAATCCACTTTCTTGTCCCAGACAATATACGCGCCATTGAACAAACCGCTGAAAATAATGGTCATAACCAGAAATCCCGGAAAAATAAAATGGCGGTAATTGCCTCTGACCGCTGCAATGGAGCCGACCCCTCCTCCGAAGATGAAATACCAGAACAAAGGCAGAAATACCGACGATATAACCCTGCTTTTCTCCCTGAGAAAAACACGGAATTCGCGGTACCACAGGGCATACATGCCTTTAAGGATCTTCCGCATGTTCATTGTCGTGCTCATTTTTTGCTCAAAGCGCTGGTATAGGTGCGCACAAATTCAGTTTCGTCGCCTTCCTCGTCCCTTATTTCCCTGCCTGTGTAGTGCAGGAAAACATCGTTAAGGTCCGGGGAATGGACTTCCACAAATTCCACGGCACCTGCTGCCTGCAGTAATTCCTGGAGATTTTCCCCGGAGTTTTCAACCGAAAGACGGACCGTGTCATCGGTTTTTTCAATCTTCTTCACGAAGGGAAGACGTCCCAGCTGTTCCAGTTTCAGATTTCTGCCTTTGAGCGACACGACATCTCCGCCGAGTTCGCGCTTGAGTTTTTCCGGGGAATCCAGCGCCACGATTTTACCGTGGTCGATAATTGCTATCCTGCCGCATAAGTTTTCGGCTTCTTCCATGTAATGTGTGGTAACAATGATTGTCATGCTGTTTTTTTCGGCAAGATGCTTGATGTATTCCCAGATGCGGCCGCGTGTCTGCGGGTCAAGGCCGAGCGTGGGTTCATCCAGAAAAAAAATCTCCGGCTGATGGAGAAGTCCGCGCGCTATTTCCATCCTCCTGCGCATTCCTCCGGAATAAGTCCTGACAACATCATCCTTGCGCTTTTCAAGGTCGACCAATTCCAGCACCTCGCTGATTTTCCTGTCGATTATTCCCATCGGTACATTGTACAGCAGGGCATGGAGTTTCAGATTTTCATACCCGGTTAAAACAGCGTCGGAACTCGGGTCCTGGAAAACCATTCCGATCGACCCCCTTACCTGGGTCGGCTGTTCCACGATATCAAAACCATTGACAATGGCACTGCCGGAAGTCGGCTTCAGCAAAGTTGAAAGCATCATTAAAATAGTGGTTTTGCCTGCGCCGTTAGGACCCAGAAGCCCGAAGATTTCACCTCTGGCAATCGACAGATTGATACTGTCGGCGGCAGTCAGCTCGCCGTATTTTTTTGTGAGATTTGTTGTTTTAACAGTGTCCATAATTACACTCCGCTGCAAATGTGAAAATAGGGACAGTTACCATTTTTAACAATGGAAAAACAATAAATATCCACGGCCGAGGCCGTGGTATTTGAAACGCTTTGTGCGGCTTCCCTCGGCTTCGCCGAATCGAGGCAAGCCCGTGGTTTTCGCGGTCTTGTTATAAAAATGGTAACTGTCCCTATTTTTTTGCTCTGGGATAAATATACTGGGGTTTCAATTGCCTGCGGTTGAAAACAGCTAACTCGTAATCCTGGTTAAGCGCAATTGCGCCTGTAGGACACGATTCCGCACACTGGGCGCAGTGCACACACCTGTCGTTGTGAATTACCATCCTGAATTTCTTTTCCTGCGTCCCCGGCTCCTCAGGAAGCTGGTCGATTTCAATCGCCTCGGCAGGACAGTCCCTGGAACATGCCTTGCAGACGATGCAGAGTTCTTTTTTCAGAACAGGAGTCCCGCGGAAATCCTGCGGTATGGAAAGTTTTTCAAAGGGATACTGCACAGTGGCGGCCTTCCGGAACAGATGCCGGACAACCTCAGGCAGAAAAACCGCTATTTTAAGCTTCATCTCAGGAACCCTTTCAGCACAATGACAATCAGCATCTGCAGGACTGCCAGCGGCGCAAGATAGTCCCATGCAAAATCCACCATCTGCTCGATTCTTATTCTTGCGCACACAGCCCTCATAAGAGAGAGTAAAATCACTATGAACAGGGTCTTCACGACGAAATTCCCGAAGCCGAATATGAGTCCGCCGGGAAACCCGTCAAGGAAAACGGTCGACAGTAATCCTGCGCCGACAACCATCTCAATCGCGGTCATAAGACGGAAAAACGCCAGCTTGCGACCTGAATACTCTGTCAGCGTGCCTCCCACAATCTCTGTTTCTGCGTGCGGAATGTCAAAGGGCAGTCGCTCAAGTTTTGCCTGCAGACATATCAGCGCAACTGCGAATCCGATAATGTTGACTATGAGCATGCACGGATTCGACCTGTAAAATGCCGCAATCTCTGCCAGGCGCCACGAGCCGGCAAGCACAGCAGGAGAAAGCGCCGACAGAAAAAGCGGAACCTCGTATCCGAACAGCATGGTAAGAACCCTGACGCCGCCTATCGTGGAAAACAGGTTTGTGGAATGCCAGCCCGCAAGGAACAGAACCAGGGTAGGCAGGCTCAGAAGATACAGCACCACGATGATGTCACCCGGAAAAGAATTAAAAGTCGGGGTGCCGGTTGAAAAATGCCAGACAGGCAGGTACATTGCGGCTGTGGTGACGACTGTTAACCCGAAGACAGGCAGAACCGAGAACATTTTCCTGTCGGCTTTTTCCGGCACCACGTCCTCCTTTGCCAGAAGCTTTATGAAATCGGCAATCGGCTGGAGCAGTCCTGACTTCCCTGTGTACATCGGACCAAGCCTGTTCTGGAACCTGGCATAGAACTTCCTGTCGACCCATTCACAGAATGTGGCATAAACGAACAGGAAAAGGAATCCCGGATAAACAGCCAGATAAAGTATTACCTTTAAAGCGGCCATGTTCCTGCCTTTTTCTTCAAACCGGCTTTTTTGTAAAATGCATCAGCCATTTTCCGCAATTGCGACATACTTACCACTTCCCTCGCGCCGCCTCGAGAATTCAGTTCCACCATCCGCTCTGCGCAGCATATGCACGGGTCAATCGCGGCAAATATGAGCGGAACATCCGCAATAAAACTGTTCTTCAGCATTTCAAGCGTCGCCGGATAATTCGCAAGTGTGGGCGCCCGGACCTTCAGCCGCTCCGGCTTGTCGGTGTCGTTGCTTTTGATAAAGTGGATGTTTTCTCCGCGGGGCGCCTCGTACCTGCTCACGACTTCTCCGGCAGGGACTTTCCTGGGCGCCTTCACGCTTATTTCCCCTGCAGGCAGGTTCAAAAGCAGGTATTCAATAATTCTGTAGGATTCAACCAGTTCCCTGACCCTCACAACAACCCTGGCAAGAACATCGCAGGTATCAAAAGTGCAGACGTCAAACGGCACGTCTGCATACGCGGCATAAGGGTCGTCCTTCCTGACGTCCCTTGGAATGCCCGAAGCCCTGAGCACAGGGCCCACAGCGCAAAGCGATACGGCTTTCTCAGGCGGTAATTTTCCGACCCCGGTTATCCTTGCGACAAACGTCGGCTCTGTCGACCCTATGCTCAGGTAATATGCGGTACGCTTCCGCAGAAGGTCCAGCAGGTCCAGCATTTTCTTTTTCTGCATGTCGGTTATATCCCTGCGGACTCCGCCAAAGGTATTCATCGCGTAATGCACCCTGTTTCCAGAAATTATTTCCAGCATATCCATGACAACCTCGCGGTCGCGCCACGTGTACATGAAAAACGTGTCGAATCCCGCCTCGTGCCCTGCAACTCCGAGCCACAGCAGGTGACTGTGCACCCGTTCCAGTTCAGCGATAAGAGTCCTGATGTAGAGTCCGCGCTTCGGAACCTCCAGTCCCATCAATTTTTCAACTCCCTGGACATAGCACGTTGTGTGGGAATGGGAGCAGATGCCGCAGATTCTTTCAACCAGGTAAATATTCTGGGTGTAGTTTTTTGTTTCCGCGAGTTTTTCTATTCCCCTGTGGTTGTAGCCAAGCCGCAAATCCGCACCGGTGATGATTTCACCGTCGATGGACAATCTTATGCTGATCGGCTCTTTAAGGGCAGGATGCTGCGGACCTATGGGTATTGTTACTTTCATTGTCCTTCTCCCGGGATATTTTCCGGCCTGCGCTCGAAAGTCCAGTCCTTCCGCAGAGGATAATTTCCCTCAGGCCAGTCGTCAGACCACAGCAGGGGCCTTGAGTCGGGTATTCCCTCGACTTTTATCCCGAACATGTCCTGTATCTCCCTTTCATACAGAACCGCACCGGGAATGACAGGAGTCAATGAGGGAATCACGGGTTCTGTCCTGGAAATCCGCGTTCTGACTGTCAGAATACAGTTTTCATTTGCCAGGTGATACAGCAGTTCAAAGGCATCTGTTCTGTCGACTCCTGTTATTGTCGAAAGATGCGTGAAGTTAAATCTGTCGCGCAGATATTTCACTGTCGCAAACAAATCCCCCGGCTCAACCCTGACAAAAATCCGCCGGGGACCGGCAGACGCTGCCTCCGCAACCTTTGTGCCGAGCGCTTTCTGCATTTCTTCCATCAAGCTCTGCTCATTCATCTTTTTTCTTCTCTTTCCTGCCTGCGGGTTTGGTTTCCAGCGACTTCAGAAGTTTGACAACTCCGTCGATAATAGCATCAGGCCTTGGCGGACACCCCGGCACATACGCATTGACAGGAATAACCTGGTCGATTCCTCCCTCCACATTGTATGCTCCGCGGTAAACACAGCCCGACATTGCACAGGCGCCGACAGCCACCACAAATTTCGGCTCAGGCGTCTGCTCGTATATGCGGATAATCCGTTTTTTCATCTGTCTTGTGACAGGTCCTGTGCAGACAATCACGTCGGCATGCCTTGGCGTCGCCTTCAGCAGAATCCCGAACCGTTCAACGTCGAACCTCGGCATCAGGGTAGCCACGACTTCTATGTCGCACGCATTGCATGCGCCTGAATTCAGGTGCAGAATCCACGGGGACTTGATGCGCGACCACTGGATTATTTTTTTCATTCAGGTCTCCTGTCGGAAAAATCCTCTTCCGACTGTTTTTCCCTGATGACAAGGGCTGTGATGCCCAGGAAAACAATTGTCAGGTACACGATTCCCAGGAAATTGAGCGGACCGCCCGGAACAGTGGCGACCACCAGCGCAGCCACGTGCATTATCGTGAAAAACAGCGCCACCAGAAAAAACATTTTAAACCCGAACCTGAATTTGAATCCGGGAATATCCTCTCCGCAGGCATAGGCAGTCACTTTTCCCTGACTTGCCTTCCCTGCAGCGGAAATGCGTCCTGCCAGGACATAAAACACGGAAAAGAAAACCAGAAAAATCAAAAACGCCGCAGGCGGAGAAATAAGAATGTCGACTGTCTTCCCCATTTTCAGCCTTTCAGCCTCGTCAGCCGGCGTATGTCAAGGGAGTCATTATGACGGTAAAGCCGGATTACAATTGCAAGAGCAGCAGCCATCACGGACACCTCAACAACAATGACCGTGATTACCAGGCACTGTGCCAGAAAAACACTGTCGCGTGCAAATCCTCCGGAAATAAACCCCAGGGTGACGCCCTTTGCTATTATTTCAACGCCTATCAGGAGCTTGATTATATTTCTCATGAAAAGCAGGCAGTATAGTCCGAGGAAAACGAGTCCTGCCGCAAAAACCAGGTCAAGAGTCAGGTTATTCATCTTCCTTCCCTTTCCGGAAAAGCGACAGCACCACTATCACGCCTGCCAGAATCACAGCCGCCTGCCCTGCCAGGTCAAGAGTCCTCTTCTCCCAGAGGAACTGTCCGAATGTCCCCTGCAGCGTATTTCCCGCGTTGACCTGCAGCATGAGTCGATTTATGACAAATATGCCGGCAACTGCAAACAAAGAAAAGATAACCGGGAACAGAATCAGGGGAAATCCGGATTCCCTTAACAGGATTCCTTCGTGTTTTGTCATTGAAATCACCGCAATAAAAAGCACCATGATAAGACCTGCCACGACGGATATCTCAAACACTCCTGCATACGCCGCATTTTTCATGAAGAAGATTATCGCAAGAACAATGCTTGCCAGGATCAGGCTTAAGGCGGACTTCAGCAGGTCATGAAGAAAAACAGCCGTCACAGCCGAACCCGCAAGAATAATTAAAAGTATAAGTTCCATTTTTTCTCCTAAAACCTCACGTAATTCATTCCCTGCATTATCGCAGACGCCGCAGGCTTAATCCAGGATTTTACAAACAGCGCAAAAAATATCCCGATAAATATGCAGATTAAAGCCATGAACAAACTGGCAGACGACATCCAGAACCCGGATTCCCTGACTCCCTTCCACGTATCGTTCAATTTTCCGAAGAAAGCCCTGCTCTGCACCAGCAGGAAATACCAGAGTGTGACAACGCTTGCCAGGACGCCTATCAGGGCTATGCAGGGATGCCCTGACTGTACCAGCGCAATTATGATTATCAATTTGCTCCAGAAACCGTTCAGCGGCGGAATTCCGGCTACTGAAAGGGAGCCCACCACGCTCGTGCCGGCTGTTATCGGCATCCTTTTGCCGAGTCCTCCAAACTTGCTCAAATCCCGGGTGCCTGTCGACTGTTCCAGGGAGCCGGCATTGAAAAACAGCAGGGATTTTGCAAGAGAATGGTTAAACAGATGAAACAACCCGCCTGTAATTCCAAGCGGAGTGCAGAGCCCTATGCCCAGGAAAACATAGCCGACCTGGCTTATCGACGAATAAGCCAGCAGTCGCCTGAAATCGGTCTGTCCGATGGCAAGCAGAGTCCCGATTACTACCGAAACAACGCCTGCATAAACCACGACAAGCGAAACAGCAGGGTTCAAGCCAAAAACAGATATGATTCTGGTCAGGGCATAAACTCCCGAAACTTTTATAAGTAGTCCTGAACTCAGCGCAGGCAGAGTTGCAGGAGAAGCAGTGTATGCGTCCGGCATCCAGGTATGAAAAGGCACCAGAGCGGATTTGAGTCCGAATCCCGCTATGAACATCGACATGCAGACCATCACGACTGCGCGGTTGTTCGGATTCCTTGCCGCAATAAAAATTTCTCCGAGGTCGAGCGCGCCTGTAAACGAGTAAAGCAGGACAATGCCGAATAAAATCAGTCCTGAAGCAACAGCGGAAAGAAGCAGGTACTTGAAAGCGCCTTCTGTCTCCTCCGCTCCCCTGGAATATGCGGTAAGACCGTACGAAGCCACCGCGGCAACCTCCAGGAAAACATAGATGCTGAAGATGTCGCTCGACATCACCAGTCCTGACAGACCTGCCACGATTACCAGGATCAGGCCGTAATAATATGCCTTCGACCCCAGATTTTCAGCGTCGGCATAGCTCACCGAATAAATGCTCACTGCAAAGGAAACCAGGTAAATCAGGAAAAGCATCAGCCTGCTGAAGCCGTCGATACAGAGGTTCAGTCCGACCGGCTGCCCGAACCAGAAAAGCTGTCGGACTATAGAATCAATATTTCCGGATTGCGATGCCAGGGAATACAATAAAAGACAGAACAGGGCAACATTGGGCAGAAAATCCAGCAGGAATTTTCTGGAAAAACGGCTTACCAGGGGAAGCAGACCGGCAAGGACAAGCGGAATAAGCACGTAACCAAGCATCAGCCAAGCCCTCCCCTGACCAGGTAATAGAGCAGACCCGCTACAGCCGCAAGCCCGGTGAGCGCCCATGCCAGATAATTGGCAAAAATTCCGTTATGGACAAACCTCAGAACCTTTACGACCTGCCTGCCTGCCATGACCCATAACCCGTCGAAACAAAAGTCCATTACACGGTCGACCCCGTAATACAGCACCGCTGCCAGCGCCTTGAGGAGCTTCACGCCCTGGTCATACGGGTCGAAGATTCTCTTTTCTGCCCGGTCGTAGAGCTGTTCTAACACAGGCAGCTGGTGAACCGGTTCAGAAGCCATGTATGCTTTTTTGCCTGACTTCAGCCATCCAAAACAGTGAATCGCAAAACCGATGCAGAGGCACAGAACCGATACAAGAGCAAAGGGATTAAACAGCGCAAGCCCGTTAAACGACTCCAGTTCTGCGGCAGAATGCGACTGCAGAACCGGAATGATAAAAAGCTTCAGCGGTAAATTGTAGAAAATGCCGAAAACAACCGACAGCAGGGTCAGGATTATCAGGGGAATAAACATCGGGCTTCCTGTTTCCCTTATCTGCGGGATTTCAGATGACCTGGGTCCCAGGAAAACAGAATGACTCGCCTTCAGGAAGGAAGCAAACGTGAAGATTGCACCGACCCATGCCGCGATTGTGAAAATGATATAACCTGTTTCCTTTGAACCGTGGAAAATCATTTCCTTTGAAACAAACCCGTTGAGCGGCCAGATGCCTGAAATCGCCGCAGACAGCACAAGAAAACAGACAGCGGTCACAGGCATTTCCCTTCCCAGTCCCCCTAATTTCTTCATTTCAGTTGTGCCTGCACGGTGCTCGACAGATCCCGCGCCGAGGAAAAGTCCTGATTTATAGATTGCATTGTTCAACATGTGGAATATGCCGCCGGCAATGCCGAGCGGAACACCTGTGCCGACGCCAAGAACCATGTAGCCGAACTGGCTTATTGCGTGATACGAGAGCAGACGCTTCAGGTCTTTCTGCACAAGCGCCATCAGAACAGCCACAACAATCGTCACTGCGCCGACTGTCATAAGGATAATGCATAAGGAACTATTTATTTCCAGCACAAAAATATCCAGACAGATCCTGGTCAGAAGATAAACGCCCAGAAGTTTTTCCATTGCACCGGGAAGCAAAGCCATCACGGAAACCGGCGCATCAATGGCAGCATCAGGAATCCAGGTATGAAAAGGAAGCGCGCCCGCCTTGCCAAGGGCGCCTGTCGACATAAGAATAAAACTCACGGCGGTGACGCCTTCTGGTCTTACCGCGATATCCGAAATTCTGAAAGTCCGGGTCTGCGTCCACAGCAGGACAATCCCGAGAATCATGCAGAAATCGCAGAATCCGACGATCAGCAGGCTTTTAAGGGCTGTTTTGTAGGAATTTTTTCCGCCGATTGTAATCAGACCGTAAAGCGTCAGAAGAAGTCCTTCCCAGAAAAAGACCAGGAGAATCAGATTGTTCGACAGTACAGCGCCTGAGGCAAAAGCTGCCGTTAAAAAGATATAGGTATAATACTCGGTGCTGCGGGAAACAGACGACATTTTTACCGTTGAGTAGAGAATCACCAGTGCTGTGAAAACCGTAATCCAGAGCAGGATAAAGGCGCTGAATGGATAGAGACGGAAATCCAGGGCAAGACTGAACCCGCCTGCGGTTGTCCATGGCAGAAACAGGGAAAGGTCCTTCACGACAAAAAAGACGACGCCGTAATATAACAGGGCTATCGAGCCGATAACTGCTGCGGCATCGCGGATGAACCTTGACCTGGCAGGAATCCCAAGGCAGACAATCGCCAGGGCAGCAGGCAGAAGAACAGGGACCAGCAGAACAGAGCAGTTCATGCCTTTCCTCCAAAAATCACCGTCGCCGCGGCATTGACAAGGTCCATCGGATATTTCACCAGGAGTCCTGCGCAAAGGGACAGGAACGCCAGGACAGCAATCACAACCAGCATCACAGGAGTCCCTTCTTTCCTATCCACCTTTAATTCTCCCAGGAAAACAGTGTTGAACAGACGGAAAAGATAGAAAACAGTGAAAACCGCCACGAAAAGCGCCGCACCGGCAAGCCAGGCGTGTCCTGTTTCAACAGCAGCCAGGATAACCATAAACTTTGAGAAAAATCCGCCAAACGGCGGCAGACCTATTATTGAAAAAGTGCAGAGCAGAAAAACAATTGCCGTCACAGGCATTGTCCTGATCAGCCCGCCCAGGTCGCGGATATCGCGTTTATGCGTATTGTGCTCAACCACTCCAGCGCAGAGGAAAAGTCCTGCTTTTGCCAGTCCGTGCATCAGAATAAAAAGCAGGGCGCCTGTCACGCCTGTCAGATTCATAAGCGCCAGGCCGAAGAAAATATAGCCGATCTGGCTGACAGTTGAATATGCCAGGATGCGTTTCAAATCCGTCTCGATTGTAGCTGCTGCTGCTGCAACCAGGCTGGAAAACACGACGATTATCAGGACTGCCTGGTTCCATTGATGCGGCATGGTAAACCCGTAAACAAAAATCCTGGCATAGGCATACACCCCGATTTTAACCAGAATAGCGGCGTGGAGCATGGCAGTAACCGTGGAAGGCGCAACACCTGCATCAGGAAGCCACGTATGCAGAGGCAGAGTCGCTGATTTCGAAAACATTCCCACAAGTATCAAAAGCACCGCTGTGCCTGGAATCACCACCCCGCGCATTGCAGTGATGTCGAAAGTTCCTGTCTGCCTGTACACGAGGATAAAGCCCAGAAGCATCACAACAGCGCCGAAGAATGTAACCAGAAAAGTCTTGTTTGCCCTGCGCAGGTGAATGGGCTGACGGTAAAATCCGACCAGCCTCCAGGAGCAGATTGCGGAAATTTCCCAGAACAGATAAAGGAAAATCAGATTGGCGGAATAGACAAGCCCCATCATCGCACCTATGAAAAGCAGAACCATCATGTAATATTCGCTCTGGTTATCGTCATCCCTGACATAACCCGTGGAATAAATAACGATTAAAGCACCGAGTACAGAGGAGACCAGCGACATGAATACTGAAAGGGCGTCGACAATAATGATGTAATCGCAGCCTAATATGAGGGGATGACGGAAAACAGCTGAACCGGAGTTAATAACAGACGGCAGAAGGAGCAGATTGAATGCAACGGTTAAAAGAGCGAGCAACACCGACCAGTCCGAACGGGCCTGACGGGAAATCAAGCCTGCCAGGGGAACGGTCATAGACCCCAACAAGGGAACAAAAATGGCAAATAAGGTTATTGTTTCAATATTCAATTGTTACTTCGCTCTTGCACTTTCCCCGCTGTTTTACAGAACGGAAAAAATCAGCGGCGCTGTTTTTTCAGCGCCAGATGAGCGCTTCCCGGAAATCCGGATCACGGATTCCCCGCGAAACAAAATGTTTTTCACCACGAAAACAATAACTACGGCTTTTAGCCGTAGTTATTTATAACACAACCAAAAAAATATGTCAATAAAATTCCAGACGAAAAATAGCGACAGGGAAAACAGGGACTGGCATCTACTTTTGGTTACTTTGTTCCATGCTTTTAAAAAAAGTAGTGCCTGTCCCTGCTTTTCCTGAATTATTCCAATATATACACCTTCAGGTATTTTACTCCGACTGCCTGCCCTTTTTCATAAGTGTCGTAGCACAGGTCTATTCTCTTGCCTTTTATTGCGCTTCCGATATCGGCAGCAATGGCATACCCGTACCCGTCTATGAAAAGGTGTGTACGCAGGGGAATCACTTTCGGGTCGACCGCAACCACGCCGTAGCCTGCCTTGTAATCCAGATAAGTATAGCCGGTCGCCCCAGGACCGCAGTCCTCAGGGCCCGGATAATAACCCGTAGCGCGCATTGTCAGGATCTTGTTCGCCTTCATCCTGCGCGGCATCATATACATCCTTTCCTGGTCGCTTGTTCCCACCAGAATCTTGCTGACCGTCGGCTGGAGCAGCATCCTGGAACCCACCAGTTTCCTGCTGTGTTCTTTCTCGTTCTCATAAAGAATCCTGTAAAACTTTTCACGCAGTCCCTGTGTGCCAACCTTCAAATCGATGATTTCCCTGCAGTTAAGAAAGGGCGATAATATTTTGTGAACAGGCGGGCTTATTTTTTCCCTGACAGAAACATATTTTTCGTTGAGCCGGCAGATTCTGATGGAAATTCCCGGATAAACACTGGCCTCAGGCATCGGCTCGACAATATCCCCGTGTCCAAGCACCACATCCTTGTCTGCCAGAACAGATCCCACGGTCTGCTTGAGAGTCCGGAACTCCTGGATTTCTCCGTCTGCCAGAAGGGTAACCGGATATCCAAGCAGATGCACTGCCAGAATTTTACCGGCTATCAGCAGCAGCGTAAGAGAACAGAGCCAGATTCCGAAGGTTAACGCTCTTTTTTTCCGCATATTGGGATTGGAAAAGTATAACAGAAATCAAATTTAACTGTCAATCAGATATGCACGAAAAATAGGGACAGTTACCATTTTTAGGAAAAATAGGGACTGGCATCTACTTTTGGTTACTTTGTTCCATGCTTTTAAAAAAAGTAGTGCCTGTCCCTGCTTTTCCTGTCCCTATTTTTCAAATTAAGTTTTGTGTCCCCTTAATGGCATCAATCTCTCGGCTTTTATTCGCCGAACGATAACTTCCTCGGAAACATTGAATCTTTGCGCTATTTTATCAGCTATATATTCTTCTGCAGACAAACCGGTTTCGTCCCACTTGGTAAAACCTTTTACCCTGGCGTAATCAATATTCTCTTTTACCTCTCGTATTAAAATTTCCCTTGGAACCAGCAACCTGCCTGCGAATTCATTCGCGTGTAGTTCCATCCATTTATAACTATCGTCAGGCATTCTCTGAATAAAATCGTTATATTCCTCGATTGATTTATATTCAGGCAATTCATCACTATGCAATACAAGATGACCTAATTCATGTGCCAGGGAAAATCGCATCCTGTTATTATATCTTTCATCCATGTATTCATTCAGGTCAACTTCTATACCGGTAAAATCCCTTCGCAAAAGTGCGTCAATATCCCCTGCTTCTTTAAGACCCGGTACAGGTATTATATCTAGATTGAAAGCGCTTTCCATAAGCCATTCTATGTTAATTGGGATCGAATCGCCCTTTAAATATTTTTTCCTTATATCATCGGCTTTAGCACGGATATCATCAAGCCTGATATATGGAGCTTTAAATTTGGCTGGATCCATCAATATTTTTCGCTTTCCTTTATCTTTTCAGCGACCTTAAACATCTCTTCCGGAGTAGGTTTCTGGCCTCGAAGAGTCCTGAAAAAAGCAGGCAGATATCCAACCATTTTCTTGTCGGACAGAATATCTTTAGGAATTATACCTTTTTCTGCCGCAGCAATGTCAAAAAGCATCTGCCATTCTTCGCTCCCCTTTTTCAGGTCCAAAGCATTTGCATAACGGGCAAGTATCTTTTCATCCTGGGGAGGACTCATCAACCCTCTCTCCAAACGGCTGTAATTGCCCGGGTCATCACCGGAATTTTTACAAAACTCCCGCAAGCTTATTCTTCTTTCAACCCTTAAATTCTTTAAATATTCTCCGAAACGACTGCCACCCTTTTCAGTCATTTCCTCGCCTCCTTCTGTTGTATTAATTATACAACATTTTTCATACAATGTCAAATTATACTTATCAAAATGAAATCATTCGGGTTTTTTAATGATGACTTTACCGTCGTTACCTATGTTGATCTTCTTGTGTCCCTTAAAACCGGTATTTGAGTCCTAAATCGACTGCTACAGCTTCAGTGGAAAGGTAATTTAATTCTGCCTCTGCAAAAAGACCTCTTATGAGCCTGCTTCTTACACCTATGCCTGCAAGACCTATTGCGCTGGTTTTATACGTTTTCTCGCCTGATTCTGTTATCTCCTCATAATTAATCCCTGCGCCTGCCCTTGCAAACGGCTGAACATAGTCGGTCCTTAACGTGTAAAGCAGGGAAAGTGTCAGAGGAACCGACATAAGTTTATTGGTTCCGCCGGCATACCCGTAGCCGAGTCCGAATTCAAAATCCATATTCCTGAGTATCCCTGATTCTGTCTGCGACACTGCTTCTATATTGTAGCCGGTGTCAAACCTGTGTTTCCTGCTGCCTGCCGGTATAAGCCATCCTGCCCTGAATCCCAGCGCTGATTTCGGCTCCTCCATGACATTCTCAACTGTCCTGTTTGATTCCTCCACAATTTTCTTTATCTGCTCGCTCATCTCTGCGGCTGTCTTTTCTATCTCCGAGCTCTTTATTATGTGCGGTTTTATAGTCATCACGATCTCCGTCACAACATTTGAGACGCTTGTCTTTCCGAAAAGAAATCCCACAAGAGGTATGTCAACAAGGAAAGGCAGTCCGGAAAGCGTCACTCTCTGCTCCTCTCTGGTAAGTCCTCCAAGTACAGCCGTATATCCATCTTTGAGCCGGATATTTGAGCTTGCTGTCCGCGTCCCTATCTCCGGATATCCCTGGCTTGTCTGCTTGCCTATCGAGCTTATTTCGGTCGACAGTTCTATTTCAACCTCGTCGTTGGAGTATATCGACGGAGTTATCTGCAGTTTTATTCCCACTTCCTCAAACTGTATCGCCACGCTCGAGACAACCTGTCCGCCCGACGTTATTG
>Ga0172363_10000775_pt1 | contig 25015 bp, 19 predicted proteins | sample LakKivs2_kivu2a2_FD_114541 | JGI IMG/M metagenome (GOLD analysis project Ga0172363, IMG submission 114541) | Sediment microbial communities from Lake Kivu, Rwanda - Sediment s2_kivu2a2 | ecosystem: Environmental > Aquatic > Freshwater > Lake > Sediment | place: Rwanda: Western Province, Lake... | reverse complement strand
GCAAGTTGTTCCGCAAGTGGTAGTTGTTCATGTTATACTGACAATAGGTATTGTTCAGGAGCAGGAATACAATGCAGAGCATCATCAGCCTGTTCAGCAGACTGCCCATCTTTGATACAGGCTACTGGAAGCAGTTCTTGCTCTTATGGTGTAAATAGTGTTGGTTGTTGTGAGTATGAAGTGGGATGTGCGCATGATGCTTGTTTTTGTACGGCAAGTGGAACTTGTTCCTATACTTGTAATACTGAGAAATATTCCTGCGATAGTAATGACGCAAACGGTTGCGAGGCATCATCTTATTGTGGTATCTATACATTCCAAAGGTATACTTTCAATTTGTCAAATAGAGATATAGATTATGTAGATTGGATTCAATTCTGCTGGGAAGGCCTTTACAACTCAACTGGTGGAAGTTCATCTGCAAAGTTGTTGTGGTACAACGTTACTTCTGGAACTTGGGTTGCAGACCAGTCAATCTCAACGACTGAATCAGTCTATTGTAAGAACTTTACTTCAAACGCTAAAGTCAAAGAATTCTACAACTCAACTTCAAAATTAGTTCAATTTGCAGTAATGGGTAACCAGAGTAAGACAGGTCATGTTTTAACTGTTTATGCAGATTTTGCAAACTTAACTATGAATCCTGGTGGTTGGTTAAATGTTACATTATTATCTCCCAACCCCTCTACATATAATAACTTCAATCCATACATGGTGAACCGATATAATACTTTTTGGGTCAATGCAACCGTAGAATGTAAGGATGGAAACTGCGGTAATATTTTCGGAACTGTGAGATACAATGCCTCTTCTGCAAATCCTGACACACATATAAAAACTATAGAAGGAGCAACACCTTTTTATGATACTTCTGGCATCATTAATAAAACGATAGCAACTAGTGCATCTGGCTCGAGTGGTGATGTAACCTCAAAAATAAATGCATCGGATGATATTAGGGCATCAGAATTTTGTGGTGCTGAAGAATCTGGATCTTGTGATTCTCCTTACATTTACATAGACTTTAAAATAAACGAACCATACGAGTATGTGACTTTAGAAGGTTATGGGGATTGGTCGAGTACTTATTGGTGGGGTGGCTCTGCTGACTTTGAATGTTCTAATAGTGCTGGTGGCTGGCAATCCCTAAACCCACCTCAATTGGGGGATATAGATGTAAACGTAACTAGTCCTCTTTCAAACTGTGATAATAGCGACGGCAGTTACAATTTCAGGGTAAGATGTTCAGCTTGGGCCAATAAGATTGGCTATTACTGTTTGGTTTATGTTGATTATATATGGCTGACAAGGGACTGGAATAGAGTATCTTGCGGTATTTTAAATGAACATCAAACTTGTAATGTAAGCTGGAGGGTTAATGCTACAGGTCTTTTGGGTAATCCTAATGTTTGGAACATAGATGCAAACTTCGAATCTGACAGTTTTAATATTAGTAGTAATGATACAGAAAATGCAGTGGTAAAGATAGAAACTCCAACAGTGGAAAACAATACAGAAGTCTCTACAAGTTCTACATCATACGTGACTTTAAAGAAACTTACGATTAACAAGATAGGGGAGAGTTGGATAAAGTCAGAGCATCAAATTCGTAGTGCCTCTACAAAGGGACAACCAGCTTATGTAAAAATAATGTCAACTAGTGATCCAAACATATACTGCGAGAATACAACAACTGATACTAATTATACAACATTTTATTGTAAATTAGACATAAGCAGTTTACCTGATGGTAATCAACAGTTCGAATTACAAATGAAAAGAGACAGTGGGTCTGGATATACAGTTTACAACAAGAACTGGAAACTATACCTAGAAAATATACCACCTAGATACTATAGAGTAGAAACTAATGCAACAGGAAACATTTTTGTAGGCGACTATGTAAAACACCGCGCAGAATGGCGTGATAACTCAGGTTTGTACAATTATACTTTCTCTTGGAATGCCACTGGTCCTAGTTGTTCACAGGGATGGCAGAGTGTAAGTTCTGGTTCTTTAATAGGGACTTATAATTGGAGCGAAGTTACTCTAATGATACCATCAGGTTGCTCAGGAAAAGTCATAGGCTGGAGATTTTATGCTAAAGATATTACTGGTAAAGAGAATGTTACATCTATACAAACCTACCCAGTTTATCAATATGGAATTTTGGAAGTTAATTTAACTGATCCTTATCCTAAAATTTTCAATGAAAGTAACCCAAAACCAATCCCTCTGAATGACAGTTTTAACGTTACTGCCACTGTAACTTGTGGAGGTGGTCCAGGATCTAGTTGTGCTGAGATAACAGGTGGTGTCAGGTATAACACTAGCATTGGTATGACTTTAGTGAACACGACAGAAGGAGTAAAACCTATGTTCGTTGCTGGGGGTCCAGAAACAGAGGTTAACAACCCACCATTCTATTATGATGATGGTTGGTATTTTGACATAGGCAGTGAAAGAGGAACACAAAGTGTAATGGACATGGAATACAACGGCACATACTTTTGGATAATATTATTTAATGGGACTTTGTTAAGGTATAACTCAAATGGAAACTATGATAATTGGTCTGTAAATCTTGTTAATGGTGGAATAACAGACACTTCTTGGGATTGTTTGGATTTCAATGGAACTAATTTCTTTGCATGTGGAAATACGAATGATGAAGTTTATGTATTCAATTCAGCTGGAACGTATACCGGTTTTCATTTTGACCTTGCTGCAGATGGGTGTACTAATCCTACTGCCATAGTGTTCAATGGTACATATTATTGGGTATTGACTTCAGAAAGTGGTGATGATAAAGTTTACAAGTTTAATTCATATGGTGGTTATATAGATAGCTGGACTGCAGACGCTGGGAACCCTGGTCAAGAGGTTGCCAATAACGGTATGGATTTTGATGGGACTTACTTCTATATCTCAGACATGTTGAGTAGTCCACATAAAGTTTATAGATATACTGATACAGGTGGAAACACATATTGGAATTTTACGACAGACCCAACGCAAACAATAGTTTATGGTTTACAGAGGTCTAATTGGGATGGCGGCAAGTATTTCTGGGGTCTTGATTATACAGATAAACAAGTCAGGAGATATGCTCATAACACAACACCAGGTGCAGAAAACCCAATTTCTTTGGGTACATTAAACTATGGTGATTTAAAGCAAGTCAACTTCACTATAAACGTGACAGGTAACCCAATGGAAGTATATACAATAGATGTCAACTTTTCCTCTTCATCTCCACAAGTCCAAAAAAATAATACAGATTATGCAGTTATTATGATAATAGAAGAAACCCCACCAACTTATTCGAACGATGGGGATAATTCTACAGGCTACACATCCCTCATTGAAGGATATCCTGTCTTAACATATGTGTATTGGAATGATAATACAGAATTATACAAGGCAGAACTTAAGACGAATAAAACCGGTTCAATGCAGAACGAAGCCACATATTATTTCACTTCAACACCACAATGGGCCAATTTAACGATAGACACAACAAAACAAGGAGGAAAAAGAATATGTTGGGTTCAGCATGCCTATGACATATTCAATGTTGTGAACGATACTATGGGGAATGATGTTCATTGCTTTGATGTTTTACCTGACACCGAACCTCCAAGATGGATAGAAGGAACAAACTCGACGAGCTCGACTGATGCAGGAACTCCAGTTAAGTTTAGTTTAAAATGGCAGGATAATATAGGTTTATCGGGATATATTCTAAGTTTAGACAACTGCACTGGTAGCTTTAAGAATGAAACCTGGAACAACACTGGATGGGATTCAACAGAAGAATGGTCTAACGTAACTGGAGTAATAAATTCAACTAAGTGCATGATAAGATGGATGTATTTTGTTAACGATACGAATGACAAGTGGAATGCATCTGATGTATTTAGTTTTGAATCAAAAGCTCCTTGGGGTGTTGTCACTCTTTTAAAGCCAGATCCTTCTGAATGCAGCGAAACAAGTCCGTGTTTATGGAAACAGTACAAGAACTATGAGATTAATGCAACTATGACGTGCAGGTGGAATGACTGTGGTGATGTTCAAGGTGTAGCCAGATATAAAGTCGAAAAAACTTATGATTTCAATGGAATAACAAACCCTAGTTCTACTCATTGGGCTGGAGATAATAAGACATTTCTTAACAAACTCCCATATCCGGATAATTACACAGAAGCATTGAACGTATCATATAATAAAATTGATGATAGCGATAATGACAGATGGAGCACTAAGTCAGTCTACCCCTCTACTGACCGTCCTGTTCAGATGTTTAAATTCAAACTAGATGAATCTGCAGACGAAATCGAAAAGATATTTATACTTTGGGAAGGGTTTGGAAGTGGAGTATTTCCAGTAGAGAACTTATATTTATGGAATCTTAGCAGTTCAAGTTGGGTTTATATAAATGGAACTGGAGGTGGTGGCACTGAAAAAAATTATACCTATACCATCAATTCATCCTTCTCGGATTTCGTAGATACTTCTAATTATATTAGAATTGCGGCTTTAGGACCGCCATCAGGTGAGGACTTTAGTGGAAAACCTAAAGATGGGGTAATATATACAGATTATGTCGCGGTCACTACTTCATTCTGGAGAAAAATAAACACAACAGAAGGTATGACACCATTTTATACTACTGACTCAAATCCGCAAGCCTGCGGTTCTCTAACAGGAGACCATAAATGTCAACTGAACTGGACTGTTAATGCTACTGGAATATTGCATTCAATTCAAGAAATAGATGTTAAATTCTATTCTGATATCAATGCTAATGACACAGAGAATGCGTTTATCAACATCACTTGGTTCAATGAACCACCACAATGGTCTCAAATGGCCACTTCTCCACCTTCTGGTGCAGTCTATCAAACAGGAAGAAATTATGGTTTTCAAATAAAATGGACAGACCCAGAATCAGGACCGGCAGGTATTAGCACTGTGATATTTGAATGGGATAATGAAACTACAAAATACAATTATACAACTCCTTCAGTGAAAAATGACACTACAGGTTTATATTGGATTAACTTAACAGATCTTTCAGCTGGAGATTACAATTTCACGTGGTACGCCAACGATACAGACGGTTTTGATGCTTCTAAAAGTTGGCCCTATAAAATCAACCAAGCATCTGCATCCATACACTTATTCTTGAATGGGACAGAAGGCAACAAATATTATGAGAACAATACCCTTGCTAACTTTACGGTAACACTAGATGTTCCTGGTAAAACGGTTTATCTTGACACTAACATAACTGGGTGGATTACGCAATATGATACAACACCTCTTTATAATTATACGACTTTGATTGCAAGTGGGTATGGAATAGTATACAATATTACAGGTTACTTCAAAGGGGATAGGAACTATTCTGCTAACTATTCTACTCATTATGTTAAAATACTGGAATCAGTCCCGATTCTTGGCTGGTTGAATGTCACATTAATCAATCCAGACCCATTCATCTATAATCAGACTAATCCAAAGCTTGTTTTACAGAATGATAATTTTGTTATTAATGCATCAGTAAGATGTGAAGGTGATCTAGGAGCTGTTTGTGGAAATGTTATGGGTTCAGCCAGGTATGATAGTAATTTAATTAGTGACAACTTGAATGAAAAACCATTTTATATTGTCGGTAAAACAATAGTTTATGATTTCGATGGAATAACGAGCCCTAGTTCAACTAATTGGGCAGGAGACTGTGGCGTTTATTGTGGGGAAAATCCTCCAACAAATTGGTATGAAGCATCAACACAAGAATATGGTTATTTATACGCTTCTGATGATCAAAGATATACTGTTTCTAGTGGTCCTGCTGGTTACCCGGTTATAAAATATGCTTGGGAAAGATTTGATTTTAAACTGAATGAATCTGTTCTGAATATAAGCAATATTCATGTATTATGGGAGGGTAATGGATCTGGATACAATTCCGGCTCTAACTTGTATATAAGCAACTTCACTACTTCTTATTGGGAACAAATAAATAGTAGTACAAGTTTTGGTGATACAAACCTGACTAGAGTTTTTTCAGGTACAGAGATAAACAACATAATTAATCCTTCTGGTTATGTATGGGTAATAGCAAGAGCCAGGGGTCCAGCTTCAGTTGATGAGGGAGTTGAATCTATAATAAGTACAGATTATATTTCCTTAGAAGTCATACTGAAAGAGAACCCAGCTTCTTGCGGTCCTTTGAATAAAAGCGACACTTGTCAACTAAACTGGACAGTAAAAGCAACAGGTCTTGAAAATAATCCTAACGTATGGGATATTGATGTTAACTTCAATTCAGATGAGTGGGGGATTTATGACAATAATACAGATGATGCAACTTTAAAGATATATGAAACACAATTTCCTCGATGGTTCGATAATTCAACTGATTCAACCGATGCAGGAAAACCAGTAAAGTTTAGCTTGAGATGGACTGATAATTTTGCCTTGTCTGGTTATATCTTCAGTTTTGATAACGGGACTCTAGACTGGACAACCCCAATTACAGTTACTAGTAAAAGTGGCGAGTTCTTCCCAAACGTGGCCAATAATACTGTCGATGATGATGAAAACACTTATTGGAGAGATACCACATACCAAGAACATTGGATAACATACGATATGGGACAATCCAGAAAGATAACAAAAGTTAGAGTTCTCACTAACCCAAGCGTTGATTATAATCTATGTAATATTTCTGCTGTCTATATCTCAGATGACCCAAATAGCTGGGGTACCTCACTTGGTTCATGTGCCCTTTCTGGTAGTTCAAAACAATGGTACGAATGCGATCATACGGATAAAATTGGTAGATACGTCAACATCTCGATATTGACAACTCTTTCAGGTTCAGGATGTGGTGAGTGGGGTCTAGACGGCTTTTACGAATTTGACGCATATGTCGATTTTATTAATGAATCTTGGTTCGAATGGTCAGGGCAACCCTCTGAAGCATGGTCAAATGTTACGAAAGTTATAACATCTGACGTAGGAAAGATTGTTAAATGGATAGTCTTTGCAAATGATACGAGCAACAACTGGAATATGTCTGATGTTTTCAGTTTCAACACAACCCAACCACCAACCCAACCACCATCTGTTACTTATGTGCATTTCAATGTTTCATCATTTTACTACAACGATCCTATTGAATGTATTGGAACAGTAACAGACGAAGATAACGATATTGCGCACGTTTACTATAAGCTATGGGATGATGAGAGTAATGAGAATTACCCGAATTATGAAGGAGAGTTAAATCTGGTAAATAATTGTGTCGGCACTTCTTGGCAAGATGGAAAAACATGTACAGCAGTTATTTCAAGCGTACAAGGTTCTAAAGGATATTGGAATTGTTCAATAAGCGCTAATGATAATGTCTACGACAATGTAACAGGCTATGCCTCTACCTCTGCTTTAATGATTAATCATAAACCAAGTAAACCAACCATAGTTGAGCCCATGAATGAAACACAACTGAACAAGTATTCACTACATTCCATAAATATCTCTTGTATTAACACTACTTTGAAAGACCTTGACCCAGAAGACATCGTGACTTACAACATAAGTTGGTCTCATTTTGCGATGGGTGGGACTTGGACTTCTATCTGCGCTGGCGATGTTGATGGTAACTGTACTTGGGATTGGTGGCAAGAGGCAGATAGTAATGTTTATATCAAATGTAATCTTTGGGATAGAACCGATTATAGTGACCCATCAGATTTAATTTATATTAAAATAGACAAGACTGATCCAACATGTATTCTTTCAAATCCAGAAAACTCTCAGATACTCGAAAGTCCTTACACACTAAACGGAACATACATTGATGGGTCTGGAATAAGCAATGTTACATATAAATTCTACAATACAACAATAGCAGACTGGCAAGAAATAGGAACAAATTATACATCACCATATACATACGAATGGTATGTCCCTGACATCTTAGAGGATGAGACGAACTTAACGTTGATGGCAGTTTGTGTTGATAATTTAGGCAATGATGCGAATGATACTAAAACTGGAATAGTTGTCGATTTATACAATCAATCACCAAACATATGGAACTTAACAGTAAGGAATGAGAACGATGTTGAAATAGAAAAAACTATTACGGGTAGAATAGTTATAATTACAGTAAATGCTTCAGATGCAGATTCAGCTAGAAATATAAGTTACATAGAAGGTAATTTCACATGGCCGAACGGAACGATCGATTATGGGAACTTTTCAAAATCCCCAATGGACAAACCATACATGTACAACTGGACTTATGCTATACATCCTAACATGCCCAATGGGACTGCATCTATAAATGTAACAGTATACGATAAATTTGGGCTTTCAAATAGTACAAATACATCCCTAATAATCCAACCAACCAAAGAGTTGGATATTGAAAACGATACTTTTATAAATTTCTCGATGGTTAAACCGGGTCAGGAGGTTAATGCAGTCGAAAATCAAGGTTGGCCGTTAAAAGTTATTGTTGGTGGTAACACACCTCTAAACATATCACAGAATGGTTCAGAATATTTAGTTGGAGTTGTAAATCCTTGGATTAGAATTTATATAAGAAATATAACTTGGAATCAGTCTGATTTAGGTACGTTCTCATCACTTACTACTAATTTTGTTCGGGTTAATGATAGTCTGGGTCCAGGAGAGAGTCAACCAATCTATTATAAGTTGTCTGTACCCACAGTTGAACGTCAAAATTATGGCGGAGAGATAACAATAAAAGGTGAAGAAACAACTTGATTTTTTTAAATGTCTTAACAGGATACAGTTTTGGAATCTTTCATATCTGTATCAGCGCAAAGTGTAAAGGTGTAAGTTCCGCTCATGGCCTCCCAACTACATTTCCATATGGATTCAGGCTGATTGATGTTGCCATTACATACTAGTATGCCACTGCATTGATTGCCGTTAAAGACATACCATCTCTCGTTTTCACAATTTTTCATATTCACATTAGCTTGTAATCCACATTTTCCATCTCCTATCGAGCTAGCAGTAACTTTCAGAGTTCCTGTACAAGCAGCTCTATAAGTTCCGCCCCAAACGCCAAGACGGGCTTCACCTCCAGTGCCAGGGAGAGTTCTTGCTATTGTTGCAATAACAGATATAGCTGCAAATAAAATAATTAACAATATCCCTATTCTTTCATAAGCCATAATTCTATTTTGGATTAAGACGTATTTAAGTATTTTGTAAATCGGTCTTGTTCAGACATAATCACTAATTAATGGTAAGTAACTGAATAGCGTAAATACTTAAATCGAAATTTCAATATAATATTTATTGTAGGAATTTATTGAGGCATGAAGGTGTTAAAGTTGACATTGAATCAAAAAAAAGTAGTATTTTTTTGCTTAAGCATTTTCATTGTCATTTATTTGTTTATTGAATTATCTGGCCTTAAATCAGTGTTTGCTCAATATGCACCAGTAATTCAGGGCACGACCGCCAATGTTTCAGTCTCTGGTTTCTTAGAGTATATAAACGTCACATACTATCCTGTTAACTTTACTGGAGGAGGTGTCGGTCGAAACCCTGGAATAATAGTGCAAAAATATCCCCAAACTTACCTTATAATAGATATGACTGATAATACAAACATAGCCTGGGATGCTTACATGAGTGCTTCAGATTTAATTCCGGTAAATGGAGTTGGGACACCTATAAGTCCAATTAGAATGACAGTTTGGAGCGATTGTGATGGTGGTGTACAATTACCAGCAACAACATTAAATTATAATTTAATAAAGCTCTGCGAGGATATAGGTTTTAATAGGAATTTTAATCTTTATTTTAATTTAAGTATACCAGTCGGTCAATACAACAACACTTATTATGGTAATCTTACAATTTATGTAAACAGTTCTGATGCATCGCCAGGTGAAGGTAGTAACAGGACATGGTATGGTCCAGATAACACGACTGTGAAGATCATACAGCACATAGAATTTTGGTGGAATGCTGCTACTACACCGATCGACTTTGCGACATTAACACCTGGTATAGGTTTCACGAGTCCTTCAGCCAACGCGACTGGTCCAAGTGCCGGATTCCCAGCCAATATGACTGTTGGAGATAATACAAACATTTATACTGATATTTACATTAAGGGTACTGACTTGTTTGGTCTCTCTGGTATGGCTTTAGGCACGTTCAATATTACAATCGGAATACCACCATCCCCTGGAAACTTGACCTATTCAAACGCAACTAGTAGTGCGACCTGGCCCAGTACTATTAAATTTGTAAATTATACATACCAAGCTCCTGGTCCCACATATCAGGGTGATTTCACTAACTGGCATCATGTTCCAAATTATACCGATGTGCCAAGTTTCTGGAACATTAGCATACCTACTTTAGCTAAACAAGGATCTTATGGAGGTGATGTAACTGCAAAAGCAGTTGATGAATCAACAGCGCCTTAAAATTTTAGTATCTATGGTATTAGTGAGCATTTGTTTAGTATCAACAGTAAATGCATTAGGACTTGGCCCTTTAAGTTTGGATGTTACTATAGAAAAAGGAAAAGAAACTGATTTAATCGAATACATTGGCGTATTAAACCCAGAAACTAAACCTATTCATGTTACAGCTACTATAACTGGTTCAATAGCTGAGTTTGTTACTGTTGATCCCCAAGAATTTGATATGCCTGCTGGTCCAGGTATAGGGACTGGACTACCAAGACCTTCTCAAGATGTTAAGGTAATATTTAAAATGCCAAGAGAAATTTCTGAAAATAGATACACTGGTGAAATAGTTTTTACTCAACAACCGGTTGAAGGTGGGGTTTTAGGTACAGCTGTTCAATTGGGTGTTAAAGTCAACTTAAACATCGGTAAAATGGCCACAGCCGAAATGCCAATTTATATAACTGGATTGACAGTAGTTTTAATCATCTTTTTAATTGCATCTATAGTTGTAAGTATAATGAGGCGATATCATGAGTAAGTTATTCTACGGCATTTGGATTTACAGCGTGCTTTGTCTAATCTTAGTGTTCTTGTACGGCTATTACACAGAAATGTTTGAAACTAAACTTTTAAACTATAATTTATCTCTTTGGTCTGTATTGATAGTAAACATAGTCTTGGCGATATTTTCTATCATTTCATTGAAAGGACCCAAACTACTGCCGATACTAGGAATAATAGTCGTTCCGATATCTACATACTTATTCTATGCCAGCTGGACTGAATTGAGCTATGTGTATTTAGCAGGATTCATAGTCATACCCATTATTCTGCTGTCTGTAGCAACTATAATGAAATTCTATGAAAAAGGATCCAAACAGGAAGTTGTTCCTCAGAGAACTATTCCGACTGAACCACGGACTGTTACTAGAAAAGGTATGGAAACCAACTACTAATCACTGACAGCAAAAATAAAAGTTATAAAGAGAAATATTATTTAGGTGTCGTTATTGAGCAAGATAAATTCAATGTTGTTTTTTTTGATTGTTCTATCAACAGTTTTTACGATTTTTAAATTCACTAATTTCGAGTCTGCTAAGGCACAACCTCTTCCTATATCAGGAACTACGGCTAATGTTACTGTAAAGGGTTATTTAGATAATTTAATTGTTCAATATTTTCCTGTTAACTTTACTATAGGAAGTAATGGTAATATGCCTGGAGATACGTATCCAAAGGCAAATGGACAACCATTCTTGGAAATAAGTACAGGTCCTCTTACTAATGTAGAATGGAACATTTCTATTAACGGAACTTATATGGTCAATGAATTAGGCAACAGAATACCTGTTGAAAACATATCTTTTAACACTACTAATTGGCCTACTGCAAGACCTCTTTCAAATCAACCTCAAGATGTAGCTTATGAGATACCTGCAGGCGGATTCGAACAAATTTATTTCTACTTATACATCCCTGTTGGCGCAGCAAATGGTACTTATAAAGGAGATATTTGGATCTATGCGTGGAGTAATAAAGCTTCGGAAGATAGTAACAACAATACATGGACTGGCTTGGATAACACTACAGTAACTGTTGCGGTGACTTATGGAATCGAATGGTCTCTCAAACCAATTGATTTTGGTGTATTAAATCCTGGTACAGTTGGTGCAAAAGCTAAAGATAATTTTGGTTGGCCTACGAACATTACAGTCGTCGATAACACTAATGTGCCTGTAGATCTCTACATAAACGGTACAGATTTAGTCAATGTATCAGAAATTCCAGTAATCGATAGTAAGAATATAACTTATTATAATGTGAGTATACCTTTTGTTTATACTACAGACCCTGTTTTAACACAATCATACGCGTACACATTAAACAATACTCGTCCAACATCAACTACATACGGTGACTTTGCAAATTGGGGTGCTATAGGAAATAATACTGACGTATACAGTTATTGGAATATAACTATTCCGAATATACCTGGTGGTATTTATTATGGAAACGTTACTGCAAAAATCGTTGTCAATGGAGAGAAGCCTTAAAATAATGTTATCGATGCTATTAATAGGCCTTTTTTTAGTGCCAACAGTAAGTGCATTAACTATCAGTCCTGATCATTTTGATATTACTGTCGAGAAAGGAAAAGAGGTTGAAAGAAGTGAATATATTCAAATTTCAAATTCTGCAACTGACCCCATTCATGTCTATGCTACTGTTTCAGGTCCTATCTCAGAATTCATTTCACTCGAAAAAAACGAATTCGATCTACCAGCTGGACCTGGTTCTCATTCAGGATTGCCTAGAAAATCTGAATTCGTTAAACTCATCATAAGCGTGCCAAGAGAAGTCCCAGAATCAAAATATTCTGGTGAAATAATATTTACAGAACAACCTACGACTGGTGGTGTATTGGGTACAGCTGTGCAGCTTAGCGTAAGAGCTAATCTTAATATCGGAACTATGGCTAAAGTTGAATTCCCGATTTACATAATTGCAATGATAGTTGTTTTGATAATCGTAATAATTTTATCAATAGTCAAAGAAAGAATGAGGCGATATCATGAGTAAGTTATTCTACGGCATTTGGATTTACAGCGTGCTTTGTCTAATCTTAGTGTTCTTGTACGGCTATTACACAGAAATGTTCGAGCCGAAGTTATTTGATTACAACTTATCTTTCTGGTTAGCGTTAATAGTAAACTTAATCTTGCTGATAATCTCTATTATTTCATTGAAAGGACCCAAATTACTGCCGATACTAGGAATAGTAGTCGTTCCGACATCTACGTACTTATTCTATGTTAGCTGGACTGAAATGAATTATCTATACTTGTTGGGTTTCATAGCTATACCCGTTGTTCTCTTGTTGCTGTCCATAGGAATACCAAAAACAAAAAAATATCCTACCCAAAAACAAATATAAGTCAGTGGTAGGGTGAAGTCTAAATTTTTAATTTTATCATTACTTTTATTAGTCTATTCATTAAATCTAATAGAAGTTTGCGGAGATGAAGAGGCCACTGAACGCATATATCTTACAGTTTCTGTATTAAAAGTTAACCTAACAACATACTTAGACAATCTGATTTGTCCTGATAAAGAACCTTTGCCAAGTTACTGTTTTGAGGATACGATAAAAATATCAAACAAACTGGAAAATGTGGGAAATGTTAATGTTACTGGAAATTTATCAACATCAGTTCTGAATACGACTCCTGTAGAAGTACAACATTACGACTGGCTTTTCTTGGATGTTTCTGTTGGTAATTTTACCTTTCAGAATACCTCGTACAGCATAAGACAAGAGGATGAAATCGGTATTTTTAACGTGAGCAGTAACTACAGTTACGATAAAAATTATTCTGATCAAATGTGCAGATTTTGGGTTTACAAGGATATAGGTTTTTTGAGAACATCTGCAGGCGAACCACCTACTATTATGTTAATGGTATCGCCAGGTGAAACTTCCCCTCCTTATACTTTGAACATGTTGTTATCGCATGCTTGTGACAATACGACAGTAAAATTGACTACATCTCAATATCGCCCAGGAAACTGGACTTCATTCACTAAGGATGAAGTAATACTATTACCTACGGGTGAATGGAATTCCACTGAAATCATAGTAACTGTGCCAAATGAGACTAGTTATGGGATTTATTATGGATGGATTTATGCCAACGCATATGGAAAACAATTCCATAATAATGTAACCATAAACTTAACAGTCATAGTATCACTCAAAAACTTTTATCTCAAAACCACTATACCTCCTGACAAAAAAGAAATTTGTCAAGGTAGCGATGTTTACGCAGAGGTTAATATAACTAAACTTTTCTCAGGTCAGGCTGATATCAACATGACCTATCAGATTTTATACAATGGAAGTGTTTTATATGAGAAAAAAGAGAACCTTACACTGACTAATATTTTAAACAGCACTATCCGGATACCGATACTAAAAGTTCCTCCTAATGCAGAATTGGATTATCACACTTTTTTAGCAATCTTACAATTCAATGAAAATTGGTTACAATCGTCTGATATGTTTAAAGTTAAATCATGCATAACTCCACCTCAACCTTCTCCAGGAGGACCAGGTCCTTCCCCACCATCACCGACTCCAGCTCCGGTTAAAAAATTAGTATTAAACTTATCTACAAACATACTTTCTGCTGTGACCGGTAACAAAACAAGTTTTGTAGCAACTGTAGAGAATATAGGTAGTCAGACAATAAAAGATGTCAAGATATCAATAGAAGGGATTCCGTTAAATTGGATAGAAATTATACCAACTTCAACTGATATATCCGTTAAAGGAACACAAGGATATTTAGTCATGATTAATGTACCTAAAGATGCAAAAACAGGAGTTTATCAACTGAAGGTCAAAGCGATTGACGATGTAGAGAGCAATACTGAAATCTTGACGTTAATTATTGGCGAAAATCTAAAAGAAATTGCCGACCTACTCTTGAAGGAATTTGAGGATGCTAAAAGTCTAGCAGATAAATCGCTATTAGTGGAAGATTGTTTGGACATTACAGTCATAAAAATAATTCATGATGATGCTCAGTATGCGTATCAAAGAGGTTTAGAAGAATACAACAAAGAGAATTATGCTAAGGCTATAAATTGGTTCGAGTATGCCATACCAGTTGAAAGAAAGGTTATCACAAGAGTTGATATAAATTTGGAGATGGAGCTTAGAGCATCTAATACCTCAAAAATAATGATTCCTCCATTCTATCATTCAGAAAATCAGTTTATTCAGGCTCAAGCATATTATGAAGAAAAGGATTATGAAAAAATATGCGACCCGATTGAAGAAATAAGAAAACTTATAATGGTTGGTTTGATTTTCTGGCCATTAATCGTCATAATATTTGTGTTCATCGTGATAATTTTTGTTATCTTCTATAGGAGAAGAAGAAAGGAAGAAAGAGCTGGTATTATCGAAAGAGTTAGGGAGAGACTTGGTTTTTCAAGAACAGATTAAACCTAATAATATCTTATACCTCTCATCTCTGCCAAAGTTTTTTCTATAGATCTTAACCTTTCGTTGATTGTTTGATTCTGTGTTTTTATACTATCCATTTCAGTTAAAAGAAGGTCAATTTTTGCTCTAATGTTAGACATCTCAGCTTGTTTAGTTTCTGTTGCAAATTCAGGTTCGAACCTAGGTCTTGGCATCAGTTCAGGTGCAATTGGTCTTGGTGAAGGTTCTCTACCATGCAAAGGTTCATACGGAGGACTACTGGGGTATGGAGTTAAAGGTTCTTTTTCCAACTCTTCGATTGGTGGAACTTCAACATCTTTTTTTCTACTAAAAATTCCTTTTATTTTTCCAAAGATACCCATTGTCTCACTGTATAAATTTTTTAAATCTCTATTTTAATATTGTTTTTTGAGTCTTATAAAAACGGAGGTTAACAAATGGTTGAATTCGAAACTATAAAAACAGAGGAAATTGGGTTTGGCGATTCAAATTTTATAGAAGTTGCCAGAAAAAAGGCAATAACAGATAAAGGAGAGAATGAATTCATTTCTTTATCTCGAGGTTTCTACACTTTGAATAAAGAAAAAAGATACAGAAAATCTTTTACGGTCCCAATTTCTAAAGAAGTCGTAGATTTTATCTCTGATAAGATAAAGGAAATGTTGTAGTTATTTCAGTAGGTCGAATAAATCTGACTTAGTCAGTATACCTATTATTTTTCCTTTTTCTGTCACTAAAACTGCTGGATGGTATTCTAACAGAGTTTTTACTACTTCCATATCTTCCCCACAGTTTATTGTTGGGAAAGGTGTTTCCATAACTTCCTTAACTTTTGTTGAACTCGAAATTTTATCCAAGTTTCTTATTATTGTTTTATCGTTTATACTGCCCACGCACAAACCCTTGTCTATAACAGGTAATTGAGAGACATCATTAGCTTTCATCAATTTTACTACATGATCAACAGAATCTTTTGGTTTAACATAAATTACTTTTTTAGTTACTAATCCATTGCATTTCAACGTGTTGTTTGATTTTAAAATAGAAATGATTTTGTTCACAGTGGAAAGTCGAGGATTAACTTTCTCATTTTCAATCTTTGCTACGTGTGCTTGAGATATACCTGCTAGTTCAGCTACCTGTTCTTGGGTCATGCTGATATCTTCTCGCATTTTTTTTAATATCCCCCCTGTTATCATAACTATCAGTTATATTTATTCATTATAATTATAAATAATTTTATATATTTCAAAATTCAAAAAGATGTCATGAAAATACACATCGAGAAATTAAGTCAAAAACCTGTTTCTGATCAAAAGATAGAGATAGTCGAAAGAAAGGGAATTGGCCACCCAGATTCTTTGACAGATGCCATATGTGAATCTGCTTCAAGAATTGTTTCAAACTATTACATTGAAAAACAAGGTTTTATTTGTCATCATAACTTGGACAAAGGATTGTTAGTTGGTGGAGTCTCAAACCCTGTTTTTGGTGGAGGTGAGATTATAGAATCACCAACAGCTATAGTTGCTGGTACAGCAACCATAATCGAAAGAATAGATGATTTAAAGAAATTGATTTACGAAGAGGTCGATAAATATTTTGATAGTACCCTTCGGTTTGCTGATAAACTGAACCCTCATATAATGGTAAACATTCATCCTGGTTCTCAGGATTTAGTTGATATATTCAAGAGATTCGGTAAAGGAGAAATACCACCAGCAAACGATACATCATTCGGAGTTGGCTTTGCCCCTATGTCTCAACTAGAAACAACCGTTCTCAAAGTTGAGAATTTTTTGAATTCAGAAGAGATGAAGAAAAAGTTTCCTTCTATCGGAGAGGATATAAAAGTAATGGGGAGTAGAAATGACAATAATACTAATCTTACAGTAGCTATAGCCTTTGTTGGTAAATTCCTTTCAAGTTTAGAAGAATATTATGACCAAAAAGAAAAGATTAGAGAATTGTTAGAAAGAAAATTCAAGACAGACGGAATGAACATTTATGTCAATACGTGTGATACTAAAGAGAGTATTTACTTAACGGTTACTGGGACTTCTTGGGAAATGGGTGATGATGGTCAGGTCGGTAGGGGCAATCGTGCGAACGGTTTAATTACACCTTGCAGAACCATGTCATTGGAAGCCGTAGCTGGAAAAAATCCAGTCACGCACGTTGGTAAAATTTACAATTTGAAGGCACAGGAGATAGCGAATAAAATAAACGATTTGTTTAAAGTAAGGGAAGTTCAAGTTCAATTGCTGTCAAAAATAGGACTTCCTATAAACGACCCATTCGTAGGTGTTAAGTATATAGCTAACGGTGATGTTAGACAATCAGAAGTTGAAGATATCATATCTGAGAGTCTATCAAGGGAAGGGTTTGATGATTTAATACAAGGTCTTTTGAAAGGAACTGTTAGTGTTTTTTAGGTTAAGAACAAAAGTTTTAAAAATTTAACTATCCTCCTATTAATCGGTCGTTATGGCTATAAAAATCGAACCTACGAAAGAATATTTCCTACGTGGAGAGGAACAGAATAAAGAACTCTTAAGTAGATATAAGGAGGATCAAAAATGGATTTATTACATGATTATCGGCTCATTCGGTCTTATAACTTTGTTGAATTTTTTGATGCCTGATTTTCACTGGATTAAGCCAGAACTGATAGACATAAAATATGGATTCGTAGGGGTTATACTAACATTCTTTGGTTCAATGTTTTTCATAAGGGCTTTCTTTTTTTCGGGAGGTGAAGGATGGTTCAATCTATGGTGGTGGTTGTGCGTTATACTATCCATAGTTTTACTCCACTTCGGTTTACCCATGCTATTTGGATGATTTCATGGCTTGGTACGAACATCAACCATTTAATTGGATACTGAAGAATTTATCAGCAAAACAAATAACTACACTAATTTTTGGAGGGTTTTTAATTTGTCTTTTCTTGGGTTCATATTATGTTTATTTAGATACTGTAAGATCTCTGCAAGATAAACCAACCTATTTATCGATCTATAAATGGGCGACTATCTTTGTAATTATACTATTTGTATTGTTTTTCTTCTTATCGTTCGACTTAAGGTTTAAGCTAGGATTAGAATGAGCTAAATATCAGTCCTCTGAATTAGGTTGAGATAAGCTTTCATTTCTTCGATGAAAAGACGTAACATCTCTCTACAATCTGCCATGTACTTTTCCCAAGCACTGACATACAAGATTTTATGGTATAAAACACGGAAGAACTCATAAACTATACTCTTCTGCCATATAGTATCTTGAGGATATTCAGCTCTTATCGCTCCCCTGATGCTGATTCTAACATTTCCTTCCTTACCAAACTCTTCACTAGGTTTAATGGTCCCGTTTAATGAACCTTGAACCCATACGTAGGAAATTTTGTCTAAATCCTTTCTTACTTCAAATTCTATCTCAAACTTCTCTTCTTTCCCACTCCTATCCCAGTTGAATATCTTTTCTTGAATTTCTGAATCACCGACTTTAAAGACCAGTTTCAGTAGTTCGATGTATTTTTTTAATACTCCCTGGGGATTTGGACCGTTGTAGTTCAGAGTTAACGCTACTGGTTTTTCCTCTAGACAATAATCATGTATTAAAATTTTTGACCTTGCAAATACCATACTTTTCCATAATAAATTTCGTGTCTGAGAATAAAAGTTTTATTATACAAAAATAAAATGAGAATTATGAAAAAAATAGCTACTTTTGGCGTTTTCGATATACTTCACTCTGGGCATATAAAATTTCTAGAAAAATGTAAAAATTTGGTTAAAAATTCTAAATTGATAGTTGTTATAGCTAGAGATTCCACAGTAATTAAAGAAAAAGGTAAAAAACCTATAATGTCGGAAGAACACAGAAAACACATCGTACAATCTTTGAAGCCAGTCAACAAAGTTATTCTAGGGAATGAGTGCTCTGATAAATTGAAAATAGTTGAAAAGATTAAACCCGATATAATAATTCTGGGTTATGATCAGACCTGGAATGAAGAAGAATTAAAAAAAGAACTTGAAAAAAGAGGCTTAAAAATTCAAATCATAAGACTTAAAAAATACGATGACATAAGTTCTACGACTATAAAGAATAAAATAAAGTTTTAATTACCGCCAGAACAATTATATTTTGAGGGGAATGATACTTAACAAGTTAATCGGTGCTGGATGCATTTTGATGGGGTTTTTATTCGTTGTTTGGTTTCCAGATACAGCAGAGATTCAGTTCCCACAATTCGCTACTATGTTCGTGATATTCGGGATCTTCCTGATTTTTTTAGGAATATACTTGATAAAAGTGTGAATGCATGCCTGTAGAATGGAGAAAACAACCACCTGGAGAAAAATACTTAGAATTAGATTGGATTCAAGAAAAAATTCCCAAGTCTTATAGCCTAGATATGAGTAGAGGTTGGTGTCTGAGACACCCCAACACCACATTCAGGTACAACCCCATGGTTCCTGCTAGAACAGCTTTAACAGCTATCACCGGTCTAATGAATAATCTCTCGAATAGATGGCAGTTCACAGTTAAAAAAGTCGATGAGTGGATTGAGATATCACCATCACATCCGATGTATCAAAGCATTCTTCGACAGAAACAGGATATAATACGACAAGTAAAAGAAGGCTTGGCTCATGTTGACAGAGCAATTTCTGATGTTGAATTGTTGATACATGATCAAAGAAAATACAAAATAATCCTGGATTTTATCGCTAATAAAGACGACCACTCTTTGAAGGCAATGTTCATAGACCAAGTCGATGTCAATTTGCCGGAAGGCGTTTCCTTGAGGTCTATAGCTCCAAGATGGCCAACGATTATCGCAGATTTCATGGAATTAGGGGACGATGATGATACTAAAGAGAAAGTTCAGAAAAAATTAGGCACGTCTATGGCCGAGGCCGTAGTTTTAGCCACAAAAGTTAAATTATACAAAAAATGGAGGGAATATTTTGGGAGCCAAGTTAAGGATAGGTACAAACACATATTAGAACGTTTATATGGAAGAAAAGCATCCATAGAAGAATACAGGAACTGGATCAGGCCTTTGATCAGAAGAATTTTGCAGATTAGAGAAGTTGACGACAAGACGCTTGCTATGCACAAAAATTTACCAGTTGGAGTTGGTATGCCTGTCGCCCTTCAGTACATAGAATACTGGGCCTGGACTACCATGGAAGGGTTGGAACCAGTTGAACATCATAAAGTTCCGAGAGAATATTATGAAACTAAAGGAACAGGGGAGTCAGCAAAGGGATTTTGGCCTACTCTTAGAATCAGAGAAGGTGCAGTGCCAAGGTTCCCGATCGAACCATACGATGATGTTGTCAAACAATTTATCCCTGAAATTGAAAAAAAACATAGTATTAAGATAACTGAAGAAGATGTTTTAGAAGCCAGAAATAGACTTTTCATGGAGGGTAGCCGAACATACTATTGGTACGTACTAGTCCATTTACCCATACATATAATGCATTGGAAACTCCCTAGTGGTCTTGATGTTGAAGACGTAGATTTCAACAAGTTGTCGGTGGCTTTTCTCACTCAAAACATACTGCTCGTAAAGTTGTTGGAGATAATAGCAGAAGAAAAGAAGATAGACGCTTACATCGACGAACTCTTAGGGAAAAAAGTTATAGAAGAAGGATTTATAAAAGAAATAGACGAAATACTGCATGAAGAATATCCTGGCATTTATACTTTAGATAAGAAGAAGGAACCCAAAAAATCGTCATTCTCCGAGTTTAAGGAATCCTTAACCAAATCCATGGCAAAATTGCAAGACACATTGAATAGTTTATTTGGACTGAAGATGCTCTTCGTTAAAGGTCCTTACGATCCCAACTTCATCGACAGAATGACTTATTCTTTCGGTAGACCTTTCCTGAGAGAGATTTTCGAGCCATTAATTTGGTCATACATGTTGAAAAACTTCGGTGGCGTATGATGTCTGAATTAAAGTTAAAAGTTGCGGTGTCAACAGGTCTTTTTGGAATAGCACATCCAGAAGATTTAGCAACAGTAGTCAGGAAGGTTGGATATGGTTTGACTAGAGGTACAAGTGCTATAGAGATAGGTGGAGATGTTCCTCACGAAGTGGATTACTCTGAAGGACATGAGGTAAGATACATTGCAAACAAACAGGTCGTTGATATAAATATGCATGGCAGTCTAACAATTCCCTTTTGTATTCCTGAAATGGTTCAATGGCAAGAAGCAGACGACCATGTACGCAAAGGCCTTAAGTCTGCTGTTTATGCTGGAGCTAAATATATTGATTTTCATGCTTGCGAATACTTCTGGGTAGAGATGTTGACTTATGTCGGATCTAGACTTGAAATCGTCATGTGTGATTGGGCCGGTGAATTTATCTCAGAGATATTATTCAAGAGTGCTTTACTGAGAAAATTTTTTATTAAACATTATTGGGATAAATATGATAGGGCTATTTTAGGCGAACAAATGACAGTAATCTATCATAAAGCTGAAACAGAATCCAGTTTAAAATCCCAACTAAAACGAGAAGGAGAAAGGATAACACAAGAAGATATTCCTAAAATTAGCGAGGAGAGAGCTGATATTCACAAAAATTTACTTGAAGATTACATAAAACGTGCCCTCGAGAAAAAATTCACGAATAAACTTAAAACCGGTCCTGATCCTGAAAAACATAGGGACTGGTATTCTCTTGGTAAGACTAGAGGAGATAATCTTGATGCTTGTATGTTAGTAATTAATTTTCTTTATTTTCAACAAGATCCACTATGGCTCGAAATGGTAAAGTTGTACAAAGACACGCTCAAGCCTTACATAGATAGGCTTGGTTCGATAGACGATCCTAGTAAAAATATAGATTTTCTGTGGAATTCCTATGAATATGCTAATGCAGAGGGAGACTTAAAATTCAAAGAATTCTATTACGGGGTTATTGGAGCAAAATTCTTAGTGGGTCATTTAAAAGCTGCTTGCAGATGGATGGCTGAAACTAAAGGTGAAAATTGGAATTATCAGAACAATGGCCTACCTTCTATAATCAAGAATGAAATGAAAATGATAAACCCTCCAAATATGGAAAAAGAGTATAAGGAACTAATGGACGTTCTAAAGAATCTCAAGATTGCGATTGAGATGCCAGATGCAAGAGATCCGAGATATGCTGGAAGATACATGCTCTGGAAAACCAAACAGATATACGTTGCTATAGAGCAAACTCGAAAAGCACTTAAAGAAGAAGGAAATCCCTACTGGGATAAAATATTCATGCTAGTAGATTTTGAGCACATAGCAACACAGGCAATCGACCCAGTCGAAGAATTAAAAGACCTGGTCGATAACTTTCCGGATGCTGGAAAATACGTCATTTGTGTCCATTCAAACAACCCGAGCCCTTTGCACTCACACTTTCCTATTCAACTCGGTGACGATCGCATATACAGATTATTGTGGATACTGAAAGAGGCTGGAATGGGGAAAGATCATTTGACTTACATACTGTTTGAAAGGGGAGGGTTTAAGGATCCTTTTCAGCATGCTGTTACTGCTTTAAAGATAATGGTAAAATTCTTGGAGAAAGATGTACCCCCAGATAAATTACCGCCAGAATTCTATGGAGTTTCACCGCGTGGATTGTTAGCGGAAGAGAGACAATGGGTTACTATCTTTCAGAATGCCATGAACCCATTGAAAGGCTTGTTAAAGATCCCAGAAGAAGAGTACACATTCTTGAGCAGAGCAGCAACAGAAGAAGGTAAGAGGCCAGAAGAATGGAAGAAGGAGGAGTATAGATAATGTTTGTAGAGGATAAAAAGACTGCTGTACCTGATATAAGCTCTTACATAAAAAAATCACGAGTTACTACGGTTATTGAAGAAATGGATTGTTTTTCTCCTAGGAGAGTTATCACGATAGAGTATTCTGGGTCGAACATAAGAGAAGTAGCTAGAAGAGCTCCAAGAATTCTTAGAGAGGGAATGATGATTACTGGAACGAGAACTTTTATCGATGACTATTATGTTGATGTAACCGATCCGAACAATATCGTTTTTCATATATTTTGGCATGGGTACAGAGGTTTTGATGATAAATCTACCATGTGGGGATGGATAAGACTAAAGCATGGTGTTATACATCCTGATGGAACAGGTTCAGTCAGAATCGAATTCTATGCTAAACTAGTGACTGAATGGAATAGAAGTTCTATACTCCAGAGAAACCCTATTTACAGTCTTCTCTTGAAGATTTACAAATACATCTATTACGATGAGCAGAGGAGAAAGTTTGTAGACCAATGTAAAGAATACGAACAAGATATGATAAGAAGGATGAAAGAGATGCTCAAGTTGATAGAGACTGCTAAGTTACCTTATCCTTAATTGCCTTTACTCCTTCCCAAACCAATGATAATAACCTTTCATAACCTTCTGAACTCCCATCTAAAGTTTGAAATTCAAAAAACCCAATAATTTTAGGCTTTGCTTTATGAATGTCTTCTTTTATCTTTTGTAAATTATTTTTTACGTCTTCTTCTCTGAGTTGACAATATACAGAAGGACTTAGATAATCGACATCGATATCAAAAATACTTCCAGATGCTTCTGCTCCATCCACTAATATCCTATCCATCAAATTGTGATTAGATATTTGAGATGTTTTTTTTAATTTGGTTGCATGCCTAAAATAACTCGTATGGAATGGAATATCAACTTCATGATCATCATCATGAATATCATAACGTTCAACTATCCCTGGAAGATGGTATAGAATATAAGCACCTGTATGAACTCCGCCGTAAAGAATGACAAGGTCTAAGTTTTTTATCGTTTGTTTTAATCTTTGTGCTAAATCATCTAACCTTGTTCTGGAAATTCCGGTCAGTTTATTCTTTTCTGATAAAGTATGTTCTGAATCTACTAATTCACCCAAATCTAGAACATTCATTTCTAAGTTTCTCTCTTTACTATTTTTTTCGATAAATTTTTTTGTGTTTAAACGTAGATAATCAGTTAAACCAGGAGAAAAAAATTCTTTTGTGAGATTTTTCTTTTTTTCTAATTGAATCGGAATCCCTATAATTCCAATTGATAATTTCATATTTCATGCCTTTTAATGATTTTTATCACTTCTGTAGGAACCAAGTTTTCCCATTTTTTGCCTTCTCTCATCCGTTTTCTGATTCCACTGGCAGAAATATTCCCAAACTTTGGGTGATCTTCCACTGAGATATTAAACTTTTCAAAACATCTTTTAACCCAGTTGTTCATTGTAAAGACTGTATCAAATTTTGTTTTTTCAAGGATACTTTTTACCCAAATCTCATCATCATAAACATCAGGAATTTCAATGATTTCATATTTTTTTATCTTTTCAGACTTCAAAGTTTTTTTTATCATCTCTTTTCTTTCTTCTACAGTGAATGGGTTTTTATCTGTTCTTGACTCTTGAGAACTGCCTATCACTATGACAATTTTATCATATTTTTTTAGAATCCATTTTATTACTT